>QWCI01001701.1_pt1 | contig 13482 bp, 15 predicted proteins | sample 1972541 | NCBI WGS metagenome assembly QWCI01 (sample SAMN09866712, study PRJNA288562) | Human oral metagenome isolate term3_saliva, whole genome shotgun sequencing... | isolation source: mouth | host: Homo sapiens | place: USA: California | reverse complement strand
TAAAAATCACACCGCTTGAAAAATTATTTTTCGCTTGCATCTCCGCACACTTTTTATTTTATCGGCGACAAAGGTAATGCTTTTTGGGAAGATAAAAAAACAAATTGTAACAAAAAGCATTCAGAGGATAGCCACATAAAGGCGGATGATTATCCTAAAATGCCCCTACTCAGGCGCATTGAGCAGGGGCAGTGTGGCGGCTGTGCTTGGTTAGAAACGAAACCTCAGCGGCAGCGTGACGGGGAACAGTGGGCTGTCGACATGCTCTTGATGGATGATGTCGACGAGTTGTTGCACGATAGCGGGGTACTCGGTGGCGAGGTCGTGGTCCTCGTGCAGGTCGGTTTCGAGATTATAGAGATGGGGCACGCCCTTGATGACCACCAATTTCCAATCGCCTCGGCGCACGGCAATCTGGTTGGTTTCGGCAAACTCCCAATAGAGATGGGGGTGGCGTTGCTGTGCGGCATCGTGCCCAAGGAGCGTTGGCACAATGGAAAGTCCGTCGAAATAGTCGGTCTTTAAGCGGCGGTTGCGATAGCGTTGGGCACAGTTTTTCACGCCGGCCAACTCGCTAAACGTGGGCATGAGATCGTAGAAAGCAAAGGGCAGTGCGCTGACTTGCCCGGCTGCGATGTGGCCTTTCCAACGGGCAATGAACGGAATTCGAATGCCGCCCTCGTAGCATTGTCGTTTGAGTCCGCGCAACTTTCCATCGCGATTGAAGAATGTGGGATCGGCACCTCCCTCCTCGTGGGGGCCGTTATCGCTGGTAAAAATCACGAGCGTGTTGTCGTCGAGCCCCTTGCGTTTGAGCAGCGCCATAATCTCGCCCACGTAGGCATCCAAACGGGTTATCATGGCAGCAAACTGCGCATGGGTGTGCTCCACAGCGTTGTAGCGCGATAATTCCTGCCCACCCCAGGTTTTATCGACAAAGAACCGCTTCTTGTAGAACGCTACCAACGAGTCGTTGGGCTGTGCCAATTCGGCGTGAGGCAGCGTGTAGGTGAGCACTCCAAAGAAGGGTTTGCCGGGCGTTTGCGCCTCAAGCCATTGCAAAGCGTGGCGATGAATGAGGTCGGCCGAATAGGCTGTGCGCTTGTGATAGTCGTCACCAAACATGGGATAGGCGATATTCTCGTCTAACACCACGCGCCTCACGCCTTTGTCGCCCTGCGCCCGGCTGTAGGCATTGAGGAAATTGGGGTAGTAGAGATGGGCTTGAAACTGGCAGATGTAGCCAAAGAACTCGTCAACGCCGCGCTTGTCGGGTGTGGAAACCGATCCTTCGTAGCCGCCCGCCCACTTACCAAACATGCCCGTTTGATAGCCGTTGGCTTTCATGATTTCGGTCAGAAGGATATGGTTGGGGTCGTAGGGATGTTGCCCCACAACGGCAAAGTCGGTGTTTTGGCCATACTTCACGGTGTGCTGGGCATCCCAATATTCCTTATTGCCGCGCACTTCGGTGTGTCCGCTGTGCTGCCCTGTCATGAAACACGCCCGCGACGGTGCGCTCACAGGCGCTCCGGCATAGGCCTGAGTGAAGCGCATGCCCTCGGAAGCCATGCGGTCGATGTTGGGTGTGAGGATGTAGGGCTGTCCATAGCAGCCCAAATCGCCATAGCCCATGTCGTCGCACATGATGTAGAGAATGTTGGGCTTCGTGGTTTTTGCGGCCTGCGCCGGCAGCAGGGCAAACCATGCTGCCGGCGTGAGCCAAAGCGATGAAAATGTTTTCATTGTTCGTTTAATAGTTTAATTCTACATGTTCGTTATAAAAAGGTGTCTGCATGGGTCGCGTGCCAAGCACCATCTGCCTTGTGGGCACAGTCAACAATCGTATCGCCCTTTGCGTTGACATATCCATATCGTCCATCTTTCTCTATGACGAACAGCTTGCTGTCTTCTTTCCGATAACAGGAAAACAAAAGGACAAGTGCAAAAATCGTTGTGAACAACTTAATTAAGGTCCTCATTCTGTCACCATTTAATTTTATACAATACAGCTATGCCACATCGGATTAAAGCGTTTGTTTTTGCAAAGGTAGTTTTTTCATCGTAAAACAAGAAAAAATAAAGCAGAATGTTTCTCCCTGCGATACTTCTTCCACAGACATTTATTGGAAGTGTTGAAATACGACACGATGTGCCTGTCTATTCATTCGTCGCTGCAAAACGAGCGCGGCTGAAAAAGAGTTGGCGGTCTTTTAGCACGATAATGACAGAGAGTGCAAGCAACAAAAGGGTCTGAATGCACTTGCTATCGGGGTGGGTAGAGAATATTTCATTGAAATATCCTGCCGTGATATGGAACACGATTGCCACGAGAACGTTACGGTTGGTTTTGTAATAAAGCCAGTTCATCAGAATGACAAATGGAAAAATGCTGACGATGAAGTTCAAACTGTATAGCCATCCTTCATGCACTACGTTAGCATGATAGTAGCCTTTGATACCGGCAAGGGGGAAATGCCAAACAGCCCAATAGGCCGCAAAAACGATAGAGGTCTTTAAAAGGTTCATTCGTAAACGTAAACTATCGGTGCCATAACCATGCCATGCAAGCTCTTCGAGCGTAGGGGCAAGGATAAGCATAAACCATACGGGAAAGACACCCGAGGTGAATGTGTAATGACCCGTGACGATAAACTGGGAAGGGCTATAGCCAAAGAGCAACGATATTGCCATAGCACACAGGATACTTGCAGGCATCAATAGGCAAGCCGCGAGGTAATAGAACCACTTGTTGGGCGACAAATTCAAGAATCTACCCAAGAAATCCTTTCGCAAAGTGCCACTCCTAAGAACCAACATGAGGGTTAAGGCCATCGGAAAACAAAGTCCTATCAGTCCCAACAAAGAAGCTACCCATGTACCTTCCGCGTCAATAAGATGGTGACTTACATAACTGGCTGCGAACCAAAAAGCCCAAGGAATAAGTGTACTTAAAAGATAGAAGAGTGCCGTATGGCGATACTTGCTGACAATATTTTCTTTCATACCGTTTGGTCTTTATAAAAACAATCCTCGTCGTCATCTATTTATGCTTGCTGCGATGGCAATAAAGATTGACGTTTTACTTCACTTCCTTAAAAATAACAGATATAAATCATCACTGTGTTCGTGTCGGATGCCACCTATATGCGCAAAAACAAAAACAACAAACGATAATCCAAATGTTACAAAAACGCTTACAAAGATACTTTCCGCAGGCCCCTTCAGCGCAGAAAAAGCCTATCAAATACGATTGGGCTGCCCTCTTTTTTGATTTAAATCATTCTTTGTTAAGTAGAATTTGCAAACAGATCTTATACAAATCCTTTCCGCAGAATAAACACCAAACATTGCATTCAAGGCTTCGTTTTATCTTTATTACAACATGAAACGGGACAATATGATGATTGATGGATATACAAAAAGGAGGATATGCCCTTTTCTGACATACCCTCCCATCATTTATGTAGGTTGAATTCATCTGTCTTTCTAAACCCTTTCGAAACCGTTAGGCCTCAATATGCCCCAAGGTAATCTCTTTACCCACCTTGCCTTCAAGGATTTTGCGACTCAAATCGTTGAGCACATAGTCCTGAATGGCACGTTTAACGGGGCGTGCTCCAAACTCGGGATCATAGCCTAATTCGGCCAAATCATCAATCGTTTCCTTCGTCCAATGCAAGGTGAAACCCTGTGCAGCAAGCATCTTCTGCACGCGTTTCATTTGCAACTCAACCACTTCACCAATCTCCTCCTTTGTCAAAGCGTGGAAGGTGATGATGTCATCAATGCGGTTAAGGAACTCGGGACGCATCAACTTCGTGAGCTGTTCGCGCGTTGCGTTGCTCGTCATGATGATGATAGTGTTCTTGAAATTCACCAAACGACCTTTGTTATCCGTCAACCTTCCGTCGTCAAGCACCTGCAACAAGGTGTTGAAAACATCGGGATGGGCTTTCTCTATCTCATCGAAAAGCACCACACTATACGGCTTACGGCGCACAGCTTCGGTTAATTGTCCACCCTCATCATAGCCCACATATCCTGGAGGCGCACCGATAAGACGCGTCACACTGAACTTCTCTTGATACTCACTCATATCGATACGTGTCAGCATGTTCTCGTCATTGAAGAGGTATTCGGCCAAAGCCTTTGCCAATTCGGTTTTACCTACGCCCGTCGTTCCCAAGAAAATGAACGACGCAATGGGGCGATTAGGGTCTTGCAGTCCTGCACGACTACGACGAACAGCATTCGAAACGGCTTCAATAGCCTCGTTTTGGCCAATCACTCTGCGGTGCAACTCGGCCTCCAAATGTAAGAGTTTGTCACGCTCACTCTGCAACATGCGACTCACAGGAATGCCCGTCCAGCGGCTCACCACTTCGGCAATATCATCTGACGTCACCTCTTCGCGAATCAAAGACTCACCCTGTTGCTTACGAATTTCCTCACGGCGATGAGCAATATCGTCATCTATCTGCTTCATTTCGCCATAACGAATCTCGGCCACACGCTGGTAGTTCCCCTCGCGCTCAGCACGTTCGGCCTCAAGTTTCAGTCCCTCTCTCTTCTGCTTCAACTGCGAAATCTGATCCACTTCGGCCTTCTGTGCTTGCCAACGAGCACGAAACGCATTCACCTTATCCTTAAGTTCGGCAATCTCTTTCTCTAAGAATGCAATCTTCTCTGTGTCGTTCTCGCGCAAAATGGCTTGCCGCTCAATCTCCTTTTGCTTCAGACTGCGCTCCATTTCATCCCACGCAGAATACTAATCGCATCTAACTCATCGGGTTCGTCGACTTTCACCATCTGGAAGCGGCGTTCCAAGGCTTTATCCTTTTCGAAATACTTTTGATATTCGTTCAAAGTGGTCGCACCAATGGCACGCAACTCACCACGAGCCAAGGCGGGTTTCAACAAGTTTGCAGCATCCATTGCACCTTCACCACCGCCTGCTCCGACGAGCGTATGAATCTCATCGATGAACAAAATGATTTCACCATGCGCATTGGTTACTTCCTTAATGACACCCTTTAAGCGCTCTTCAAACTCACCTTTATACTTCGCTCCGGCCACCAACTGACCCATATCGAGTGAATAAAGCTGCTTGTTTTTGAGGTTTTCGGGCACGTCACCTTTCATAATCCGCTCGGCCAATCCTTCAACGATAGCCGTCTTACCTGTTCCGGGTTCGCCCACTAAAATAGGATTGTTCTTGGTGCGTCGACTCAAAATCTGCAACACACGCCGAATCTCTTCATCACGTCCTATCACTGGATCGAGCTTACCTTGGCGCGCTTTCTCCACCAAATTAGTGGCATATTTGCTCAACGATTGGTAGTTTTCATCGCCACTTTGCGATTTCACTTGCTGTCCTTGGCGCAACGATTCAATGGCTTTCCTCACACCCTCTTCCGTGCATCCGGCATCTTTCAGAATGCGACCAGCCGTGTGATTGCCTTGCATCAAGGCCAATAAAATAGGCTCTACCGACACAAACTCGTCACCCATTTTCTGCGAAAGCTCCTCGGCTTTGTTCAGCACCTGCACCGAATCGTTGCTCAGATAGGGCTGCCCACCCGAAACCTTCGGCAGATGTTGCAACTCATTCTGCAACGCCATGTCTATAGCTTGCGCATTCACACCGAGCTTTTGGAAAATGAAATGCGTAATATCTTGCGCCTTCTCCAAGATTCCTTTCAACAAATGTATGGGCTCAACACTCTGCTGCTGTGCAGCTTGTGCAGCCTGAACACCCGCTTGAACAGCCTCTTGTGCTTTAATTGTATATTTATCTAATGTCATATCTTTAAATCTTTTATTTTATTTTGCCATACTATTGCAAAGTCAATACCAAGGCTATGCGCCCGCCAATTTGTCGTCTATGTACGACATTCTGTCATATATTATACACCACATGCTATGAAAACATGCTGTAATCCACTCATCCGCATGCCGCTTTTCCACTTACTGTTAACAGATAAAAGTAAGAATAGCATTTTGATTACATCCCTTTATATCACAGCAAGATAGCTATACCTTCCTATTATTACAAATCCAACAGATTACCAAAACATGCTACACATTACCTATAATCTATTTCTCTTATAGATATTTTGAAACATATCTATCTCACGTTTGCTTATACCAAGCTTAACAGCAACAGCCTCCCATTGCTCGATGCCCATCATTACTTCACCGATAATTGCCCGGGCTTCTTCCTTGTTAATCATATACTCCTTACAAGAATCCAGCAAAATTTGTAAATTCGATTCATTCGTTGACGAATTGATAAGCAGACTTTGATATGTACCAAGCGTAGGATTCAGGTCATAAGCCGGTGCCAAAGTCCATCCTTTTGGAGTAAGCAAGAAACCATGATTACGGAAATGATCATCACAATTACCAATAGCTATATTGAAAGCAACCCGCCGATAGAGTTGAAGAATGTTCTCCTTGACATCACAACAATGCTGAAGAATAAAGTCTACGATATCAAGATAGCCATTTCCACTCCCTGCATCACAACCATCTGTAAGCCCTAATAATGTCATTGCTGATGCAAAGTGGATTCTTTTACCCTCTATTGTGCGGTCAAAACGCTTAGATAGAAACGTATGATACGTACCACCCGAATGAATAACTCTTGTTTCAGCGGGTACAACACCAGCTTCTTTAGCAAGCAGATGACTATGATATTCCCATAAAGCTACATCGTAATCATCCTTCCGTGAAGGGAACTTCGCAACATAAAGGCTTCCTTCTTCATCTACTACAACAGCCTTAGGACGAGCTCCACCCAAAGATGTTCCAGGATGAACAAGTTGCCTGATCCATTTCTTCTCAGGCATAAGGTGCCTTTCTTCACTACGTTCAAACTCCCTACTGGCTACAACCAAGGTGCGAATGTCTGTGATAGGCGGAATGCAAAGATTATCCCTACTGTTAATAAATGCACCTGCTGGTGTTTCCTTAAATCGAAAACCTCCCATACGAGAGAAATCATCTATACCAATAAGATAGTCGAATGAAGACAAATGTCTTGCTGGACGCCTCTCTTCTTTCGCTTGAATTTGCTCACGACGGTTCAAAAGTGTTCTCCCCCAACGGTCTGGTAATGCATCACAAAAACAACCAAAGATATCTTTTCCTGGCTGCGTGTACTGTCGACCTGGATAGCTATTGATGTCTGCACTCAAAAAAATACTGCCATAGTTGGCAAGCCATTCCTTATCAAACTCAAAAGAATAAGAGTCTGAACCACGAAGAGATTCATAACCAAGTGTACCTATCAGCATTGGAGATTCCAACCAATCGAAATCACCATACAGCAATAATCTGTTCATTTATTCACCCCTTTTTCGAAGCGCGCTCACGATGTTTGAGTGCAAGATCCTGCAATGCTCGCCCCATTTCGTCCTTCTGTGCCAAGCATAATATATCATCCTCCAACTGCAAAGCATACAGTACGCGCAGATAAATACCGATAGCAACCGTTGGTATCCCTTTTTCTACCCTATTAATCGTAACAGGAGAGCACGTAGCACGTTCTGCTATTTGCGCAATACTCAAATTACGACGCAAACGGGCAAGTTTAATCTGTTCGCCGACCACCTGCATTTTCTGTTCCAATTTGCGGGGAAGTTTTGTTCCCATCGTTGTCTTAACCATATTGTTATATTCAATTCAATGCACAAATATACCATCTTTTATTCATTTTATGATATGTTATGGAGAGAAATATTGTCTTATTCCAATCTTTAACATAAAAGCGAAACAGTGAGAATGAAATACCTCTTCATCTTTATGAGCAATACCTCTATTTCTGAATAAACCCTAAAGAAAAGCAACATACGCTTACGTTTACCCACTTTTTAACAAGCTATGATAAGAATTCTTATCTCAAACAGGGGCAAACTCCCCTGGAAATGGTTATATTTGCAGCATGAAGCGCAACAGAAAAAAAATATTATATTTTCTCAAAACAGGGGTATGGTTGGAGGAACAACCCGTGCAACGCAGCAGCTATCGCCTGTTGCTCACCCTGCTACGCAAACTCTATATTGCCCTAAAGCTATTCATTGAGCGCGGCCATTCCGACTATGCCGCTCAACTTTCGTTTAGCACCATCTTGGCCATCGTACCCATCTTTGCACTCATTTTGGCCATCGGTCGCGGCTTTGGGTTAGCCAACTATATCGAAAGCTCGGTGAAAGACTGGCTCAACAGCCAACCCGAAGTGGCCAATTTCATCATTCATTTCTCCAACGCCTATTTAGAACATGCCCGCACCGGCCTATTCATTGGTATTGGCATCCTCTTTATGTTGGGCAGCATCATCAGCCTCATCTACAACATTGAGCAAGTGTTCGACAGCATTTGGCAGGTGAAAAGCAAACGCAGTCTACGACGCATCGTTTCGGACTATCTATCGATGATCTTCGTCGTACCCATCATTATCATCGTTTTATCGGGTCTGAGTATCATCGCTAACACCACAAACGACGAACTACAACAATTCATTCTCTTAGGTCCCATCTCGCAAGTGTTGGTGCAGTTCCTGCCGTTCTTTGCCCAAATGATGATTTTCTTAGGCCTTTTTATCGTCATGCCCAACACCCATGTCAAGATAGTTCACGCCCTGTTTCCTGCTGCTTTAGCCTCCCTTTTGATGCTCATGCTGCAATGGGCCTACGTGCATTCGCAAATCTTTCTCACCAGCTATAACGCCATCTATGGTTCGTTAGCCGCCCTTCCTCTGTTCATGTTATGGATGCATCTCTCATGGTATATCCTGCTGTTTTGCACCGAATTGTGCTACATGAGTCAAAACCTTGACTACTATGATTACATGGTTATACCCCATGACATCAGCGAGCATACCCGCCGGCATATTGCCCTTTTGGTCATCACACAAATCATTAACCGCTTCAAAACAGGAGAAAAAGCACCTTCGGCAATTGAAATCAAACAACAAACCCACATCCCCATTCGCCTCATTAACGATGCCCTTTATCGTCTGCAAGGAGCACAACTCATCGTTGAGGCCAACCTTTTAGACGACAACGAGCAGCGTTTTCTCCCCGCACAAGCGCTGAAACGCCTACCCATCGGGCAGATTATCGAACAATTAGACACCACATGTGCCGACAAACGTAAGGACAAACGCATGCAGATTTTGACCACTTTAGACCCACAAATAGAAGCGATGCTACACGAAGTGCGGCAGGAAGCACTCCAAAAATTAAATCAGAGTCATGACTTTTAAAAGCCTTTGGCAACAACTTCTGCCGCAATATGATGCACGCGAAGCGCAGGCTGTGGTGCGGTTAGCCTTAGAAACGCTCTTCGGTTTCACGCTCACTGACCTCTATACCGGTGCACTTGACACGCTCAACCCCACGCAAACGCAACAGCTTTCAGCCCTCATGCACCGATTGAAACATGGCGAACCCGTACAATATGTGTTGGGAAAGGCTTGGTTTTGTGGCCGCCCATTTATCGTCAATCCCCACGTGCTCATCCCCCGACCCGAAACAGAACAGCTTTGCCAACGCCTCATTTCGTTGTCCAATCAGCCCTATTGTGCCTTGCAACCGCCTGCACCTCGCCATGGGTTAGACATCGGAACAGGTAGCGGTTGTATTGCAATCACCTTGGCACTCGGTCTCGATAACATCGCAATGCACGCGTGGGATATCTCAAGTGATGCGCTACTCACCGCACAAGAGAATGCACATTGTTTGGGCGCACAGGTGGATTTCGAGCTCCAAGATGCCCTCTTGGCAGCCGAAAATGCCAACAACAGCCCACAATACGACTTCATTGTCTCTAACCCACCCTACATTTGCGAGCACGAACAGGCCGACATGGCACCACAGGTGTGGGCACACGAACCCGCAACGGCACTCTTTGTGCCCAACGACCAACCCTTGCTTTTCTACCAAGCCATCGCCCACTTTGCCGCAAAACAACTCAAAAGCGACGGCTTGTTGGCGTTTGAAATCAACCCACTTCATGCCGATGCGCTCTACACCTTATTATATAAAGGCCCCTTCTACGATGTCGAAATCACCCCAGACCGCTATGGCAAACAACGCTTTGCCTGGGCAAAAAAGCAATAAGACACAAAAAGAACTATGGAATACGAAAGACAACAGAAAAAGAAAATAAAAGAGATGACAGAGGAACAGGCGCTGCAACGCCTGTCAGCCCTTTGCGCAAAAGGGGAGCATTGCACCTATGAAATGGAAGAAAAACTGCGCAAATGGCAAATCGACGAGGCGGCACAAGCCCGCATCATGGCCTTTCTCACCGAGAAGAAATTCATCGATGATGCCCGCTATTGCGAGGCCTTCATCCAAGATAAACTGAAATATAACGGTTGGGGACGACGAAAAATAGCACAAGCGCTCTATTTAAAACATATTGATAGCAGCATTTCCGAACCCTTATTAGATGAGATTGCCGACAATCTTTATATGGAGAAGCTGCGCCCCTTGGTTGAGAAAAAATGGAAATCTATCAAAGCCCGCAACGATTATGAGCGCGCCATGAAGCTCATTCAATATGCCATGGGACGGGGCTTCGACATCGATCTCATTCGAAAGTGCATTCAGGACATGGGCGAAAAGACCGACGAAGACGCTGATTGCTAAACCCAACGAAACCATGGACTCGCTGCTTTCCACCCCACTCCATGCCGCCTTGCAACAGCTACGCGCCTTGAGCAACCTGTTGTTTCCGCATTATTGCGCCATCTGTGGAAAGCGATTAACGACCAACGAAATAGCCTTGTGCATCGCTTGCAATTGGCATTTGCCACGCACCTATCAACACCTCACCCCACGCGACAACCTGCTTTGCCGCCTCTATTGGCGCAAAGTGCCCATCGAACGGGCAGCAGCCTGGTTCTACTATGCAGCAAAATCGCCCGTCAGCAAGGCCATCTACAACATGAAATATCATCATCGTGCCATCATAGGCGAACAATTAGGCTACATGATGGCCAAGGAAATGGCGCCCGAAGGCTTCTTCGATGGTGTGGATTGTCTCATCCCTGTGCCACTCACCCCAGCTCGAAAACGCCAGCGAGGCTACAACCAAAGCAGGTGTATTGCTGAAGGTGTGGCGCGCATCACGGGCATCCCTATCTTAGACAAAGTGCTCATCAGGACACACTTCGCAGGCAGTCAGACAAAGGCTGATGTGCAAATGCGACAAGAAAATGTGCAACACGCATTTCAATTAATCCAACCACAAGCCATCAAAGGGTGCCATGTGTTGCTCATTGACGACGTAGTGACTACGGGAGCCACCACACTTGCCTGCGCCAAGGCATTGGCTGAAGCCGAAGGTGTCGTCATCAGTGTGCTCGCCTTGGGTGTGGTAAAGGAATAAAGGGGAAATAGGTTGCCAACCAAAAGCCATGCAATTACCCAGCAATTACGATGCTTTTATGCACAAATCTCTACCACATTACAGCACAAAAGCATTGCTTTTACAAAAGCGTTTCATGGCGCAACGGCACCAAAGGCACATTGACCACAAAAAACATCAGCGTGGCGAGGGAGACAAACTCCCTGGCCACGCTGACATTTTTACATTCTATTCAGGACGAACAGAGAACTAACAAGTCAGCTGTTGCACGCAGATAAGGGTTAAACCTTCTCTAAAACAAACCGCTCTACCACATAGGCCACGCCGTCTTCATCATTGGATAGCGTCACAAAATCGGCAGCAGCCTTCACGCTGTCCACGGCATTAGCCATGGCAATCCCTAAACCCGCATAGCGAATCATCGACAAATCGTTCTCGCCATCGCCGCAAGCCATTACCGCTTCGCGCGCAATATGCAGGTGTTTTGCCAACTGACTGAGCGAGTCTCCTTTGTCAATTCCTTTGGGAACGCACTCTAAGAACTCGGGCATCGAACAATAAACATCCATGCGATGGCTCATTGTGGCGCGGAGTTTAGCTTCTAAAGCGGCTACCTTTTCGCGATCACCCACAATCAAACACTTGTTGACAACGTTGTCGGTGCGCGTCCAAAAGTCGGGCTGATGGATAATGGTTGAACGGTTGATGCGCCCTTCTAATTGCACTTCGGGATTGCTATCGTCGGTGGTTATCATGCCCCCTTTCTGGTGAACGAGGATGTTTAACCCCGCCTTCAAGGCCTCATCGTGCAACAAAGGCACCAAGTCGCCATCCAACTTGCGTTCGTAAATCACTTCATCTGTGTGGCAATCAATCACCTTTCCGCCATTATAGGCCAAGATGAAACCGCCCGTCTTGTCCAGCGAAAGCTCGTCGGCTAAAGGACGAATGCCATAACTCGGACGCCCCGAAGCCAACACAATCTTCACCCCTTTGGCTTGGGCTTCCTGTAAAGCCGATAGAGTACGCGGACTAATGACCTTCTCACTATTGGTCAAAGTGCCATCAAGGTCGAGTGCAAGGAGTTGATAGTGTTGTTCCATCAGCAACCTGTTCCATCAATACTACATGCAGGACCCTCGGGCATGGGCTCTAAACCAACCTCTGCTGACGACAAGGTTACGCTGCCATCCTCGCGCACATAGCACGGAATACCCACGTCACCAATCTTCTTTGCCTCATCAAAAGCGGGATGATGCTCGCGCAAATCTAAAAATTCTTTGAGGTTGTGAACGTGCTTGCCAATATCAATGATCTTGAAATTGGGATTTCCTTCTACCTGCTTCTCTACATAGGTGCAGTAAGGACAAGTCTGCATGACATACATCTTAATCATAATCTTTCTGTTTTAATGAAACTTATTGTAAATAGGCAAATGCTATGCCCAATGATTTTTGCTTGCTGGTTACCCTGCATCAGAATGTTTTTTCGAAGGCCAAACGATTGCCTCGAGGACCATAACTCACACTGCCACACGCCTGATAGCCCATTGCTTGGAGCAAATGCAACATGGCGTGGTTGTCGAAATGGGTATCAACCTTTATCGAATAGATGCCCTGGGCACGACAAAGTGCCTCACACTCGGCAAAGAATTGCTTGGCCAAACCGCGCCCACGCGCCTGCAAAGCAATGGCCAAACGATGGATAACACCATATTTTCCATGCGTCAACCAGTGAGCTGTGGGCTGCAAATAGGCCGCCTCACCCTGCAAATCGAGCACCCCATAGGCCAAAATCGCATCGCCTTCTGCAAGGAGATAGGCCTTGTGGGTTGCAATATCTTGCTCAATAATGGCGCGTGTGGGATAGTGTTCGTCCCATTGTTGCTTGCCTTCGGCCATCATGTTGTTGCGCGCTTCATCCACTATTTGCCAACAAGCAACAACGTCCTGCGCCTCAGCTTGGCGGAAAAGAATGGGTTGTTGCATTGTCTTTTTGCTGCAAAAATAAAGGTTTCAAAGTGAAATAGCAAATATTTATGCCGCATTCTCTATGTTATTCATGGAAAGAATATGCTTGTCCTTTCAATGTTTTATACTA
>QWCI01002863.1_pt1 | contig 13490 bp, 12 predicted proteins | sample 1972541 | NCBI WGS metagenome assembly QWCI01 (sample SAMN09866712, study PRJNA288562) | Human oral metagenome isolate term3_saliva, whole genome shotgun sequencing... | isolation source: mouth | host: Homo sapiens | place: USA: California | reverse complement strand
AAACAGGCTCGGTATCAAACTGCACCAAACCGCAGTGCAGACATTGGCAAAGCGGTAAATCCACCGGCTTTTCCCGCTCTAAATCCTCTTTTCTCGGAAAATCCTGCGCAGAAGCAGGCATATTATGAAAAACAGCAAGCTCGGAAAGCTTCTCCCCGCAGACGATACAGTTTGCCATCGATTTCCCCTTTCTTATTCTTTAAATATTTTGATATAGCCTGATTGATATAGCTTAATTTCTTTAAAAAAGTTTAACTTCTTCCTAAGGCTTACTTTGCCTATCTATCCTGTTGTTTTCCGGAAACAGTAGCTTTACTCTTTCAGGAATTCCTCTTCATAAATAAATTCGTATAACTCTTCTATCCCGGAAGAAAAGCTAATTTTCTCTTCAAAGCCCAAAGCAGGAAGCTCTTTTGTATGCGCCGTAAAGTCATAATCGCCCTCCACATTGGGCGGACGAAGACCAAAGCGCAGGAGACTTTCTTCGCTATGCTCTATCCCTTTTTTCTTTAGGAAAGAGAAGCCAATTTGCTCGATTTCTTTAATGTAGTCGGAAAGAAGACGACTTTCTCCGCTACAGATGTCTATCGTAAAGCTACCGCATTCTTTCCCCTGTCCGGACGAAGCTAAGTCAAGCTGATTCTCCTTATACTCGATTTCCGAATCTGCATTCTCTCTTTCCGGGTTTTCACCCCCCGATTTACTACTTCTCTGACTTCTGCTTTCTCCCTTCCTCGTTAGAATGTCCAAATCCGTAAGAAAGGCCAGTGCACGCCCAAAATCTTCCTCCGCCATAAAATTCCAGATCTTATTTCCGAGTCCAAGCTCCGTTTCTCTTCCTTTTAAGGTGTTTCTCACAAGCGTCTTTACAAGGCTTCTTTCATGATCCCCTTTTCCGTAGATAGAATAAATTCGAAGGTCGATAAATTCCATATCCCCATGATTTTTCAGGCCGTATTCGGAAAAGGCGAGCTTCTTCTCTCCGTAGGGGCTTGCCGGAAGAGGCTCTTCTCTTGTTCCTCTCCCCATTTCCGCCTGTGATCCCGCAAAGAAAAAGCATTTTACGCCATGTGCCTTAGCCCAGGAAAAAAAGGCCTTGCTCATGGCAAGATTTTTTTCCTGCGTCGCAAGATCCGAACGCCCCAAGGAACCGACACCGTCCCAGGCAAAATGCAGAACCGTGTCAAAGTGAAGCGCACTAAGAGAGGCCAGGTTAAGACTTTCCGCTTCTCTCCCCTTTTCTTTCTCCCAAAGAAGAAAGCTTTCCATGTTAAGGGAGAGAAGTTGAATCCCCTTCTCTCCCTTAAGTCTTTCTTTATTCCGACTCTCCGGACGCAAAATCCCGTAGACTTCATGTCCCTTTTTTAAAAGCGCTTTTCCTGTATTAATTCCGAGAAAGCTTGTAATCCCGCTAATCAGTATCCGCATTTACTGCCTCTTCTTTAGGAGCATAAGCATTTCCATTTCCTCTTCCGGAAGGAAGGGTTCCATGTCCTGAAGAGGAGGACTGAAGAGATTGCCCTCCTTGTCCCGCTTTGCGCTGGACTTCGGTAGGAACTGCTGTGTAAGGCTTACAAAGACTTCGCAAAGTACCGGGCCGTCCTGCGATAAAGTTTTCTCGATTCCCTCGGAAAGTTCTTTATTGCTATGAATGGAAACATAGGGGTAGCCGTAGGCAGAGGCAAGCTTCTCTAGGCTCGGGAAGGAAAGATCCGTTCCCTCTCCGTCCATACCGGAGTCCACACCGATTCCCACCAAAGGCTTTCCGAAGAAGCTGTTCTGGGTCTGACGAATGGAATGATAGCCACCGTTATTTACCACAAAAATCTTTAAAGGCATCTTGTGATGAATGATAGTTTGCAGCTCTTGCAGGTTCATCTGAATGGAGCCGTCTCCGGTTAAAACGATAATATCCTTTTCCCGGTAAGGCGGATAGCTTTCTTCCTTCCCCTGCCAGTACGGAGTCTGCTTTAATTTTTCCTCCTCAGCCTTTGTGAAATCAATTGCCGCATAGTAGGCGCCGATTCCCGCAGGAAGTCCATATCCCATGGATGCAACACCGTCCTGACTTATAAAACGGGTTCCTTTTTTTATGATATAGCTCTGTCCGCCAGCAACACAGGGAGATCCGTTTCCTACAACAGTAATTTGATCTTCCTCCGCTCTTTCCGAAAGCTTCTCCACAAGGGCGTAGACATTGCACTCCGCAGTCTCTTCCGAACGGTACTCCGGAAGAATCGTCGGATAATTTGCCTGATAGAAGCGCACAGTATCAAGCCAAGAAAGGCGCTCGCTCTTATCCTCTTCCAAGACAGCCTCTGCCGCCTTTTCTCGGATGAACTTCCGCGCTTCCGCACGAACTATTCCTTCTCCACCCTTAAAGAGGGGAAGACTCTTTTCTTCCTTTAAAAGCTCGAGCAAGGCACGAATCAAAGCCTTGGCATCGCCGTGAAGCTGTAAATCGCAGTGCACGGAAGGCTTTGCAATCTCTTCCTTATCAATATCATTTTGCATCACATAGGCTTCCGGTGCCCAGTCACGGAAGGCATAGCCTACCTGACGGATATTGAGTCTTGATCCGATACTTAAGATGCAATCCGCATTTTGTACGGCAAGGTTTCCCGGTCTGTCTCCTCTTCCCCCCGGGCGTCCCGCATTTAAGGGGTGCTTAGTCGGGAAAATGTCCGGCGCATTCCAGCCGAGTACTACGGGGATGCCGAGCTTTTCGGAAAGCTCTAAGAACATCGTCTCCGCTCCGGCAATGCGAACCCCGTTTCCGGTATAGAAAATGGGACGCTTACTTGCTCTGATTTTCTCTAAAACCTGCTTGGCAAGCGGAAGAAAGTCTTCCCAGTGCGTAAATCCGTGGTCTTCCCGTCTTCCTAAATCCTCTCCCAAGACATGCGGATTCTCTCTCTTTTCATACAGCTCATGGAGGGCTTTCTTCTCTTCCTCATCGGCAAAGAACTTTCGACACGCTGTCGCAAACTCCGGATGCTTGTTCTCCACAGCTCTCTTTTCCCAGCCGTCTCCTCCATTCTCAAAATCGGAAACATCAAAGCCCAGTAAATCCTCGGTTTCAATCATGCAGCCCTGCACATCCACAGGAATATCCAGCCAGCAGGGGCCGGGACGACCGGTCTGGCTTAGGTAAATCGCCTTTTCGATTGCATAGCGCACACGGTACGGGTCAATCAGCATCTCGCTGTATTTGCACATACAGGATACAGACTGAAGAATGTCAAACTCCTGATCCCCCATGGCACGGAGCGCTCTTCCCGACCAGCGGGCAGTATTGTCATGCCGCACCTGTCCGGATAAAACAATCATGGGGAGGGAATCCAGATATGCTTTCGGCCGCCATAGCACAGGCCTGCTCATGATGCTGGTAGAGGGTTTGAATTCCCTTATTGTGTCCAAGCGCATCATTTAAGTGCATTGCGCCTCCTCCTACGACGGAGAAGGAGCGGCAAATCCCCGCTTCCACCAGTTTTTCTGCAATGTAGTCCGCCAGTCTTTTCTTCATTTTCCTAGTCCTTCCTCTCTAAAAATAAACTCTACTTTAATCATTCTTCCTTGCTTATTTTGATAATGCGTATTTGCTCATCTTTGAAATACTTACTTGCCTTTTTTAAAATGCTTAGTCCCGAAACCTGTATTATTTCTTTTCCTAAATACCATTCTATACAATATTCTTCTATTAAGATAGCCCGGCGTCTTAGGAAAAAGCAAAGATTCACTTACAACGCATCGCCATAGTCTAAATGGATAAGACAAAGCCCTTTCGCAGGAGCTGTCGGGCCGGCAAGGCGTCTGTCTTTTCCGGCAAGAATCTCAGAAAGAGCAGAAGGCGAAATCCTTCCTCTTCCGACTTCCAAGAGTGTTCCGCAAAGGATGCGAATCATGTGATAGAGAAAACCGTTTCCCTTTACCGTAAAATACAGATACTCCCCCTCTTCTTCAAGGCGAAAATCCGTGATGCAACGTACCGCCGAGCCTCCCTCTAACAGGGTCTGCGCCTTGGGGTTTGCAAAAGAAGTGAAGTCGTGCTCTCCCTTTAGCACTTCGATTCCTTCTCGGACTTTCTCCAAGTCCAGAGGAAAGGTGTAATGATAGTGCAGCCTTTGATAAAGCGGATTTTCCACTCTCGCCCTATCTATACTGTAGCGATATTCCTTCGTATGTCTTGTAAAACGAGGATGAAAGTCCTCCGTCTTTTTCCAAGCGGAAAGAACGCGAATATCTTCCGGAAGATAACTGTTTAAAGCCCTCTCATAGTTTTCGGGATTCCGCTCCGCTTCCGTATCGAAGGAAAGAATATTTCCTAGAGCATGGACTCCTTGGTCTGTCCGGCTCGCCCCGATAAAGTTTTGGCATTCCCCCGGGAAAATACGCGAAAGCACTTCCTCTACCTCTCCCGAGACCGTTCGAAGCTCCTCCTGCCTTTGAAATCCATGATAATTTGTGCCCTCATAGGCCAGTTTCAATACAAAACGATGCAAGGCGCACCTCTTTCTTAGTTTCTATTGATTATCCTTATCCCTAACAGATCGTCTACGCCAATCACAACGCTATAGCCTTATCGAAAACTCCTCTACGTTTTATCAGAAGCTCATCAAAGGCTTTATGCTTCGACTGCTCTTAGTAAAGTAAAGCATGAACGCAGCCCTCATGTATCCTATTTAACTTATGGAATAGCTAAAAATCGACTTCCGATAGCCAGTCCCAAGATGAGGAACAGTACAAGATAGGAAAGATAATCCGCTCCGGTATAACGAAGGGGCTTCATCTTGGTCCTTCCCTCTCCTCCCTGATAGCAGCGCGCCTCCATAGCCATCGCAAGGTCATAGGCTCTTCGGAACGCGGAGACAAAAAGGGGTACAAGGATAGGCACCATGGCTTTTGCCCTATCGAAGATACTTCCGCTTTCAAAGTCTGCACCTCTTGCCATCTGCGCTTTCATAATCTTATCCGTCTCTTCCACTAAAATCGGGATAAAGCGAAGTGCAATCGACATCATCATCGCAATTTCATGTACCGGAAAATGGAAGAGTTTGAAGATTCCCAGTCCCTTTTCCATGCCGTCTGTAAGAGCATTCGGCGTTGTTGTTAAAGTCAAAATGGAACTCGAAAGCACCAGCATCACAAGACGAATCGCCATCATGCTTGCAATTTGCAGGCCTTCCTTGGTCATTTTTAAGAAAAAAATCCGAAACAACTCTTCTCCCGGTGTGAGAAAGAGATTAAAGCTCACGGAAAGCAAGAGTAAGAAAACTACGCTTTTTAAGCCTCTCACCATAAAGGAGAAAGGCACCTTCGATAAAAGAATAAAGCCGAAAAGCACAAGAGCAAGCACTGCGTAGGCAGTCCAGGAATTCACAATAAATAGAGCGATTAAGAACAAGAAGGTACCGGCAAGCTTTACTCTCGGATCAAGTCTATGAATAAAGGAATCTACGGGATAATACTGCCCTAAGGTAATTTCTCTAAGCATGACTTACCCCCTTCCTCTTTTCTTCTATAAAATAGTGAGAAAGGGCAGAGACCGCCTCCTCCACGGTATTTCCAAGTTGTATATCTAAGCCATTTCGCTTCAGGTCGAAAAGAAGCGCGCGAATCTGCGGAAGTCCAAGTCCCATGTCTTCCAGCTCTTCCTTCTGGGAAAATACTTCCTCTACCTTGCCTTCCATCTTCAGCTCTCCCTGATGCAAAACCAAAACCTCGTCGGCATAACGCGCCACATCATCCATAGAGTGAGAGACGAGAAGAATGGTCATCGCATAGTTTTTCCGAAGTCCCGCAATCTCTTCAAAGAGCTCATCTCTTCCGGCAGGGTCGAGCCCGGCTGTCGGCTCGTCCAAAATGAGAAGCTCCGGCCCCATAGCAAGTACACCCGCAATCGCAACCTTCCGCTTCTGCCCACCGGAAAGCTCAAAAGGAGATTTTGCATAGAGCTCTTCTCCGATTCCAAGACTCGCCAAGGCATCTTTCGCAAGAGCTTCCGCATCTTCCCTCTTCTTTCCCTGATTTAAGGGGCCAAACATCACATCCTCGAGGACCGTTTCCTCAAAAAGCTGATACTCCGGATACTGGAAAACAAGTCCCACCTTAAAGCGGAGCGCACGATAATCAAAGCCTTCTTCCGAAAGAGAAAGCTTCCCCTCTTTTTCTATGATTGTCTTCTTCCCCTTGAAAAAGAGGAAGGATTTTCCACTCTTCACAAGGGGCGGATTCTCTCGGAAGGAAACCGTGATTTCCCCGGACTTTGCCTTGATTAAGCCATTCAGATGCTGTACCAGCGTAGACTTTCCGGATCCGGTATGCCCGATTACCGCGGTAAGGCTTCCCCTCCGGATTTTCATACTTAGGTCCTTTAGGGCAAAGCTCTCCATAGCCGTGCCTTCCTGGAAAATCGCGGAAAGATGATTAACTTCGACAATATAATCGCAAAGAGCTACATTTTCATTCTGCGCCGGGCCTACCTCGTCTTCCCCTTGGCTCGTAGCCCTATCTAACTTTATATTTCGACCTTTCGATAAAGGATTTTCCTCTTCCTTAGAAAGCACTTCTGTAGCCATCTTCTCCTTCTCTGCTTCCTCTTCACTCGGGACAGTCCCTTCTTTATCCGGCTTAAGAAATTCCTCTTTCAAGACAAATCCTTCTCTATACAGCTTAAAGAGCTCTTCCTCCAGTTCCTCTTTTTTCAAAATAGTCTTCTCGATCGGGAAGCCCTTTTTTTGCAATTTGTGCGCGAGCTCCGTAATCAGCGGCACATCCATGCGATATTCCTTTAAGCGCTCCACATTTTGGAAAACCTCCCGAGGACTTCCGTCCATCACGAGCTTTCCGCTGTCCATAAGGAGAATCCGGTCCGCATCAACCGCCTCCTCCATATAGTGCGTAATCAAAATAATGCTGATGCCTTTCTTCCGCTTCAGCTCCAAAACCGAGTCCAAAACCTCTTTTCTTCCGCTTGGATCCAGCATGGCAGTCGGCTCGTCCAGTACGATAGTCTTTGGCTCCATAGCAAGAGTTCCTGCAATCGCTACACGCTGCTTCTGTCCGCCTGACAAGTGATTCGGAGACTTTAATCTGTAGGCCTCCATGTGCACTGCAGAGAGAGCATTGTTTACCCTCTGCCAGATTTCATCAGTGGGAAGCCCGATATTTTCCGGCCCGAAGCCGACATCCTCTTCCACCACGGACGCAATAATCTGATTATCCGGATTCTGAAAGACCATCCCCACTTCTCTTCTTATCGGGAAAATGTTCTTCTCCTCCCGACTGTCCATTCCGGAGACCAGAATCGTACCCTCACTCGGAAGCTGCAAGGCATTGAAAAGCTTCGCCAAAGTCGATTTTCCGGATCCGTTATGTCCCAGAATGCAGACGAAACTCCCTTCCTCTATCGAAAAATCGAGCGCGGAAAGGGCAGACAGGGTTTCAATTACCTCATCATTTTCATTTCGCCTCGTGTATTGATAAGACACATCTTTTACAACAATATTTTCCAAAGCACACTCCTGCTCTCTAAACCCATTGATTTACACTATACTCTTACTCTCTATGATGAAAAAATATCCCGGAATATACGCATGTCACTCATCACGGACAGGATAAACTATCCGCAATTTGCTCTTGCAACATTTTACAATAGATAGAGATGCATAACAAGAGAAAAGGGATTCTCACAGAAGGGATTCCAAGGTTTTTGTATTCCTTCTATTTTCTACGTTCTCATGACTCAAAATAAGAATTTTTATCCTTTTAAGTTATATTCTCATTCTTACAAGTCGATAAACAAAAAGATGAAGTTTTACTCTGTTTATATAAGGAAATAGGAAAAGTGCAAGGAGGCAAAGGAGTTGAAACAAAACAGATGGATTTTTTCAATAGCAGTATTGCTCTTTTTTTCTCTTCCCTTCACCGCTTACGGGGAAGAAAATTCTGACGCTACAAGCGGTCCGGGAGTTGAACGCTGGAAGCAGGATGAAGTCGGATGGTGGATGCCACAGCCAAATGGCGGATATGCGCAGAACGAATGGAAGCAGGTCGGAGGAGAATGGTATCATTTCGACGACCGCGGCTATATGCAAACTGGATGGATAAACGATAACGGAGCCCGCTACTATCTAAACGAAAGCGGCGCCATGGCTAAAAATACAAGTCTTACCATTGAAGGAAGAGACTACCAATTTTCCGACGACGGACAGTGTCTGACTGAAGTACAGGTCTTTGACTTACCGGAGGGCGTAAAGCAGCCCAACAACATAATTCCGGAAGAAGAAAAATCGGATATTCATCGTCAGGTAGATCCCATTGCTGACGACATTTTGTCCAGAATTACAAATGCAGCCATGTCGGAGAGACAAAAGGCGGAAGCCATTTATGCATGGGTACGCGGAAACTTCCGCTACGCAGGTCATTCCGCGAGCCGTGACTGGCCCAGTGAAGCCTATAGAAGCCTAAGAAGTCATCATGGAGACTGCTTTTCTTTTTATTCCGCAGCCAATGCGCTTCTTTCTCGTGCGGGAATCCCCAGTATAGAAGTGATTCGCAGTACAGATGCAGATCATTATTGGAATCTGGTTAGGGTAGACGGAAACTGGTATCACTTTGATACTACTCCACGTTCTGTAGGCGGATATTATTGCCTCTGGACCGATGCGCAGATGAATGCATTTTCAAACCGGCATAAGGGCTGTTTCCATTTTGATGCGTCTCTTTATCCGAGAACACCATAAGGAGGAGAGCGATGGAAGAGCTTTTAGAAATTTTAAAAAATGTTCGTCCCAATGTGGACTTTGAGCATTGTGAGGATTTAATCGGTAATGGCACCCTCGATTCTATGGATATGGTCATGATTATGACCCAAATTATGCAAAAATTCGATTTGTCCATTCCCCCAGAAGAAATGGTTCCTGAAAATTTTAATTCTGCAAAGGCGATGTATCAATTAATTCAAAAACTGGAAGAAGAATAATATGTCTATTGTTTCTTACCCATTTTTGCTATTTTTAGCATTTTTGCTTCCGCTGTACTACTTCACAGCGGAAGCTTTTCGCTGGAAAGTTCTGCTTTTTGCAAGCCTCTTATTTTACCTCTTCAGCGGAACTTCTTTTTATATTGTCTTTATTCTTCTGACTACTCTCAGTACTTTTTTCTTAGGAAAATGGATTGAACGCATGGCGGAAGATACAGACAAGAAGCTCCATACGGAAGTGCTTGAAAAAGAAGAAAAAAAACGCTATAAAAAAGAACTTAAGAAAAAGCAAAGGAGAGTACTTATCCTAGGGCTCTTCTTTAATTTTGGCATTCTAGCCATCATAAAATATACAAACTTTCTAATCGAGAACTTAAATGCTCTTCTCTATCAAAGCGGAAGCGAGCAGCAATTTTCCATGATGAGCTGGATTTTTCCCTTGGGAATCTCCTACTATACCTTTCAGGCAATGGGATATCTGATAGACCTCTACAGAGGAAAAAGCTCTGCAGAAAAAAGTCTTCCCCGTTTTGCTCTTTTTTTGTGTTTTTTTCCGCAACTTTCTTTTGGACCAATCAGTCGGTATAGCGAACTCAATCGGAGTTTGTTTGCAGGCCATGCTTTTGACTTTAAAAATATTCGTTTTGGAGCATCTCGCATACTTTGGGGATTTTTCAAAAAACTGGTCATTGCCGATAGACTGTCGATTGCCATTTCACTCATTACTTCCGATCCGGAGACCTTTAACGGAATCTACGTTCTGGTAGGGATGATTGGATTCACACTTCAGATGTATGCCGACTTTTCAGGAGGAATGGATATTGTACTGGGAAGTGCAGAGCTTCTCGGGATTCGTCTTCCGGAAAATTTTAATCGCCCTTTCTTCTCCAAGTCTTTGGCGGAATTTTGGAGAAGATGGGCGTTTTCCGATATATGTCGCCTCCATTTCCGTGTGGTTTATTACCGGCTTATGGCATGGAGCATCTTGGAAATACATTGCCTGGGGGCTGGTAAACTGCTTTGTCATTTTGCTTTCTCAGGAAATGACACCGCTCTATAGAGCCTTTCACAAACATTTTCCCAAGTACAGAGGAAGAGTTTATGATGCTTTTCAAGTGATTCGAACTTTTCTTTTGTTCTCTTTTATCGAAATGTTTGAATACTACTCTTTTGCAAATGTTTTCCGTATGTCTTTCAATATGCTGACAAACTTTCATATACAGGACTTATATGATGAACGTTTTAGCACTTTAGGCTTAAGTCTATCTGATTGGATTGTGGTATTCCTTGGAGTACTCTTACTGCTCTATGTCAGTCTTTTGCAAAGAAAGGGAAGCGTCAGGGAAAGGCTTTCCAAAAAGCCCGAAGCACTTCGTTTTACTTTATATTTTTTACTCTTCCTTTCCGTACTTCTTTTAGGAATATATGGACAGGGCTATGATGCCGGCAGCTTTATTTACAATCAATTTTAAAAAAAGGGGGAGAACATGAGTGTGGAAAACATGGGGGGAGAAAAGATAAAGCGTAAAAAATACATTTCCTATCTTATATACCCTGTGATATTTTTTTTGATTCTCTACTTCTTGCAAAGGCTATTTGTGCCGAAGTATATGGGGAGGGTTGTAGAAGGAAATTTTACGGAAGAATATTATCAGGAAATCAGTCCTCATGATGTACTGATTCTTGGGGACTGCGAAGCCTATGAAAACATTTCCCCGATTACGCTATGGAAAAACTACGGAATCACAAGCTACATTCGCGGAAATGCGTCCCAACTGCTTTCACAGTCCTACTATCTTCTCCGTGACAGCTTAAAGACGGAAACTCCCAAGCTGGTGATTTTAAGCATTGCAGCCATGCAATACCCTGCGCAGACAAATGAAAGCTATAACCGAATGGTTTTAGACGGAATGCGATGGAGCATGGATAAAATAATGGCCTACCGCGCAAGTGCAATGGAAGGAGAACATTTCCTCGACTACCTTTTTCCCTTGTTCCGTTTTCATTCCCGTTGGAAGGAACTGGAAGCGGACGATTTTCGTTATTTTTTTCAAAAAAAGAGAGTTTCTCATAACGGATACTATCTTCGTGCAGATGTGCGTCCTTTAATGGAGTTTCCCAGAGAACGGAGGATAATCGATTATAACTTTGACCCCGTCTGCATGGAGTACTTGGATAAAATACGAAAACTATGTGAAGAAAAAGGCATTTCCCTTATGCTGATGAAAGCGCCTTCTCTTTATCCGAGCTGGTATGAGGAGTGGGATTTACAAATCCGAAACTATGCCTTAAAGCATAGGCTCCATTATCTGAATGCCATTGATTACATTCCGGAGATAGGTCTCGATTTTCAGCATGACAGTTACGACGGAGGGCTCCATATGAATATTTATGGAGCAGAAAAGTTATCCGATTTTCTGGGCAAGGATTTGATAAAAAATTATGCTCTTCCGGATCACAGAGGAGAGGAAGTGTTACAGAAAATCTGGGCAGAAAAAGTAGAGTATTACGAAAAGGCTCGCGATGAGCAGGAACGGGAATTTTCGGAATATGGGTATCTCAAACAATTTTCAGATGAACCATAAGGAGGCTTTATTCATGAAAAAAATTAGCAGGATGCTAACAATGGCTTTGGTACTGGGTATCAGTATCTTCAGTATATCTATCGCGGCTTACGCAGGGAAGCAACAGCCGCAGGCAAAAAAACTTGCTCAAGAAGAAAGTAAACCGAAAGAGTACAGCTTCAAAAGCGGAAATACGGCTGTAAACATGGGGGCTGCCGCAAAAGATATTCTTACTGCACTTGGAAAGGCGGAAAAAGAATCGGAAGTAAATAGCTGTGCCTGTCAGGGAAAGTTGAAAACCTATAGTTATAAAGGTTTTGAAGTTTCCACTATCCAGGATAAGGGTACAGATATTATTTCTTCCGTCTATATTCTGGACAAGACTGTCTCCACTCCTGAGGGAATCAGTATCGGATCCAGTAAAGAGGATGTGCTAAGGATATACGGGAAAGATTGTAAGGAGAACAAGGGAGTATATATCTACAGTCTCGGAAATTCCGAGTTAAATATTTTTACGACTAACAATGTTGTAGATGGAATAGAATACCTTTATATTACAAAATAAAAAGAACAGATTCAAAAAAAGCACTCGGAACGATTTTGCCCAAGTGCTTTTTCTTTATGAGTATCCTGTGCAAAACATACAAAAACTCTTATCATTTTTCCTACGAAATCTTTTATCCGGAAGAACGCATGTACAGCTGTTGTTTTAGTTGCTTACGATCTATTTTCCCATTTAAATTCAGAGGCATACTCACCAGCTTAATATAACGTCTCGGCAACATATAATTTGGAAGCTTATTCCGTAAAGCCCCTTCTACTTGACTGCCTTCCATCTTTCCTGTATAAAAAAGAACAATTTCTGACTTCTCCGTATCATACACACAGCAGACTCTGTCAACTTGTATCAGAGAGGAAGCTGCTGCTTCGATTTCTCCCAGCTCGATGCGATATCCCATGAATTTAATCTGGAAGTCTTTTCTGGAAATAAAAATCAATTCCCCACGTTCATTATAGTGTACCAAATCTCCGGTACGGTAGACGATTTCCCGGTAAGCAGATTGGAGCGGATTCTGCACAAAAGCTTCTTCCGTTTTCTTTGGATTATTATAATAGCCATAAGCCAAAGATGAGCCTCGAACCAAAAGTTCTCCTTCTTCCATTCCCTCTGCTATAGTTCCATCATCCTTAACAATGAAGGAATCCATATTTTCTGCAGACCTTCCAATAGGGATTGTTTCATCGTCCTCTATCTCTTTCTTTTTTGAGTTTTTCAATCAGATTTAAAAGTTCTCCCGGCATAATAAACTTCTGAGGCGGTATTAAAACCAAGCGGGCGCCGACGCAAACCGTTTGAAAAATATCCAAAACCGACATACTGAAATAAAATGGTGTTTGGTTTCCAAAAACCGTATTTTGGTCAAAGTGGAAAGCCTTCTTACTCCATTCCATATAGCAAATGACATTTCGATGAGAAATGATAACTCCTTTGGGATCCCCTGTGGAACCGGAAGTAAAAAGAACATACAGGATATCCGTATCAATAATATGCTTTTCTATTTCCTTTATTTTTTCAAATTTCGCTTCCGTAGCATGAATTTCTTCTATCGCAACAGTCTTAAAACTCCCCGTAAAGGAATCCAGCAGTTTTTTATGCGCCTCATCCGTGATAATCATCTCGGGGGACAGAATGTTCAAAATTCTTTGAATCCGTTCCGCCGGCATTTTTACATCAATAATGGTATAATAATTTCCACTATAGGCAATTCCAAAAAGAGAAGTAAAGCACTCCGTACTTTTATCCAGTAAAATTGCAATAGGTCGTTTGAATAAGCCATATTGAGAAATCAGCGTTGCCGTCTGCATAGCCTCTTTTTGTACTTCTCTAAAACTTAAACTCCGTTTACTGTCCTGCACTGCTATTTTATCCGGATACTTTTCCA
>QWCI01001046.1_pt1 | contig 13494 bp, 11 predicted proteins | sample 1972541 | NCBI WGS metagenome assembly QWCI01 (sample SAMN09866712, study PRJNA288562) | Human oral metagenome isolate term3_saliva, whole genome shotgun sequencing... | isolation source: mouth | host: Homo sapiens | place: USA: California | reverse complement strand
TGCAAAATCAAAGACTGGAGCGTGTACAAGGTATATACCGACGGCGGGTTTTCAGGATCCAATACAAACCGTCCAGCAATCGAACAACTGATAAAAGATGCTCAAAAAAAGAAATTTGATACAGTCTTGGTTTATAAATTAGACCGACTAAGTCGAAGCCAGAAAGATACGCTCTATTTAATCGAGGAAGTCTTTATAAAAAACGGCATCGAGTTCTTAAGTCTTCAAGAAAACTTTGACACTTCTACTCCATTCGGTAAAGCCATGATTGGACTGTTGGCCGTGTTCGCTCAGCTAGAGAGGGAACAAATCAAGGAAAGAATGCAGCTTGGTAAGCTAGGGCGTGCTAAAGCTGGAAAATCCATGATGTGGGCTAAGACTTCCTACGGCTATGACTACCACAAAGAGACAGGTACAATGACCATCAATCACGCTCAGTCACTAGCTATCAAATTTATTTTTGAAAGCTACTTGTCAGGGCGCTCAATTACCAAGCTGAGAGATGACCTTAATGAGAAATTTCCAAAAGAAAAGCCCTGGAACTACAGAGCGGTCAGAGTGATATTAGATAACCCTGTCTACTGTGGATATAACCAATTCATGGGAGAAATATACAAAGGCAATCATGAGCCTATCATATCAAAAGAAACCTATGACAAGACACAGGAAGAACTTAAAATCAGACAAAGAACAGCGCTTGAAAACTTAAATCCTCGGCCATTCCAGGCAAAGTATATGCTTTCAGGTATTGGCCAATGCGGATACTGTCTAGCTCCCTTGAAAATCATAATGGGTGTAAAGAGGAAAGATGGCACTAGATTTGTAAAATACGAGTGCCACCAAAGACACCCAAGAAAAACAATCGGAGCCACTACCTACAATGGCAACAAAAAATGTGACTCAGGCTTTTACTACAAGGATGACCTTGAGGCCTATGTATTGCAAGAGATAAGTAAGCTACAAGTCGACAAAGAGAGCTTTGAAGGGCTGTTTAAGGCGAAGAAAGACGAGATAGACCGAAAGGCCTACAAAAGGCAAATAAACGAGCTGACGGGCAAAATAAGCAGGTTAAACGACCTTTATATTGACAATCACATAACGCTAGAGCAACTACAAGGAAAATCGGCTGAGTTCCTAGAAATGCGCTCAAGGTTGGAAAATGAGTTGGAAAACGATCCTGCACTTAAACGCAACGAAAAGAAAGAGGCATTTCAATCAAGGATAGTAAAATTATTTATTAGAAAGTACTTTCAGAGCAATTTTGTTGACGTCAACAAAACTGATATCAACGCACTTTTAAGCAATAACATTTCAGAGAAAACAAAAAAAGACCGCTCAAAAATTGAGCGGTTTTAGTGTAATTAAATTTTGAATTTCTTTCTATTTTATTTTGTTGTGATAAGCCCTTCTGGCTCAACCACGAATTCAGGTTTATCAGCTAGTGATCCATCAGATTTTAGGTAGTACCAGCCTTTCTTATCAGCTGATTGTACGAAAGCGTTCGATACCATGTTCCCATCTTTGCTATCAAGATAGTACCAAGTATCCTTATATTTAACCCAGCCAGTCTGCATAGCGCCTTCTTCGTTGAAATAGTACCACTTGTTAGAAATTAATTTTTTCCAACGTTCGGCAAGCATATAGCCTGAATTATCGAAGTAGTACCAGACGGCGTTGATTTTTTCAAATTTTTCTTTTGGATAAGAACCGTCTGAGCGTACATACCAGTACCCTGTGTCGTTCTGTTTCCATCCAGGCTCAACAACTAGACCATGCTCAATATCATGCTTGAATTGCCCACGACTAATACCCCAGCTTGCTAAGTAAGGGTATGGATCAACGTGGTCTGAATTGTTGTTAGGTTGATGATAGGTACAGTAGTAATGCGTCTTAATTCCTGCAAGGTCGTCTGTATCAAGAGTAACAGGCAATCCAGCTTCTTCTGCTAGATTTCGTAGTAATTCGACATACAAACGGTAATCTTCCATAAATTCTTCTTGAGTTGAATGGCTTTCAATCAATTCAACTGCTGCATAAGATTCATAATTCCAACCACCGCCAACGTCGTAAGAGCCGTTATTTGTTGGTCCCACTTGCATGACTCTGCCGTTACCAACAACGTGTGAGAAAAATCCAGACTCTACAGGTCGGCGCATGTGGTAGTCAGCTTCATTCTGTGCTGTTGAATTCTTATTTCCAGTTGAATGAGCGTGAATTTGACGATAAGGAGCGTACCCGATCTGTGGAAGCCCTTCTCTGTATCTGCTTGTATCAATTTCCATTTTTATTTTCCTTTCATATTACGGTAAAGTTGTTGGCCAAGGTTCGCTCGTAAGATACGAGATAGAACATATCTCCGATATCACGGTCTGTTGGTACAGGGTCAGTAAACTGGAAGCGTAGCATGTTGCTATCTCCAGCGCCTCCAAGATACCAAGTGCCATACGGGACACCCTTATCGTTGTAAATGTTTCCTATTAAAGACCCTTCAGAGCGAAAACCAATAGGAACACCACCAAGTCCTAGAATGTAACAGTTTCTTTCCCTGTCGCTCCCTTGAGCCTCGTATCCTACGCCACCTCTACGAATGACACCGAACCAACCCCAACTCAATCCGCCGAATTGGTATGTTACGGTGTCATTTTTGCGTCGAACTTTTAGATATGAGTTTCCGAGTTTAGACTTAATATTCAGCGTCCGCCAGCCAGTATCACCAGTCAATACTTCCCATCCTTGATTTCCGCTTCCTTGTCTCTTTATCCACTTGAGAGCTCCACTTGTAACAGCGGTATCTACATAGGTTGTACCTACTGGAGCGGTAACCTTGCCGTTTGGCATACCTGTACCGTGGATCTCGTACTCATTTACTTGTCCGCTTGCATTTGCACTTGATGGTAAGATAATGCTCCCACCGCCATCGGATAATGTTACAATGTTCCCGTTGATGCTGATTCTTTGAGGAATGCCAACACCATCACGGCCATCTGCTCCTTTAGGTCCTGTAAGTCCAATAGGTCCTTGAGGTCCAGCAGGTCCTTGAGGTCCAGCAGGTCCAGTCTGTCCGATTGGTCCTTGTTCCCCTCGTTCTCCACGAGGTCCTGGCTCTCCATCTCGCCCACGCTCGCCTTGAATACCTTGCAATCCTTGAGGTCCTTGAAGTCCGTCCGCCCCTCTTGGTCCAGTATCGCCTTGTGGCCCACGTTCGCCTGTTTCCCCCTTGTCACCTTTAGGTCCAGGAGTTAGTGAGATATTGCGTAACTCGTCCTTAGTAGCAAAATTGCTTGTATCAACGTTGGGGTTATTCTCTAAACGTTCAACACGTTTCTTTAATTCTAAATCGTTGTAAGGTGTTGGAATTTCAGATTTTAAAGCATAATTTTCCAACGATTGGTGTGAGGTAAGATAATTTTTACTTTCAAGTTCCTGTCTTGTTACTAGATCGCTAGTATCTTTTTCAGGCTTGTTCTCTAAAGCCACTACACGCTCTACAAGTGGCTTGTCATTATAGATGGTGTCATTATCAGGCTTGGTCTTTAACGCTTCAATATCGGCTGAAATATTGCTGATTTCAGTACGTAGGTTGCTATCATCATACGTGCCACCTTGCGCTTTAATCTTTTCAAACAGCGCATCTAACTCTTGCTTAGTAACAACATCCTTGACGTTAACAATTCGACCAGTTTCACGTTCAATGAGTGGTGTTTTAACTGCTTTATCAATTTCGCTCACATGGACATTAAATAAGAAGCTATATACATCTGCTGACTGCTCTACTTTCTCGAGGTAGATATAACCAATAACAGGTTCATCCGTAGTGATTAACGATGTATCAAATTGAACTGTGAATGAGTTATCTTCGATTGCTGCGTCTACTTCCTGGTATCGCTTAGTCCCCTTGAAGTAGAATAAGCAGATAACCTTAGTAGCGGTCAAATCATCGATTGTAAACTTAAATTCAGCATTATTCTTATCGTGGCTGTAAAATTCATTGTATAATCTCTCTACACCACGGTTACTAGATAGAACGGTTATTTTTCTTTCAATTACCTTCTTCAAAGGTTGCCCCCTTTCATTTTAAAATTAAAAGGAAGCCATAAGGCTTCCCTTTTTTAGTCTTCGCTAGGCTCTGTATATGTTAGAGCTCGCTCACTGTCTGACAATCCAGCAGTTGTTGGGTCGTTAACGACACCAACTAAAACGAGAAACGCAAACAAAACATTGATAAACACTAAAATTTTATCGACTGTATCGCCAAACTCTAGTGAAAGATTGAAGATATTCGCAAATGCTTGTGCAAGTAGTGCCAACGCTGGAACTAAAGCAAGCCAAAAGTTTTTATTTTTAAGTCGTACAGACCAGTTAATTTTATTCATTATTTTTCCTCTATGATTTCTAGTTTGAGAAATTTCTCAAACAGTATTTTGATAGCACCGTTTCCGCCCAATTCGACATAGCTTTCATAAAGCCTTGAAAGTTCTTCTATTTCATGTTGACTTGTTTTTCCACGTCGTATTGCTTTTTTTAAGTTTTCTTGCAATCGAAATCGTTGTAGCCGTTGCAAGCCTTTTCCGATAAGCGAAAGATTATCCCGATTCTCTCGTCCAATTTCTGTTACTTCACTAACTGATTTTTCAAGGTCGCCGATTTTATCGGTAAGAACGTTGATTTGTTTTTCAGTTTCTTTTGTGTTTTGCGTACTCTTAAAAGAAAAATAACTAGGGATAATCACAATTAGAACGGGCGTGAGTTTGTCTAGCAAAGTTATAAATTCCAATTAAACCACCCCTTCTCTGAAATAGTGGCTTATTGAACAGGTTGTGTTTCTAGCTCAGATTTAGGCGCTTGCCACTTCCAAACTGCAAGGATTCCATTTTGTGATGGTGAGCCTTCAAGTTGTTTGAGTGATTCTCCTTGGTAGATGAATTGTTGGTTAGTTTGAATCAAGATGCGCTTGCCTTCCCCATTCAATTCAACATGCTCTGGGTCTTCGATTGCAAACATAGAACCAGGTGCGTAGCTTTCACCGTTTTTAACAAGAGGGAAGAGTTCAACGAGTTCCTTGTAGGTTGTGCCATAAGCAATTTTCTCACCCATAATTGAATCTTGCGCCATGACACGAACTACTTTGTTAATTTTTTCAGTGATTTCAAGTAACTCATTCTGTTTATTCTCAGTCTGAGCGAGTTTCTGTTCAGCTTGCTCGATTTTAGATTGAGCTTTGACGATTGCTGACCCAGGATCTAATTCAGCTTTAATAACATCCAAAACCGCTTGAATAAGTGTTTCTTCATTATCTTGAGTGCGGTCTCCAACTAGTTCACGTTGGTTGGTGCTGTAGCGGTTGCCTTCCTGTAGTCGGATTTCTACAACGGTTGTAGTTTTGTCTCCGTAACCACGAGTATAAGGTTTAGTTGCGAGTGTGTAATTGTTAATTGCCATTTGTCATTTGTCCTTTCACTTCTTCAAATTTTGCTTTAAGTTCTTCATCTGATTCGATGATTCGTTTCATCTGCTCAAGTTCCATAGCTGTAACTGTGTATAGAGCTTCTAGCGTTGCTGATTGAGTAGCCTCATTGCTGATTCTCTCGCTCAATGATTTAATCGTGAGACTACTAATCTGCTTGTCTTGTTCGTTCATGTTGTTTCCAACCTTTCTACTTTTTGGTTCAATTCCTGAATAGCCTTAATTAAATAAGGTACGAGTTCAAATGCACGGTAAGAATATGCCCCATCTGGATTTTCATAAAATGCTTCTGGTACATATTTTTGAACATCTTGAGCCATGATACCGCATGAAATATCTTCTGTTTTCCCATCGTATTCTTTGCGATAAGAGTAAGTTTTCAGAAGGTCGATAACTTCCAGAGCAGATACCTTACTATCTTCAATGTTATGTTTATATCTGCGGTCTGAGATTTCTTTATTGATTGGTATCCAAGAAGATCCGCCGCCTTGTTTATACATATAGAAATAGCCGTTCTTTTCTTTAAAATTTGTGTAAATATCAGAGTAAGTCCAAAATCCTGCTATGTAATTTTCTTTTACATAATAGATGTTACCCGTAACTTCCAAATCCCCGTGGATTTTAGGTGTATTCCAAAAATATGCCTTGTTATAACAGAACATCTCTCCAGTTCTTTTTACATACCAAGCATATGGCCCTGGTTTCTCCCAGTTATCCCCCCAGTTAACCCAAAGGGAAGTTTGACCCCAGCCTGTGCTACCATTGCTCATACCAACCGCAAATTGGTTAGTACCAGTTAGCCAATATGTGCTTGGGTCTTTATCGTGAGTACCAATCTGGAATCCACCAATACGACCTTTGTAACCTTCAAGCAAGGTTGCAGATACGACTACTGACCGTAGTTTGTTGATGAATGCGGTTTTAGCAGCTAAAGTATCCGTGAATATATCATTTGATACAAACTTTCGAGCCATAGCTTGGTCCATAAGTACATTGTCTGCTGTGACAGAGTTAGCTCCTAAAATAGTAGTAGTGACTGAACCAGCTTCAAAATTGGCGGTTTTGAGTTTATCAATCATGGCCGACTTGATAACCGCATTGTCAATTAGGGTTTCTCCTGTGATGTGCGTAGCCTTACCGACGATGCGGTTGTTACCATTAGCTCCAATATTAATCCCAGCAATGAGATCTCCTGCGCTATTCAGAGCCTTGATAGCAAAGCTATCTTGTAGCAAGGACATAGTCACACGGTTATACTCGCTGTTGTAGTCCGTGCTATCCACAAATTCCTCAGGAATTAATCGCCTATCAATAATCATTGGTTTATGAATGACGATATTACCAGGGGATGTAAGAGTAAATCTAAGGCTATACTCATTTAATTCACCAGTATAGGGAATGTCTAAATATCCTGTGAATACCTGGTTACCTGTTTTGGTAAGTGTAATTTGAGAGTTATAGTACATCCTAAGATTTGGAGTGTTGTCTAGCAACTGAATTAAAACTCTACCGTCTCGTGGTACCTTATCGACAGCAATCTCGATACGATAACCAAGGCTTTCTCCTTGTTTTACAAATCTCTTTGTAAGAGGGAAACGAACTCCCAACCAACCAGACATGGAGTCCGTATAGTTAATTCTAATCCCGTCATGATCGCCCCAGCCGACACGTCCTAAATGGTCATCGGTTGCGACTGATGAAATATACTTAGGGATTTTAGTAGGAGCATAAAACAGATTTGTCAGATTACTAAACCTCTTGCCTACTTCGACCTCAAACAGTTCTGAGGTCAAGGCCATACGGGCAATGTTTGAAGCAACGTTTGAGTCTGTCCTTCCCAAAATACGTTCATAAATCAATGAGGTTTCTTTGACTTGCTGGAAATCCAACCTATCTACCTTATCAGCAATCTGACTAGATAGTTTTGTGAATTGACCGTCAACTGTTTGTTTATACTCTGCTAACTTAGACCTTTGGTCTTGTGTTATAGCTTCGAGTCGTTGACGTGTCCCTTCTACATCTTCTACATAGGTCCTTTTTGAAACATAGTCACTAGCCAGAACTTCCCTGATTTCTGTCAACTTATTCTCGGTTTCTTCTCGAGAATAGCGCTTCAGTTCATCTGATAACTTCTCACGTTCCCTCTGAGTCGAGGTTTTAAATGCGTTTAAATCTCTAGCATTGTCAGTAGCAATTCTCTTCGCTTCCTCGACGAGATCAGCATTTGCTCCAACCTTTCGTAGAGCTTCTTCTGCTTTTGTTTTGGCTTCATCGAATCCTTCTGGGCTAAACTCGTGAAATCGTCTGTCTATTTCGTCTGATAGAGCCTTCTTATTCTCCTCAGCCTTAGCCTTTGCGAGCTCTATTTGCTCATTAAAATCTTTTTTGATTTCGTCAACCTTTGCATCGAAACCTCTATCAGCTTCTTCAATTTGGTTTTGAAGTTGTTTCTCAAATTCGCTGAATTGCTCGATTTTCTTAGTGATTGTGCCAGCGTATGAATACTGTGTATCATTTCCAGCCTTACTATCAGCACTAATACGACTTCGAAGTCCACCTTTAAAGTTGAAAGATTGGCTCAAAACTGGAGCTTTGAACGTTTCTCCCTTGTTGGTTTTAATTGTTACCCATTGACCAACATCGAGAAGAAGATGACCTTGATAATTCAGGCTAAATGGATAGTATCTAATATCCTTGATTTTGTGATAAAGATTATCCAAAATTGATTGAGTCATGAACGGATTCTCAATTTCAAGTGAACGACCTGTACGAGCTCCGACAGTCAGACCTTCTTTGTCTTTCTTACAAGTGATACCTGCAATCTGATACTCAACTTCACTTCTGGTTAAACCGTGCAAGAAGTAATTATCTGCGGTAATCACAATACCTGAGTCGGTCAACTCTTTAATTTCAAGTTTTCCTTCTCGATTAAAGAAACAAGACATCCCGAGCATTTGAGTAGCTAGACTCAATACATCTCTGAATGTCTTATTTTTTTCTTTAGGTTTCGTCTCGATGGCATAATTCATGGATTCAAGACCCATGTTTTCATTTGCTAATTCTACACCAGTTTTTAGGCAGATTTCTTTGATAACTTGCCTGATTTCTGCTGGAAATGTCAAGTCTGTGACATACTCACGGTTTAACTTGAACATCCCGTCCATGAGGTCTAGTGTAGTCGTGTTGCGATTGCGGTCGATTTCAATATCATTGATAAAGTATTCACCCATCTTCACCCATTCATAGGTTCCATCGACCAAAAGACCGATTTCAGGGTAAATCTTATCAAGTTTATTGAATGTCGTGATAATACTAGTAAAAGTAATCTTACCGCTACCCGCACACGTTCCGCCAGGTTTGTAAGTATCACCTTTGATATAGCCATAATCAAAACTAGCCTCTTTGATGTCACTCGATTGGTAGGCCCCAACTCTGATAGCAAGAGTACGGTTTTTAGCAAACATAGCTTCATTGAATTTCTGTCGTCTGAATATATCCATGTTTTACCTACCTTTCTATCAGATTAAACTTGGCACCAGACCATGGCTTGAACTGTTCAGTAAATGAATAGCTCGGAGCCGTTCTATCGCCAACATAAAATGTTTTAGTTGTTTGTCCTGACATCGGGTCAGGATAGGACACTGTGAAAAATTCAGGTGATACGGCATTTAAAAGCTGACTCATTTCTCCTTGTGTTAACATGCCCCACTCACAATCTAATTTACGTTTAACCGTGATACGGTCACGCACTATGTCTCCGTTAGCGTTACGCCCTGTTTCTCCATCGATATCCTGGATGCCCACTTGAAAAGATTTGGGAGGCTTAACAGCCACCCCGTTAATGATTAAGCGTGCCATTTTACCTCCCTTTAAATGTTAAGCAAGACTTGTCCTGCACGTTCTTGTTCTTTATTGATTTCTTGAATAGCAACACGACCAAACTCGTGACCACCGATTTGGATGACGATATCACCATCGCCAGATAATCCACTTGATTGTGTCAAGTTTCCACCTAAAGCGTCGACCACGGCACCACCTACAACGCGTCCCATAGTTTGTAAGAACCCAGTATTCTCAAGTGGCATAACAACCTCTTTACCAGCCTCACCAATCATGGCTACAGTAGGGCTGTCAACGATACCACCGCGAGCCAAACGAGGAAGACTGACATAACCAATGCCCCCAAGATGAACGCCTGGTATTTTATTTATTAGACCAATAACACTGTTAATCATACCGATGAAACCATTGACGACATTCTCAATCGTGCCTAGGACAGCGTTAACTGCGCTTCTAAACGCTCCACCTACTGCCTCGCCGACCATTTGACCAGCGTTGACGAAGATGCTCTCGACAGTCGACCATACTCCGCTAAAGAAACTTCCAATGCCACTGAATGCGTCCACGACTGCATTATAGGCTCTTGTGAACGTATCTCCGAACCATGCAGAAACATTTGATAGAGCATTTGTAACATCGCTCCATCTGTCACCAAACCAAGAGCCGAAATTAGCAAAGATTCCAGTCAACCCATTCCAAGCATTTTGGAACATATCTGTGAACCAAGGGCTAACGTTTGAAAGTGCGTTTGTAACATCTGACCAGCGCTCACTGAACCAAGCACCCAATCCACTAAAGATGGCTACAATTCCATCCCATGCCGCTTGAAATACATTGGTGAACAATTGTACGATTGGAGCGTTAGCTATCGTGTCGATAATAATTTGGATAACCGATTTAATCAAATCCCACAATGCGCTCAATGCAGCAAGCATAATGCCATAAACCGCTTGAGAGGCATGTTCTAGAAAGTCAATCAACGCACTAGTAATCTCGCTAAAGCCTTCTTTTATCTTGCTAAAATCTCCCGTTACAAGACCTTCAATGATATCAACGATACCGCTCAAAAGCTCAGCAATGTCACCAATAATCTTTGAAATCATGTCGTAAGTGACAATGAATATTTGAGCTAAGAAGTTAAATACTGGTCCTAAAAGTTTGAAGAATGTATTAACTAAAAATTCAAGGACTGGATATAAGTAATTATTCAATGTTCGAGCTAGTTCAAAGAATTTATTGTTTAATTCAACTGTCTTCTCAATAACTTCGCCTAAATTGCTATCGATTATTTCTGAAATAGCCTTACCGAATTCATCAATGATTGGCTGAATGTTTTCATCCCAACCTTTAATAATTAAACCAATGAGCTCAGATAACCATTCGCCTGCCTCTTTAATCAAAGGTCTTACATTATTCTCATATGCTGCGCTAAGCGCATCTATACTCTTATTGATAGCTTGTTCTGCGCTCTCAAACATTGGAGCCAAAGACTGGAATATATTTTGCAGAGAGTTAGACAAGCCTGGCGCATTATCCACAATAACACGCTCAATAGCCTGCATTAAGTCGCTACCAAACTTCATCGAAAGCTCTGTGACGATTGAACCGAGCCCAAGGAATATAGATACTAGAGAGCTTCCGATTCGTACTGCACCTGTTGAAGTTATCGCGTCGTAGAACGCACCAGAGAGCGCCTGTGCAATGTTCCCAATAGCCTCGTATATTTCACCGATACTATCGAATGAAGCCACTAGGGCTCTAATTATGTGCCTTTTTTGACGTCCTAGACCGTTAGCGATACTTTCAGCAAGAAATACACCAATACCGACACCGACAGTAGCAATTGAACCTGCAATCTGTCCGAGTGCGTAAGCAATCTTCTTGGTCATCCTGTCATAGGCTTCTACCACTCTTGGGTCGGTAGCAATTTCTGCTAGTGTTTTTCCGATTTCTCCTAAAGCAATCTTAATACGCTCTAATCCGTCAGACCTGAACGCAGCGTTAAACCCTTTCCCGAAAAGGTCGAATAGACCTTTTAGTTTATCTCCAAGACCATCAAAAATACTCTTGAATTGGTTATCCATATCGGTAAGAGCAACTTCTGGTAAGATGTCTTTAAAAGGTGCGCCACCGCCCCCTCCTTTTCCTTTCTTACCTTTGCCGCCTCCACCGCCGCCTTTACCTTTGCCAGCACCGTCGTCATCGTCAGAGTCGTCTTTTTTGTTTAAGAGGTTGATCTCGTCAAATCCCATTAAACCAAGCAACTCTTTAACGGCTTTCTTGGCTGACTTGGCTGTGTCGTCCAAGTTATCAGCAATACCACCTGAAGCATCATCTGCATCATCCATGGCATCAGCAAGGTCGCCTGCTCCGCCTGCTGCATCTTGCAAAGCATCCCCTGCGCTACTTGCTGCACTAGCTATACCGCCATCTTTTACAGTCGCTTTCTTGTTAAACATCAAAGCGATAAACTCTGCTAATTTGCCAGTGACATTTTTCAATACCATAGCAAAAGAGTTCAAGACTGGCATGATGGCATTGATAATCGGTAAGAAAGCATTACCGATATTAAGAGCCGAGTCTTTCAGCAATGATTTAAACAAGCTAATGCGCCCGTTTACCGATTGTGACAAGGTCGTGCCGTACTTGGCCGTGGCTTGTTCCAAGATGGCCATCAAACGGATTTGTTGTTGTGTTTGGTAATCTAGCTGATTCCAGCTTTGACCATTCGCAAAACGTCTAAAGGCTTCTGTGGACTGAATCATGGCCACATTGACGTTGATTCCTAAGTCCTCAATTGCTTCCGTGTTGCCTAGTAAACCAGAGCGAATACGCTCCATGACGTCCGTAATACTACGACCTGAACCTTCAGCTATAACTGCAGATGTCTGCAACATCTTAGCAGTATAGGCGCTTAGTTTGTTGGTATCTTTGATAAATCCAGAAAATAAATTTGAGTAGACTGCACCGTAGTTAGTAGCCTCACCTACCCCCATATTCATAGCGTTTGCGTTATCATTAACCCATTTTAAGAATGTCTGTGAGCTCTCGCCCATCTGGCGTTTAATTTGGTTGATTGAAGCTGTAACCTCAAGAGCCATCTGTGTCGAATACATACCAACATCAAGCAACTTCTTGCCAAGGTAAGCAAAACCAGCGAATTTAGCTAATTTACCAAAAACGCCTAGCATAGAACCAGACTGCTCCTTGATTTTGTTGGTTGACTCTTGTACCTTACTAGATGTACCTTTGACTCTATTCTCGACTTCTTTCATTTTGTTCTTGAAAGGTGCAATTTCAGCGTCAATCATTACCTTGAGTTCGTCAAGAGTAACTCCCATTTATTATCCTTTCGTTTTAAATTTCCTATTGTGACTTTCAGCAAACATGCGCATGCGTTCTTTATGTAATCGCATTTCTTGTTCTTGCCTTGCCTTCTCGACTTGTTCTTTCTCTTCCTGGAATAATTCAGGCGCATAATCCCAAATCTCAAGCGGTTTGGCATCGTTCGAGAGTAACAAAGAAACGTTATTAGCAATCATTTGCGAAAGCCTGTACGACTCAATGATTTTGTCTTTTTGTTTTTGGATCCTAACACGGTTGTAACTTTCAATCATTTCTCTGATTTCAAGAACCGTTAAATCCCAAAAAACGAGAGGCTCCCCCCCGATGTCTAAAAACATAGGGTAAAGCCTCTCAATCATTTCTTTTACTGAATGGACAGTAGTCTCTTCTACTCGACTACTTCCAGCTTGGATTTTTTGGGAGTTTTCTTCTTGCTTGGTTTCTCCCGTGGCATAAAACCCGAAACTTGGAGTAATGGCAAGATAACATCTGCCATGAACGCTGCCTGGTCTCCACCATTATCGACATACTCGTCGTAAAGGTCAGATGTATCTTCAAATGAAATCCCGTGTTCAAATTTTTGAAGCGCACCGTGGACTAAAAGCAACATGACCTTGAGAGGTGGCAGAGTAAACTCCTCTCCTTTCTCAGGCATGAATACCTTGAGCAAGTTTGCTCCAATTTTTTCTTCAACTTTAGTTCCTTGCAAGGAAGTAAGGCGGAGTTTCAACTCCTTATCCTCACTGACCTTCCATGTCGTATATGGTAGAGCCATTTAATTAACCTCCAATTCCGTCTGTGAATTCAAGTTCAGATTGCAATGCGATTTTAAGAGTAAACTCAAT
>QWCI01001156.1_pt1 | contig 13501 bp, 11 predicted proteins | sample 1972541 | NCBI WGS metagenome assembly QWCI01 (sample SAMN09866712, study PRJNA288562) | Human oral metagenome isolate term3_saliva, whole genome shotgun sequencing... | isolation source: mouth | host: Homo sapiens | place: USA: California | reverse complement strand
AACTGAATTACTCCATCTTCATCACTCACCAGCGTATCAAAGTCAAAAAAGCGTACGTAAATATTCATTACCTAAGAATTTAATTAAGTAGTATCTATTTATTATTAAACACAATAAATACGTCTCTATCAATAATAAAACAGATAAGTTGGTCCTAAAAGAACAAATTGAGTATTTTTATTGAGCGGCAAACGGGATTCGGACCCGCGACCTCAACCTTGGCAAGGTTGCGCTCTACCAACTGAGCTATTGCCGCAATAAAAGAGTGAAGAGGAGGAGACTCGAACTCCCACGACACAATTGTCACTACCCCCTCAAAGTAGCGCGTCTACCAATTCCGCCACCTCTCCATTTCTTTTCTAAAAGTCATAGTAGTGCCCAGAACAGGACTCGAACCTGCACAACATTGCTGTCACTAGTACCTGAAACTAGCGCGTCTACCATTCCGCCACCTGGGCTTTCAAGACTTTTTTGTTCCAATAAATTGAGCGGCAAACGGGATTCGGACCCGCGACCTCAACCTTGGCAAGGTTGCGCTCTACCAACTGAGCTATTGCCGCAAAAGTTGCATTTCCTCTCAAATGCGATGCAAAGGTACAACATTTTTTGAAAGGACAAAGTATTGCTACGAAAAAAAAATGCTTTTCTGATAATCTTTCTTCGATATAAGGCACCACATTAAGCAGAAAATTTAATTGACCATTGATTCTAATTCTCAACACTCACAAATAAAATATATCATTCTGTTAGTAGAATCAAAGATTTCAAGCCACTTCATTGTATTTTATCTCCAAAACTCCACACATCCACTATTTATGATTACGAAGAAAACCCTTAAGGACACATCCGCAGTATTTTTTTCTTCTTACTATATGGTTTTCTTCAAATATTTGAGGAATAAAGCACGACAAACAATAATACGATATGATGAAGTTCCCATCAACCCCCATAACAAATCATACGGCATTGCACACGGCAAAGAGGAATTTCGAATGTTTTGTATTTTATGGCTCTTATGATCTCCTGTAGTGTACCCTTAGCAGCAATTACACAAACTATAGGAAGATCACAAAGAAGACTATATCCCATATAAGAACAAAAAGAGCAAGGCAAAAGTATCTATTGAAAGACCTCTTCCGCCTTGCTCTTTAGTGTGATATTTAAATCAAATATAGTTATCTGATTTTCTTATAGCCATACACAGCCTGCTCACCGAGTTCCTCCTCGATGCGGATAAGCTGATTGTACTTCGCCATACGATCTGTACGGCTCAAGCTACCCGTCTTAATCTGCCCTGAATTTGTTGCCACAGCAATATCAGAAATGGTTGTATCTTCTGTTTCGCCAGAGCGGTGAGAAGTAACGGTATTATAACCATGACGATGTGCCATTTCAATCGCATCAAGTGTCTCTGAAAGAGAACCAATTTGGTTTACCTTAATCAAAATAGCATTGCCTGCTCCCATTGCGATACCTTTCTCCAAGAAGCGCACGTTGGTAACAAACAAGTCATCACCTACGAGCTGTACTTTATCGCCAATAGCTTTGGTCAATTTAACCCAGCCTTCCCAGTCGTTTTCATCAAGGCCATCTTCAATAGAATCGATTGGATATTTCTCAACGAGTTCTTTCAAATAAGCGATTTGCTCATCGTCAGAAAGCCTCTTGCCATTAGGATCCTTCGGCATGCCACTCTTCAATTGTTTGTAGTCATAGAAATACTTACCGTTTTCTACGAAAGCAAACTCACTAGCTGCGCAGTCCATTGCAATCTTAACGTCTTTACCAGGTTCGTAACCTGCATCTTTGATAGCCTGAATAATGCTATCCAAGGCATCCTCTATACCATTAAGCTTTGGAGCGAAACCACCTTCATCACCAACAGCAGTGCTAAGTCCGCGTTTCTTTAGCAACTTCTGAAGAGCGTGGAATACTTCTGCGCCCATACGAATAGCTTCTTTCTCAGAAGGTGCACCTACGGGGCGAATCATAAACTCTTGGAAAGCAATAGGAGCATCGCTATGAGCACCACCATTGATAATATTCATCATCGGAACTGGAAGTACGTAAGTATTCGTGCCGCCGATGTAGCGATAAAGAGGAATATTGAGATAATTAGCTGCAGTATGTGCCACTGCGAGAGAAACGCCAAGGATAGCGTTAGCTCCCAAGTTCGACTTTGTCTTCGTACCGTCGAGCGCAATCATCTTGTTGTCAATGGCGCGCTGTTCGAGAACAGACATACCAACCAAAGCCGGCGCTATCTTTTCGTTGACATTGGCTACAGCCTTCTGTACGCCTTTGCCACCATAGCGCTGCTTGTCACCATCGCGCAATTCGAGCGCTTCGTTTTCACCGGTAGAAGCTCCTGACGGAACAGAAGCGCGACCAATAACGCCGCATTCGGTAGTTACTTCAACTTCTACGGTAGGATTTCCTCTCGAGTCGAGGATTTCTCTTGCATGAATTTTCTCGATGTACATAATTGTAAGTGTAAGTTTTATAGTAATTTCAACTGTGCACAAAGATACAAAAGGAAAAGAAACTATCCGTCAACAACAACTGAAATCTGCTTACATTTTATGTATTTCGAGATGTTTTGCAACACAAACCTTTCAATGTGAGCACCAACAGGCGCAACTATTACTCAAAACAAACAACGACAGACCCTACTTTTTATCCTGATGAATCGACCCACACATGCGATATTGCGTCCAAACGACATTTGCAATACAAAGCAAAGCCACGCCGGTATCAGCAAAAACGGCCAGCCAAAGCGTAACATACCCGAAAGCCCCGAGTATCAGAACGATCAACTTTGCCCCTAATGCCAACATTATATTCAATATGGCCAAACGCCTCGTTTGGCGTCCCAATTGAATTGCTTCTGCAACCTTTGAGGGCTTATCAGAACGAATAACGACGTCTGCCGTCTCAATAGCTGCGTCACTACCACTTCCACCCATCGCTATACCGAGATCACTTAAAGCCAAGACCGGAGCATCATTAATACCATCGCCAACAAAGGCTGTCTGGCTGTCGGTCGTCTTCTTAAATCGGGTCATATAATCGGCCTTTCCCTCCGGCAATAAAGCGCCGGCACACACATCAGCCTGTAAAGCTTTTCCCAAACGGGCAACAATACTCTCTTTATCTCCGGATAAGATTCCAATCGTTTTGATACCCAATCTGCGCAAGGCTTGAATGCCACTTTTTGCATCTTCTTTTGGTTTATCGGCTAATGCTATGTAACCCAAATAAACATCATCTACAGCCACAAAGACCTGCGTAAAATCTTCACTCACCTCCCCTACCGGCACATCAACAAAACGGGCGTTGCCTACCTTATAAATATGCCCATCAACATCAGCACGCAAGCCAAACCCGGCTGATTCTTCAATGGCCGCCATTGGAGTAAACGTCAATCGTTCTTGTAAATAATTAGTAATGGCACGCGCTATCGGATGCGTTGATTTTGCTTCCATTCCGCCAACTATTGCCAAGACGGCCTCATCTTCTATAGTTACCTTATCTACTTCAAATTTTCCAATAGTAAGTGTACCCGTTTTATCGAAAATCACTGCTTTTATCTTCGTAATAGCATCCAAATAATTCCCCCCCTTAAAGAGTATGCCTCGCTTTGACGAAGCACCGATACCAGCATAATAGCTTAGCGGGATACTTACCACAAGTGCACAAGGACAAGATATCACTAAGAAAATACATGCACGATACAAGTAATCCTCAAACGCTGCATTATTCAACAACAAAGGAGGCAGTAGCGCCACGAAAAATGCTAATAGAATAACGATGGGTGTATAAATCTTGGCAAAACGACGGATAAAGCGTTCAGCCGGTGCTTTTCTGCTATTAGCTTCGTTCACCAATTTCAAAATTCGCTCCAAAGCACTCTCCTGGACAGGCCGAAGCACATTTAACCTCACCGTCGTTCCATTAGGAATCATCCCGGCCAACACTTCTTCTCCTTTATTTATAGTACGTGGCTCACTCTCACCAGTCAGCGCGGCAGTATCAAAAGTGGCGACGTCGTTAATTAGAGAACCGTCTAATGAAATACGCTCACCGGAAACCACTTCAATAACAGCCCCAACTTCTACTTCCTGCGGCGTAATTCTAGAAATTTCATTCTCACGAACAAGCGTCACCATATCCGGCCGCAAATCAACTAAAGATTTTATACTATTTCTAGCTTTATCTGCCGCACGCTCTTGAAACCACTCGCCAATAGCATAAAACAACATCACGCCGACAGCTTCAGGATATTCACCAATGTAAAAGGCTCCTGCAGTGGCAATAATCATAAGCAGAAACTCGTTGAATATTTCCTTTTCTAAAATCTCATGCCAAGCCTTTTTCAGAATTGGCAGCCCTACCGGCAAAAAGGACACGCCATAATATATAAGACGAAGACCGGAAGGAATAAGCAAAAAATGGTCTAAGACCAGACCAACAATCAGTAAAGCGGCCGACAATAAAGGGAAAAGCAGACCGCTATGTCCATGCCTTCCTTGCTCTCCACAAGTATGATGGTGATGATGACAACTACAAGTTTCGCACATAACTATTGATTTTGTTGCAAAATTACGGAAAAGTTTATGCAACTTAGTTGCAAATATTTCTACCCTCTCCATATATAGGTTACGCCTAACGCTACAGCGTCATATTCTACTTTCATTCTCTACTGAATATAGAGATAGCGCTCACCTATATCCCGCCTAACCCTCTCTGTTTATAATACGATTATGCAACGGACAACTTAAGGCATTTTGAAGAGCATACGTTTGTCACCCTTTCCCATACATTGTACAAAAGAACTCGACAATGCTCGCTTCTAATAGATTTTGAATTTCTGATGCAACGACATAATGGAGATAAGACCTCAACTCAGCATTCACCCATCGCACTTCGCTAAATTTCTTTTGCAAGCGTAGTTTTGTACTATCGTGATGGGAGGACTGTACACTCGTGAGAGAAGAATCATACCCTCACGAAGGGACGAAAACAAATCAAGCCAAAGGACTTCAAAGAATAGCTATGCGATTCGGTATTTCATATTTAAACAGATAGCATACTATTTTAGAGAGTTTTAAGCTCATCTTCCTAAACTATTTTTTCAGGAAAATAGAATCCAAATCTTGCCCGAAAACAAATGATCACCCAACTTTATAATGCCTTATTTTTACCGCTTTAACCCCCATCCGGCCATCATCATCTTCAACTCATTCTTTGATTTTTTTTGCAAAAACAAAGCTTCGACGAAAAAAAACAGAAATTACACACAATAAATTTGCGACTTTCACGATTAGTTTCTATTTTTGCAGAAAACAGAAATACAATGAGAAAATATACGCGCTTATTACTATTAGCTTTGTTCCTCGTAATGATGCCTGCAGTTAATGCTGCAGCTGCAGTGGTTTATGAAAGTCCACAAGAGGTGAATGACTTTGAGGAAGTGCGAATAACGCTAAACGGAGCCAATCTGCGAGTACAAAATGGCTCAGGTATGAGTGTTGAAATCTACAACATCACGGGAGTGAAAGTGGCAGATTATCGCATTGATTCCAACGATAAGACAATACGCCTTGAATTAAACCGAGGCTGCTACATTATAAAAGTAGGAAAAACCGTACGAAAAATCTCTATCCTCTAAAGGATAGAAAGGCTACTTGCATTTAGATGGTAAACAAGATTATAGCTAATCTTGTTTACCAATATTAGAAGAACCACAGAACAGTGAAGACGAGGACCAATGATGGCGCTACTGCCATTTTTGGCGCATAGAAATAAGATAAATTCTAGATCCTTTCCTTAGATAGGACTCTTTTACCAAAAGAATAACTATCTTTGTCGCTCATTTAATCAGAATTCACATAAAGCATCACTGCTGAATAGCATAATAAATGGAGTTAACAACCTTAACAGCCGTGTCCCCCATAGATGGGCGATACCATCAAAAGACAGCGAATCTTTCAGCTTATCTCTCAGAGTTTGCCTTGATGAAATATCGAGTGCGTGTAGAGATCGAATACTTTATTTCGCTGTGCGAATTACCGCTTCCTCAACTCGAGGATTTCAATCGCGAACTCTTCCCTACGCTTCGCGGATTGTATGAAGACTTTACCGAGGAAGATGCCAAACGTATCAAAGAGATCGAAAGCATCACCAACCACGATGTAAAAGCCATTGAGTATTTCATTAAAGAGCAATTGGATCGTATAGGCAATATGGAAGCTTACAAAGAGTTTATCCATTTTGGCCTCACGAGCCAAGACATTAACAATACATCATTCCCGATGATGCTGAAAGAGGCTTTGAAGGATGTTTATGTACCGCTGCTTGATGAATTGATTGACAAGCTAAACGAGTTTGCTGAAGAATGGAAAGATATTCCGATGCTTGCACGCACGCACGGGCAGCCGGCAAGCCCCACAACCTTAGGTAAGGAGTTTAAAGTCTTTAGCTATCGCCTTGAACAGCAACGCGAGTCGGTCTGCAATTTTGCCATCGAAGATATTTCCGGAAAATTTGGAGGTGCAACAGGTAACTTTAATGCGCATCACATAGCTTACCCAACAATAGATTGGCCCAGCTTTGCCAACAACTTTTTGGAGCAGCACCTAGGCATACGCAGAGAACAATACACCACACAGATCTCCAATTATGACAACCTTGCCGGCATTTTTGATGCGCTTAAAAGAATTCAAACAATTATCATTGACTTGGATAGAGACATTTGGCAGTATATTTCTTTGGGCTATTTCAAGCAAAAAATTAAGGTCGGGGAAGTGGGATCCAGTGCGATGCCGCACAAAGTTAACCCGATAGATTTTGAAAATTCAGAAGGAAATTTGGGCATCGCCAATGCTATATTGGAATTTTTGAGTAGAAAGCTTCCAATTAGCAGACTACAGCGCGACCTTACCGACTCCACGGTGATCCGCAATATAGGCGTACCACTCGGACATAGTCTTATAGCCTTTAAGAGTACACTCAAAGGCCTCTCTAAGTTGGTCCTACACGAAGAAAGCATACGTGGCGATTTAGATAATTGCTGGGCAGTTGTAGCTGAAGCCATCCAGACAATCCTGCGCCGCGAAGGCTACCCCCACCCTTACGAAGCTTTAAAGGAACTAACACGCACAAACGAAGCCGTCAATCAAGATAGAATCGCACGTTTTATTGATGGCCTTGATGTGCCTGACTCTGTTAAGAAAGAATTGACAACAATTACGCCATATAATTATATAGGTATTTACTAAAAACTAATAGCCGTGAGGCTAACAACAACAGATTATGAGCGAAGAATTAGAAAACAAAGGATTTCAGGAGAGAAGAAGCGATGAAGCTCCTTCTTCTGAACAAAGACAAGACTTCGGGCACACTCCGCGCCCGCGTTTTAATCGGAATGCAAGAATAGGAGGCTACTCTACAAACTACAATGGGAATCAAGAACCCAATGAACGTCGCCAACGATTCAATGGCCAAAACAATAATGGGTATCGTCCGCGCTATAATGACCAGCCCAATGATTTTGGAGCTTCCCCCTTTTCACAATACAATAACAACGAACGCTCAGAGAATGGTTATGAGCGACGTGAGGGTAATTATCGTCCACGCAACAACTATGGCCAAAACTACAATAATGGCTATAGGCCACGATTTAATGGCCAGCGTAATAATAATAACAACAACTACAACAATGGCCCTCGCTATAATAATCGTGAGAATCGGGACAATGCTCCGTCTAATTGGAACCCCAATTATAGACAGAATGATTTCCAACAAAACGATTATAGACAAGGTGATTTCCAACAAGGCGCTTATCGCCAGAACGGATATCGCCCCCGCCCCAATTATGGCGATCGACAACAAGGTAACTTCCAAAGGCGTCCACAGCAACGTAGGCCCTACAATCCAAATGCAAAATATAGCCTGAAAAAGCAAATAGCTTATAAGGAGGAGCACGTAGATCCGAACGAGCCGATTCGCTTAAACAGATATTTGGCCAATGCGGGGATTTGTTCTCGTCGCGATGCTGATAAGTATATACAAGCTGGCGTGATTACCGTCAATGGCAAAGTAGTTACAGAATTAGGAACGAAAGTTTTGCGTACAGACGAAATTCTCTTCCACGAAAGTCCCGTAAGGTTAGAGAAGAAGGTGTATGTATTACTCAACAAGCCGAAAGGTTGCATTACAACTAGCGAAGACCCACAAGAACGCAAGACGGTAATGAATCTCGTGAAGGGAGCATGTCAAGAACGCATCTACCCTGTTGGTCGCCTAGATCGTAATACGACAGGTGTTTTACTTCTGACAAACGATGGAGAAATGGCTGCAAAGCTTACACATCCTCAATTTATGAAGAAGAAAATCTATCACGTCTATTTGGATAAGAATGTTTCCGGCAGTGATATGCAAAAAATTGCAGAAGGTATTACCTTGGATGATGGAGAAATTAAAGCTGATGACATTCAATATGCTAGCGAAACAGACAAGAAGCAAGTCGGCATAGAAATCCATAGCGGTAAGAATCGTATCGTACGCCGAATCTTTGAAAGCTTAGGTTATCATGTTATTAAGCTTGATCGAGTTTACTTCGCAGGCTTAACTAAAAAACATTTACGCCGCGGAGATTGGCGTTACTTGACCCAAGATGAAGTTAACTATCTCCGTATGGGTGCATTTGAATAAGTTAGAAGAAAGGAAGAACAAAAAATGGAAACAATAAAAAGGACAAAAATAATCGATGTTTTAAAGCGTATAGACTTTGACACAATCGTAAACGTTAGAGGGTGGGTAAGAACCAAACGAGGAAGCAAGAATGTAATCTTCATCGCCTTAAATGATGGCTCTACTATTAACAATGTCCAAATTGTAGCCGACACAGAAGCATTTGATGCTGAGTTAGTCAAGGATATTACGACTGGTGCTTGTTTAAGCGTCAATGGCGCTTTAGTTCAAAGCCAAGGCTCTGGACAGGTAGTCGAAATTCAAGCCAAGGAGATTGAAATCTTAGGAACTTGCAGCAGCGATTTTCCAATGCAAAAGAAGGGGCAATCATTTGAGTATATGCGCCAACACGCTCATATGCGTTTGCGAACGAACACCTTTGGAGCTGTCTTCCGCATTCGCCATAATATGGCAATGGCCATCCATCATTATTTCCATGAGCATGGTTTCTTCTACTTTCATACACCGATTATCACAGCTAGCGATTGTGAAGGTGCAGGTCAAATGTTTCAAGTAACGACCAAGAACTTGTATGACCTGAAGAAGGATGAGAATGGAAAGATTGATTATTCGGATGACTTCTTCGGCAAACCAACTAGTTTAACTGTAAGCGGCCAGCTTGAAGGAGAGTTGGGTGCAACATCTTTAGGTGCAATCTACACTTTTGGCCCGACATTCCGAGCTGAAAACTCCAATACGCCGCGCCACTTGGCTGAGTTTTGGATGATTGAGCCAGAAGTTGCCTTCAATGACATTACCGACAATATGGATCTTGCCGAAGACTTCTTGAAATATTGTATTCAATGGGCCTTCGACAACTGTCAGGACGACTTAAACTTCCTCAACAAGATGATCGACAACACGCTGATAGATCGTCTGCACTTTGTCTTAAAGAATGAGTTTGTACGCCTCTCTTATTCTGAAGGAATTGAGATACTTGAGCAAGCTGTCAAGGCAGGCAAAAAGTTTGAGTTCCCCATCTATTGGGGAGTTGATTTGGCCAGCGAGCACGAACGTTATCTTGTAGAAGAGCACTTCAAGCGTCCTGTTATATTAACGGACTACCCCAAAGAGATCAAGGCTTTCTATATGAAGCTCAATGAAGATGGAAAGACAGTTCGCGCAATGGATGTCTTGTTCCCTCAGATTGGAGAAATCATTGGCGGTAGTGAGCGTGAGGCCGACTACGACAAGCTCCAGACGCGAATTGATGAGATGAATCTTCCGATGAAAGATATGTGGTGGTATCTTGATACTAGAAAATACGGAACTTGCCCTCACAGCGGCTTTGGCTTAGGCTTTGAGCGCTTGATCCTATTTGTCACCGGTATGCAGAATATTAGAGACGTCATCCCCTTCCCAAGAACGCCAAAGAATGCAGACTTCTAAGTCTGCATTCTCCCTGAGGTATAAAATCATTTTACAAATATTGCTGTCCGATAAAAGTTTAGACACAGCAAATTTGTCGTTCTGACCTCCGCTAAACAGGTTGATTCATCTTACCTCATCTAAAGTCCCCCTCTTTCTGTTCTTCGCAAGCGCTTTTTTAGCGGACAGCCGTTGTATACGAAGATCCGATACACGAAAATCAATAGACTTCGCCATATTCTAAGGCTCTCAGAGACTAAAAGTACACATTTGGGCACATCTCGTGTCTTCCATTCTATCGTTTTAGCGGACAGCCGATGAATCACATCTCGTGTCTTCCATTCTATCGTTTTAGCGGACAGCCGATGAATGATAGTCGGAAAGAGGGGCTTACTTTTCCAAAAATAAATCCGCAACGCCTATTGATGGGCGTTGCGGATAGGAAAATCGTGTCATTTTGAAGTTTAGCGGACAGCAATAATTACTGAATAACAGATGATAAACGACAATTTAAGGGAGGACTATGTAGTGAACCAAGTTGGACTAGATGCAAAAAAAGTTGTACATATTTTATATGTGCAACTTTTTTGTGGACGCTGACGGATTCGAACCGCCGACCCTCTGCTTGTAAGGCAGACGCTCTAAACCAGCTGAGCTAAGCGTCCTTTGGAACTTTCTTTTCATTAAGTGGACGCTGACGGATTCGAACCGCCGACCCTCTGCTTGTAAGGCAGACGCTCTAAACCAGCTGAGCTAAGCGTCCTTTGTTCTGAAAAGCGTTGCAAAGATACGGTGTTTCCTGATATCTTCCAAACTTTTCAGGAGAAAATTTCAATTTTTCTTTTCTTTTCGATTTTCCAAAGTCTCTTAGTATAAGAGATAGGTTTATTCCTCTATTTTGTAACATATCACTAAATCTACTAGGTAGATCCCTATTTTGTGCAATCCCACTTCTTTCCTTGTAGTATATGAGATGATAAGAATTCTTGAGGTGCTATGCCCAATTGATGTCTCTTTACCAATTGACCATTATAAAGCTATTTTTTATTCGTTGTTGAGCTTTCGAAATACGTTCCATATAGGAAAAGATGGATAAGGAGCTTCTGCAAAAATTATCTTATGTGATACTGGATGTTCAAATCTAATACTGCGGGCGTGAAGGCATATGCTTCCATCTGCGTTACTACGGGGAGCACCATACTTGAGATCTCCTTTTATAGGACAACCGATGGCAGCTAGTTGGCAGCGAATTTGATGATGTCTTCCTGTATGTAGGTGGACATTAAGTAGCCAGTAGCGATCACTTTTCGCTTCTACCTTATAGTCAAGAATTGCTTTCTTAGCATTCTTTTGTGGGGCTTTGTGAGCATAAGCTTTATTCTGCTTTTCATTACGCGTCAGCCAATGTTCTAAGGTTCCGGATGCTATTTGGGGTTCATGAATTACTATTGCTTGATAGGTCTTCTCTATTTCTCCTTTGCGAAACATTTCATTTAAGCGCGCCAAAGCCTTACTTGTGCGAGCAAAAATAGAAACTCCACTAACCGGTCTGTCTAAACGATGAGGAATACCAAGAAATACAGCTCCGGGTTTGTTGTATTTCTCTTTTAAATAAGCCTTGATCTCATCAGCAACAGTTTTATCGCCGGTTTTGTCACCTTGAATGATCTCCCCCGCTTGTTTGTTGACAATGATAATATGATTGTCTTCGTATAAAATTTCCATAAAAAAAGCCCTCTCCATTCTTTGTAAAAGAAGGAGAGAGCAAAATTTATTTTTGAGTTTACATATTCATACCACCGTCCACTTGGATTACCTGTCCACTCACGTATGACGATAAATCACTTGCCAAGTAAATAGCCGTATTGGCAATATCATCAGGTTGTCCTCCACGGCGCAGAGGAATGCGCACAATCCAATCTTTGCGAACGTCTTCCGGAAGTTGTTCTGTCATGGCTGTCTCAATAAAGCCTGGCGCGATAGCATTGGCGCGCACGCCGCGACTACCTAATTCTTGTGCGATGCTTTTAGCTAAAGCAATCATACCGGCTTTTGAGGCGGCGTAGTTGCATTGTCCGGCATTGCCATGTACACCGACAACAGAGGCCATATTAATGATAGAGCCTTTACGTTGGCGTCCTCAAAGTTCGCAGCATTGCCGGCATAAGCCATACATTTAACTCCTTTTGCTTCTACTTCTTTGCGTGTAGCCTCGCCGTGCTCATCAATCACAAGGTCTGTGAAAGCGATGTTAGCTCCTTCTTCTGCGAAGCGAATTGCGATAGCTTTTCCGATGCCACGTGCAGCGCCCGTGATCAAAGCTGTTTTTCCAGTTAAAAGTCCCATTTTCAATAGGTTATTTTATCATTATTGTTGATTATTTCTTGTTTATTCTCCTCGTATCCCAATGTTCGTCTGATGATATTTCTAACGATGGGCAGCGAGTCCTCTTCACTTAAGCCGATAGCTAAGCGATCGTAGATATAAGGCACTTCTAGTCCGCGACAAGTATAATGTATAATGTCCGTCATGAGTTCTATATTCTCCACTTTAAATTTTCCTTGAGCTATACCTTCTTCTATAATACGGCGAATGATAAGACATTCCTCAGCGTCCAACGCCTTCCGCATTTTTTCAACCATCCAAATATTACGAAAGAACTCAGCCCTAAGCGTTCCGTTTCTGGTTACAGCCTCTTTTATCGTATGTAGATGCGTATAAATCAGTTGCAATAGTTTCTCTTCCGGCTCTGCGTCCATCATAGCTACACGATCCAGGTCATCAGAAAGCAACTCCAATTCGCTTTCAATAACAGCATAGTAGATTTCTTCCTTGTTTCGGAAATACGTGTACAGCGTTCGTCGGCCGCATTTAGATGCTACAGCGATATCATTCATCGTTGTATTCTCCATGCCTTTGCGTGCAAACAGCTCGCGCGCCATTTCTACTAATTTTTGTCTGGTTTTCGTGATTGACATATGCTCTTATCGAGATTTGGAGGTGAAGTGCCAACGTTTTTTCAGCTTGATAGCACTGTAGCGTTGAAATTACGCACAAAAGTAAGTTCTTTTTGCGACTGGGGCAAGTTTTCTTGCACAAACAAATGGGAGTATGTGCTAAATTTGTTGCCTATCCGGTTTCTTTAGCCTTGTTTTTAATCCCAAAATTGAAATGATATATGCTTTTTTACCAATCAGCTCCCCTGTAGGGTTTCATCAAATTACCGGCAGATACAGCCCCAAAGGAAGGAAGATCATACTCCACGTGTTCAAAGTTTACGCCCAGCGTTAATGTCTTGTTTACCTTATATTCTGCACCTACTCCAAGACGCTCCGAAGGGGTATTGAAATAGCTGTAAGGGCCATAAAGGTAATCTTTT
>QWCI01000716.1_pt1 | contig 13532 bp, 8 predicted proteins | sample 1972541 | NCBI WGS metagenome assembly QWCI01 (sample SAMN09866712, study PRJNA288562) | Human oral metagenome isolate term3_saliva, whole genome shotgun sequencing... | isolation source: mouth | host: Homo sapiens | place: USA: California | reverse complement strand
TCACTCTGGCAAAAAATCTGCACTGCAAAACTGTGCTGCTTCTCGATAAGTCGGATAAAGCGCTGGAAGTCGCAAAAGAAAACTACAGGAGGCTTTTTTCAGAACAGGAAAGTGCCAAAGAAGAATGGCAATACTCCGTGCTTTCCAGCGGAAGAGAACCGGATCCTAATCGAATACGAGAACAAGTGCTTAATCCTTCCGTGCATTTTCTGGAATCGGACCTTTTTGATGCGCTTCCTACATTTATGGAAGAAAAAGGTATTTCCGCTTTTGACATTTTGGTTTCCAATCCACCCTATATAAGGCGTGATGTAATAGAAACACTCGATGCGGAAGTTGCTCTTCATGAGCCCGCCTTAGCTCTGGACGGAGGGGAGGACGGCCTTGATTTTTATAGAAGAATTGCAAAGGAGGGGAAGCGTTTTCTTTTTTCGGGAGGAAGAGTCTATGTGGAAATCGGCTATGACCAAGGGACTAGCGTGAAAGACATTTTCCAAAAAGAAGGCTATCGGGAAGTGGAAGTTTTTCCGGATTATGAAGGTCGAGATAGAGGTGTTCGAGGAACTTTTCTGTAGGTGTTCGAGGAACTTGCCTGTAGGGTTCAGGGTGGTTTTTCCGTAGGTTCGAGGTAGTTTTTCCGCCTTGACACAAATTAGACAATCCATTACTATTAGGAAGGTTCTTTTATGATGTGGGAGAAGGATTTTCCCTACATGATAAGTCTACGGTTTTAAGGTGTATATCGCCTTGAAATAAAAGGTAAATGTGGTTTATGCAAAGGATTTGCATAAGAAAGAGAGGGCATAATGAGCTACTTAGAGATTGAGAAGGTCATTGGAAGAGAGATTATTGACTCCAGAGGAAATCCTACCGTTGAGGCGGAGGTTACCTTAACTGACGGAACTGTTGGAAGAGGTACTGCACCGTCAGGCGCTTCCACAGGTGAGTTCGAGGCACTGGAGCTTCGTGACGGCGATAAGTCCCGTTTCGGCGGAAAGGGTGTTTCCAAGGCTGTTGAAAATATTAATACTATTATTAATGATGTTTTACTTGGCATGGATCCGATGGATATCTATGCAGTAGACCGTGCTATGATTGAAGCTGACGGAACAAAGGATAAGTCCAAGCTCGGTGCTAATGCTATCCTTGCTGTTTCTATCGCAACCTGCAAGGCTGCAGCCAATGCTTTAGATATTCCCCTTTATCGTTTCTTAGGCGGTGCAAACGGAAACCGTCTTCCTGTTCCGATGATGAACATCTTAAACGGTGGAGCACACGCTACCAACTCCGTTGATACACAGGAATTCATGATTATGCCGGCAGGCGCTCCTTCCTTCCGTGAGGGACTTCGTTGGTGTACCGAGGTATTCCACGCTCTTCAGAAGATCTTAAAGGATGAGGGAAATACCACTGCAGTAGGTGATGAGGGCGGTTTCGCACCGAACTTGGCTTCCGATGAAGATACCATTGAGCATATCTTAAAGGCTATCCGTGACGCAGGCTACGAGCCCGGTAAGGATTTCGTTCTGGCTATGGACGCAGCTGCATCCGAGTGGAAGAGCGAAAAGGGTAAGGGCTTCTATCATCAGCCGAAGTCCGGAAAGGATTTCACTTCTGATGAGCTCATTGCTCACTGGAAGTCCCTAGTAGAGAAGTACCCGATTTACTCTATCGAGGATGGACTCGATGAGGAAGACTGGGAAGGCTGGGAGAAGATGACCAAGGAGCTTGGAGACAAGGTTCAGCTCGTTGGGGATGACCTTTTCGTAACCAATACAGAGCGTCTTTCCAAAGGAATCAAGCTTGGATGCGGAAATTCCATTCTCATTAAGCTAAACCAGATCGGTTCCGTTTCCGAGACTTTAGAGGCTATCAAGATGGCTCACAAGGCAGGATACACCGCTATTTCTTCTCACCGTTCCGGAGAGACGGAGGATACCACTATTGCTGACCTTGCGGTAGCATTAAATACCTGCCAGATCAAGACCGGTGCTCCTTCTCGTTCCGAGAGAGTAGCAAAGTATAACCAGCTTCTTCGTATTGAAGAGGAGCTTGGCGAGGGTGCTTGCTATCCCGGTTTCGGTGCTTTCAACAGAAAGTAATAATTAGGAATATGCGATGCTCATTTTGCGAGTATGAATAGAAAGTAAATGCTGTTTCGGCTTTATCTGTGACAGCTCATAAGAATAAAGAACCTGAGAGGAATCGGAATGAATCCCTCTCGGGTTCTTTTATTATTTCTTTCCGGAAAACTATTTAAAGTGAAAATGTAAAGGGATAGCATACAAAGAGGCATATTACTAAAGAAGTATCTTGCAAAGGGGCAGGTATATAAAGACGTAAGCATGTATAGCGATAAGTGAGGAAAGTATCTAAATTTAATCGTTTTTTAAGAATAATAAAAAATGTCATATTAATTTGAATTTTAAGAAAATAAATGTTAGAATGAAGACGTATTTGTAGAAGTTACGGTAGGAGGTGCCTATGGGTTTTTTTGATGAACTTGGAAAGAAGATTTCCGGTGCAAGTCAGGAAGTAGTGCAAAAGGGAAAGGAAATGGCAGATACTGCTAAGTTCAACTCCATGATTCATGATGAAGAAAGGAAGATTTCTGCTGTTTACGGGAAGATTGGTAAGAAGTATTTTGAAGATTTTCAGAATGCGCCTACAGAAGGGTTTAAAGACTTCGTAGACGAGATTCATGCTGCTCAGGCTAAGATTGCCGAAATCCAGGAAAAGCTGAAGGCTTTGAAGGATGACGTGAAAGAAAAGGTAGAGAATGTTGCTGAGAAGGCAAAGGATGCTGCTGAGAAGGCAAAGGATGTTGCAAGCAGTACTGTGGAGCAGGTGGCGGAAGACGCAAAATCCGTAGGGACAGAGACTGCAGCCAAGGTAGAAGAAGCGGCAGCCAAAGTAGAAGATGCTGCAAGTGATGCGGCAGACGCTCTTTCTAAGGAATAGTTTTTTGGAGAAATAAATTAAAAAAGGAATAATGTATAGGGTGTTTATATATTGAGTGGTGCGGGGATTCCGCACCATTTTTGTATACCGAAGAGATGTTCATCTCTCAAAGGGAATGCTTCTTAAGCCTATATCTTTTCTCTTAAATCAAGAAAAGACAAAACAGAAAGACTTTTTATTAGGTAAGCCATTCTTTGGCTATAAGATTGACTTTAGATAAATTGGGAAAGATTGACTAACGAAAAATCTATGCTAGACTAGAATCGTTATTTTTTCGCTTACCATTAAAGAAGAAAAGAATGGGGCGGAGCAGTTGAAAAGGGAAGAAAAAAGGAGAGTCCATGGAAAGAAAACCATACTACATTACCACGGCGATTGCTTATGCATCCGGAAAACCGCATATCGGAAATACCTATGAAATTATCCTTGCGGATGCGATGGCACGTTTTAAGCGCTACGAGGGATATGATGTGTTTTTTATGACCGGAACCGATGAGCATGGACAGAAGATAGAGGGAAAGGCGAAGGACGCCGGAAAGACACCGAAAGAGTTTGTCGATGAAGTTGTAGGAGAGATTCAGAGTATTTTTGATTTGATGAATACTTCCTACGATAAATTCATGCGTACAACGGAGCCATATCACGAGAAGCAAGTTCAGAGGATGTTCCGGAAGATGTATGAAAAAGGGGATATTTATAAGGGTAAATATGAGGGGTGGTATTGTACTCCCTGCGAATCCTTTTGGACAGATTCCCAGCTTGTAGACGGAAAATGCCCTGACTGCGGCCGTCCTGTGGAAAAGGCGAGTGAGGATGCCTATTTCTTTAAGATGTCCAAGTATGCGGATCGTTTAATGGAGCATATCGAGTCTCACCCCGAGTTTATACAGCCTGTTTCCCGTAAAAATGAGATGGTGAACAACTTCTTAAAACCGGGATTACAGGATCTTTGTGTTTCCCGTTCTTCCTTTACATGGGGCATCCCTGTAGATTTTGATGAGAAAAATGTAGTTTATGTGTGGCTTGATGCGCTTACAAACTATATTACCGGTATCGGCTATGACACGGAAGGTGCACACGGTGAGAACTACAAAAAATATTGGCCGGCAGACTTACATCTCATCGGAAAGGATATTGTTCGTTTCCATACGATTTATTGGCCTATTTTCCTGATGAGCTTGGATGTTCCTCTACCCAAACAGGTATTCGGACATCCATGGCTTCTTACTGCGGCAGGAAAGGCGGAAGAAGGCACGAAGATGTCCAAGTCAAGAGGAAATGTGATTTATGCGGACGACCTCGTTCGTCTTTTTGGGGTGGATGCGGTTCGTTTCTTTGTTCTTCACGAGATGCCTTTTGAAAATGATGGCGTAATCTCTTGGGAACTCATGGTAGAGCGCTACAATTCTCAGCTTGCAAATATTTTAGGAAACCTTGTAAAGCGTACTATTGCGATGAGCAATAAATATTTTGAGGGAGTTGTAGAAAAAACCTCTGCAGTAGATCCGGTGGATGAAGATTTAAAGAATACGGTGCTTTCCCAGGCGAGGGTAGCTACTGAAAAGATGGAAGAGCACAGAGTGGCGGATGCATTGACCGCGATTTTCGAGATATTTAGACGCTCCAACAAATATATTGATGAGACAGAGCCATGGGTTTTAGCAAGAGAAGAGGAGCTTGCTCCACGCCTTAAGACTGTGCTTTACAATTTGACAGAGTCTATTGTAATCGGAGCATCTCTCTTGGAGAGCTTTATGCCGGGTACTGCAAAGACGATTTTAGAAGAACTCTCTACGGAAAAGAGAGCCTTTGAACAGCTAAGCGAGTTTGGTCTTTATCCATCCGGAACAAAGGTTTCCGAGAATCCTTCTACCTTATTTGACAGAAAAGATTGGAAGGAAATCGAAAAGGAAGTAGAGAAGATTACCGAAGAGCAGATTCGTAAGGCTTCTTTGGAAGAGGAGAAGCAGGAAGGAAAGAGCGGCGCTAAAGAAGGAACGGAAGAACCTATAGCGGAAGGCGACGCAGCTAAGGATGCAAATCCTGTAGTGCTTCCTTATAAAGACGAAGTAAGCTATGAGGACTTTGAAAAGCTGGATTTCCGTATCGGAAAGATTCTTCATGCGGAAGAGGTGAAGAAATCCAAGAAACTTCTACTCTTCAAGGTACAAATTGGAGAAGAAATTCGGCAGATTCTTTCCGGAATCAAGTCGGCCTACCATCCGGAGGATTTGGTTGGAAAGAAGGTAATGGTTCTTGTGAACTTAAAGCCCAGAATGATTGCCGGCTATGAGTCTCAGGGTATGCTTCTGTCTGCAGCGTTTGAGCAGGACGGAGAAGAGATTTTATCACTTATGACCTCTTTGCGGGATATGCCTGCAGGAGCGGATATCGCATAATATGACTGCATTGACTGCACTGGACACAAAGAAAAAAGGGGGAGGGGTTTCAGCGGATTTGCTGAAGCTTCTTGCCCTTGTTTCCATGACCATAGATCATTATGCTGCTATCGTGATTTACAATGGGAATCTCTATGGCTTTTCTACAGAGTATCATGAAATGGCAATTGCTACAGCGGAAGGAAAACGCTTGATGCAGCTGTATCATATTTTCCGGACCATCGGAAGGCTGGCTTTTCCGATTTTTGCCTTCCTCTTAACAGAGGGCTTTATTCATACAAAAGATAGGAAGAAATATTTCTTCCGTGTACTTCTTATGGCTATTTTCTCGGAAGTCCCCTTTGATCTTTGTCTTTATAATCAATGGTATAATTTTTCCGCACAAAATATCGGTTTTACCTTATCTTTGGGAATTGCTGCAATGTATTTTATGAAGAAATTTCGGAGAAAGTCTATTTTGAAATGGACTTCGGTACTCATCTGTGCCGCTTTGGCAGAGCTACTACGATGCGATTACGGAGCTTTAGGAATTTTTCTTATTGCTTCTTTATATAATTTTCGAAAGGAAAAGGCACTTCGCATTGCTTCGGGAATATTTTTCTCCATATCACTGTCCTTGGCTAATTTTGGAGCGGCAGCCCTCAGTTTTATTCCTATCTTTTTCTACAATGGAGAAAAAGGGCGTATTCCCTTGGGAAGACTCTTTTATTTTTACTATCCTTTGCATTTAACTTTGTTTTATCTTTTGATTTATTTCGGTGCCAAAATCACAGCGTAGAATTTCATGATAAATGCTATTTAAAAATTTTCTTTTAGTCGAAATATATTTTGCAATAGGAATCAGGCAGTGTAACTGCGATGGTAGAGAAAAAGTAGTAGGGAGAAGATGATGATATTTGACACGCACTGTCATTACAATGACGAATCTTTTGATTCGGATAGAGATGACTTAATAAAAGGGCTTCCGGGAGAAGGAGTGGACCGAATTTGTGAAATCGGTTACAATTTGGAAAGCTCGGAGAAAGCCGTACATTTAGCCGAAGAATATCGGGGAACAGGCCTTTCGGTCTATAGCGCTGTGGGCTTTCATCCGCAAAATGCCAATGAATTCAATCCTGATTCTTTCCAAAAGCTGGAAGAGCTGAGTTATTCCGAGAGTGTAGTTGCAATCGGAGAGATTGGTTTGGATTACTATAGATTGGATAAGCGAAGTCCTATCGAAAAAGAGCAGGATGAGGAGAAGAAAAAAAGAGGGGAAGAAGTTTTTGAGGACTTTGACCCGGAGCCCGCAATGCAGAAGGAATGCTTCATTTCCATGATTGAACTTGCGAAAAAGAGAAATCTTCCGATTGTGATTCATTCGCGAGATGCGGCCTTGGATAGTTTTCGCATTGTAAGGGATCATAAGGCCTATAAAAACGGAGGCATTGTGCATTGTTTCTCCTATCCTTTGGAAGTGGCTAAGGACTTTGTATCGCTTGGCATGATGATTGGGATTGGTGGTGTATTGACTTTTACCAATGCAAAAAAGCTGAAGCAGGTGGCGGAGGAGATTCCCTTGGAGCATATTGTGCTTGAAACGGACTGTCCTTATATGGCTCCTGTGCCGGTAAGAGGTACGAGAAATTATTCCGGAAATCTTCGTTATGTAGTGGATTTTCTTGCTGATTTAAAAGGAATTTCTGCTGAGGAAGTGATTCGTGTAACAGCAGAGAATGGGGAAAAAGTGTATAGGATACAATAGACGAGTTTTGAAAATAAAAAACTTCGGGAACTCCACCCAGGATGACCCACGGCACATGAAAGGCTTACCTTAGTGCTGCTATGTTCCCATCCTGACACGGTTCGGTATCTCCCATTGCGTGGGGCCCAAGCTTCATTGCCCCCGAAGCAGTAGAAGTATAACGGATTTTCCGAGGCTTTGCAAGTCTATGCAGTTTTGCCGCACTTTCTCAATTTAGGACATAAAAAAGCTTGAATAGGAAAGAGGTATTAGGATCATAGATAAATGGAAAGTCAAAGATGAATGAGACATCAAGTAGAGAAATGATTTAATCAAGAGTAAGAAGGGACTATGCAATTTTCGGAAATGATATTTGTAGGGGCATTTCTTCCCCTGTTTCTATTTTTTTCTTTTATAAGTAAGAGTATTAGAGGGAAAAATTTAGTTTTTCTCTTCTTTTCGATTGTTTTTTTGCTTTTTCAGGGGTTGATTTCCCTTGGTGTTTTACTGTTACTTAGTTTGTTCAGCTTTTATGCCGCAAAGCGCTTAAAGACGGAGAAAAAGTATTTCTTTCCCTTTAGCATTGTTCTCCTTTTACTACCGCTTCTCTTTTTTAAGTACAGTGTATTTTTTCGTTTTCTTCCGCAATGGATAAGAGGGCTTATGCCCTTTGGAATTTCTTTTTACAGTTTTCGTCTGATTTCTTATCTTGCGGACTGTAAGGAAGGCATGGAGCCGGAGGAGAATTTCTTCCATTTTGCAATTTATGCTTTTGCTTTTCCTGTTATTTCCCAAGGACCGATTCTTCGTTATAAAGAGATGAGAGGGGAGATTGTATCGAGAGAGAGTAATTTCACTAACCTTTCTCAGGGATTGTTCCGCTTTTCGTTCGGATTATGGAAAAAAATGATTTTGGCGGATGAGCTGGGAAAGCTTTCCACTTCATTTCTTCCTATGGAGAGACTGACAGGTCTGGCAGTCCAGGGAAGCAATGCACCTTCTTTTTTGGCGGTCTTTTTTTCAAGTCTTGCATTTATGCTACAGATTTATCTTGATTTTTCCGCCTATACGGATATGGCAGTCGGTATAGGTGAAATGGTCGGATTCAGTATTCCGGAGAACTTCCATTATCCTTACGAAGCAAAGAGCATCCGGGATTTCTGGCGTCGCTGGCATATTTCCCTTTCTTGCTTTTTTAGGGATTATATCTATATCCCCTTAGGCGGGAATCGTCTCTCCTTTGGGAGAAGAGTAATCAATCTTCTTGTGATCTGGATTCTTACCGGAATGTGGCATGGAGCAACAGCAAACTTCATTCTTTGGGGCTTATATTATTTTATGATTATCGTTATGGAGTTGCTTATGAAGCATATAATCCATAGATTTCCGATTCATCTTCCTGCTCGGAAAAAGGATGAGGCAAATATAAATGAGCCGGCTTTACATGAAAAAGAAATAGAGAAAAAATGCAAATGGAATATTTTTAATCCGGCTTATGGTAAGACGGTAGTGCTGCATATCTACACTCTTGTTGTTGTTTTTATTTCTTGGATTTTTTTCCGCTATTCGAATTTTGCTGTTTTGAAAAATGTTTTAAAGAGCCTTTTTCTCTTGAGCGGAAATGCATTTTCGGATGGAAGAAGTCTGATTTTATTTCGAAATCATATTTTCCTTTTTCTTTTAGCTGTCCTTTTTTCAACGAGTCTTTTTCAAAAGCTGGATGCTTTTTGCGAGGATTTAATGCTTCGCGGACGTATCCGGAAAGAGAAGAAAGGAAAGAGAGAAGAGGAAGGCTTCTACGGTATGGAGGAGGAAGCCGATATGGAAGAGATAAAAGATAGAGGCGCAATAGATGTCGGTACAATAGATGAAGATACAATAGATGAAGATGCAAGACCTAAGTTTGGTGTGGAAACTGAAGAAGATATCAAAGAAGATATTAAAGAGGCAATGCAGGAAGAATCCGGTCTTTCGGAGGAAGAGCTGAAACGACATAGCATAGCTTTAAAGAAGATTCAAAGAAAGACGAAGTGGACTATTTTCTTCTTGGATCATGGAGAGAAGATGTATTACTTTGTGAAAATACTGCTAGCTTTACTGGCTTTATGCATTTCTTTTGCAGCAATGGCTGGACAAAGTTATACTCCGTTTTTATATAATCAATTTTAATTAAGATTGTAGTTTGAAATAAAAAAGATTTAGTGACTACAAGAGTCATTTCAGGAAAAAGACCTTCTTAATAGGAGTGACAGAAATAGCAGAAAAGATAGAAATAGCAGAAAAAATGGCTGTGGAAGAAAAGATGGCTGTGGAAGAAAAGAGAGCTGTGGCGGAGTAAAAGAAGTAGCGGGAGGTAGGGGATGAATTGGAATAAAGAGAAGGGAACAATATATGAAGCGCTTGCAGTTTCTGTTATATTGCTCTTTTTCCTGTGCGTTTTTGTTCTCGGAATAGCTCTTCCTTTACGAAAAAGCTATTCCGATGAGGAGAAAAGGGAGCTGAAACATTTCCCTGCGTTTTCCGTTTATGCAGTATTAAACGGGCAATATTTTAAAGACATTTCCAGCTGGTACCAGGACAGCTATCCGGGCAAAGAGGAGTGGCTTTCTCTGTCCGGAAAGGTACAAAATCTTTATGGTTTTCAGGGAGATGTTTTGTATGGCGAAGGGAAAAATGTAGCGGAGAGCATTCCGGAAACAGGGGAGATGGCAGAAACCTTTGCTATAGAAAACATAGAAGAGACCAGTCCTGTTTCAAACGAGGGAAAGAATACGGAAAGGGAAGTAGAGACTGCTTCCGATTCGGAATCGTCGGATAATGGTTCTTCCTCGGAGAACAAGAAAGAACAAAATTTTGAAACGGATGCGGAAGGAAATCTTGAAATTCAAAAGGCGGATGCGGATGTTGCCTTACAGGGTGAAACGGTGGGGAGCCTGTATTTGAGTGGAAAGGAAGCCTTTGAGCTTTATTATTTCAGTGAAAAAGGAGTCAGAAGCTATGCTTCCCTTTTAAATACAGTAGAAAGCTTATACCCGAATCTCGAAATCAGCACCCTGATTGCACCGAATTCTTTCGGCATCCTCCTGGACCCGCAAATACAAGAAAAGTTGGCATCTTCCGGCATGGATCAGGCGATTTCCTATACCTACAGTTTGATGAATCCGAAAGTTCATAGTATTGATGTGTTCAGTTCTCTTATGCGGCATAAAACGGAGTATATTTATTTTCGGACAGACCATCACTGGACACAGCTCGGGGCTTACTATGCCTACGCAGAGTTTTGCAAGGAGAGGGGACTTGCTGCAAAATCGCTGGAGAGCTTTACAAAGGCGGAGTATAAGGATTTTTACGGTACATTTTATTTTTATATGAACCGTCCTGAGGCTATGAAAGGAAATCCGGATACGGTCATTGCGTATACCGGAGAAGTAAATGATATGCGATTTTTGGATGCCTCCGGAAAGGAGTATTCCGGCAATCTTATCAATGATGCGGAAAAGATGCTTCCGGGAAATAAATATAATTGCTTTATGTTAGGGGATCATCCTTATGCGGAAATTCACAATGAAAACGGAGAGAAGAATCTTATTGTCATTAAGGACTCCTATGGAAATGCAATCATCCCCTTTTTGGCCCAAAACTATAAAAATATTTATGTCATAGATTATAGGTATTATGATAAGAAATTACCGGAGCTTATAGAAGAGAAGGAAATTAATGAGATTTTATTCGTGAACAACGTGATGGGAGTGGGAGAAAGTCTGTCTGCGAAAATGATGACCTTGTTCCGCTAATGTCGTTGACACATGTTTTCCGATACCTTAAAATAGATACGTTATATTGATGAATAAATATGGAATCCGTAAATTTCGCAAGAAAATATTTGCCTCACATATTTGTACATTAACAAAGGAATATTGAAGGAGGTAGTAACAGTGAACCAGCCATTGGCAATCGCCATTACCGTGATCGTGGCAGCTGTGGTAGGGGTCATCATGTTTATCCTCGGACAAAATAAAGAGCGGTCTATTTATGCAAAAACGGTAGGGAGTGCCGAGGAAAAGTCCAGAGAGATTATTGATGATGCCATCAGAACAGCAGAGAATAAAAAGAGAGAAGCCTTACTGGAAGCAAAAGAAGAAGCTTTAAAGGCGAAGAATGATCTGGATAAGGAACTGAAAGACAGAAGAAAAGAAGTTACTGAGTTAGAGAGAAGAATTTTAAAAAGGGAGGAAAGCTCCGAGAAGAAGGCGGCAAGTTTAGAACGAAAGGAAGCAGAGCTTTTAAGAAAAGAGGAAGGACTGCAGTCTAAAGAGGGAGAACTTGAGCAATTACATAATCAAAAATTGGTAGAGTTGGAAAGAGTATCCGGATTGACCAGAGATCAGGCCAAGCAGGAGCTTTTGGCGTCCGTGGAAGACAGTATCAAGCATGATACCGCTTTGATTATCAGAGAATATGATGCCAGAGCAAAGGAAGAGGCGGAAAAGACGGCAAGAGAATATATCGTGGAGGCTATCCAACGATGTGCGGCTGACCAGGTAACGGAATCTACCGTTTCCGTTGTGCAACTTCCTAATGATGAAATGAAGGGACGAATCATCGGACGTGAAGGAAGAAACATTCGAACCTTGGAACAGCTTACAGGAGTAGAGCTGATTGTAGATGATACACCGGAAGCGGTTGTACTTTCCGGTTTTGATCCGGTACGTAGAGAAGTGGCAAGAATCGCTCTGGAAAAGTTAATTGTGGACGGTCGTATTCATCCTGCCAGAATTGAAGAAGTGGTTGAGAAGAGTAGAAAAGAAGTAAATGATACCATAAAGGAAGAGGGAGAGTCCGCTACTTTGGAGCTGGGGCTTCACGGAATTCATCCGGAGCTTATTTTCCTTTTGGGAAGAATGAAGTTCCGTACTTCCTTCGGACAGAATGCGTTGCAGCATTCCATGGAGGTTGCACAGATATCCGGACTTTTGGCGCAGGAGTTGGGACTGGATACACGTCTTGCAAAGCGCGCAGGTCTGCTTCATGATATTGGAAAGGCGATTGACCATGAGGTGGAAGGAAGCCATGTTGACTTGGGAATCGAACTTTGTCAAAAGTATCATGAGCCGGAAGTGGTTATCAATGCGGTGGCATCTCACCATGGCGGAACAGAGCCGACATCCATGATTTCCTTTATTGTGGCAGCGGCAGATGCGATTTCTGCAGCTAGACCCGGTGCAAGAAGAAAGTCCTTAGAGACCTATACCAATCGTTTGAAGGAGCTGGAAGAGATTGCCAACTCTTATCAGGGTGTAGAAAAGTCCTTTGCTGTACAGGCAGGTCGTGAAGTGCGAATCATGGTTGTTCCGGAAGAGGTCAGCGATGATGATATGACTATTATGGCAAGAAACATTTCTCAGCAGATTCAGGATCAGATGCAGTATCCCGGCGTGATTAAAGTCAATATTATTAGAGAGTCAAGAGCGGTAGATTATGCAAAGTAAGAGCTTTGGGCTTTCCTACATTATGGTTTAAGTAGAGCGGCACAAAGTCTTTAAGGGCTTTGTGCCGAATTTGTAATTCTTAAGGAGTATTACTCGCGAAGTGTGCAGTATCTTGTTTGTGGCAAGTATTGTTTGAAAAATCTGTGGTTTCTTTTGCATAAGCTATGTTGTGTGAAACTTGTGTGGAATTAGAACATGAGGTAAGAAATGGAAGAAAAGAGTAGAAAGGGTAGAAAGAGAGGAACAAAAAAACGTTCCCTGCTTGGATTTTTTGTAAAATTTTTCTTATCCATAGCAGCTATACTGACAGTTCTTTCCGTTGTGGGATTTGTTTTCTTCATCCAACCGGAATTGAGTCGTCTTCGCGGAATTGCGTATGAAAAGCTTGCAGGGAGCAATTTAAAGGATTTAACAAAACGCTCGGATACCGTGGTTTTGGATTATGAAGGGAAAACGCTGGGAACTATCAATGCCGGACATTTTGTCTACGTTACGATTGATCAGATTTCTCCCAATCTTCAACGTGCGTATATTGCACAGGAAGATAGAAAGTTCTTAAGCCACAATGGTGTGGATTACAAGGCTACATTAAGGGCTTTTGTGCAGCTGGTAAAAAATAAGGGAAAGATTACCCAAGGCGGATCCACTATTACGCAGCAGGTGGTAAAGAATACATATCTGACGGCGGAGCGGACCTATACTCGAAAAATTGTAGAAATCATCTTGGCACAGGAATTGGAAAAGCGTTACTCCAAGGCAGACATCATGGAGATTTATTGCAATACGAACTTCTATGGCAATAACTGCTATGGTGTAGAGGCTGCCAGCCAGTTTTATTTTGATAAAGCGGCAAAAGACCTGAGTATAGAAGAGGCGGCAACCTTGGCGGGAATATCGAATGCCCCCACTCGTTACGATCCTTTGCGTCATCCTGATAGGGCGGTTAAGAAGCGAAATCAA
>QWCI01001482.1_pt1 | contig 13564 bp, 14 predicted proteins | sample 1972541 | NCBI WGS metagenome assembly QWCI01 (sample SAMN09866712, study PRJNA288562) | Human oral metagenome isolate term3_saliva, whole genome shotgun sequencing... | isolation source: mouth | host: Homo sapiens | place: USA: California | reverse complement strand
AAACCCTTGAACTCTACCGGACGGCCGATACCCTTGTTTATCGGGTATTCAGCCATACATTGTTTATTAAAGGAAGAATGAGCGCAGGATGGTGGCGGCGACAATCAGGAAGATGCACGCCCCGAACCACGAGGCGGCAGTCTTGGATGTGTCGGGATCGCCGGACGAGAATTTCCCATACACTTTCACGCCCCCGATAAGCCCGACTACCGCGCCGATGGCGTAGATGAGTTTCGTGCCGGGGTCGAAGTACGAACTCACCATAGAGGTGGCTTCGTTGATGCCCGCGATGCCGTTTCCCTGCGCGAAGGCGGAGGCGGTTGCGGCAACCAGAAGTGCCGCAGAGAGGATAAGTTTCTGTCTGTTGTTCTTGTTCATAAACTGTTCTTGTTTTGTGCCGTCCAAAGGGTGGATGGTCCTTTGTCGGGCGGTTGATACTCGATTACTTTACTTTGGTTTAGTGGGTTGCCCGTTTGTTTCTACGGACTTGGGTGTGTCCGTTGCGAATTGGCTGTACCTTGTACCGCCGTGCGCGTGGGTGATGCCGTCTTACGTTTTCATTCTCATTCTTTTTTAGTCGTTATACATAGTTGCGGATGTCGAAGTTCTCAATACTGTCCGGGACGACAAAATCCTTTTTCGGTTTATTCTTCTTCAGCCGGATTTCGATAAGTCCCTTGATGCGGATGCTCATTTCAGACGAGCCGGTCATCAGCTTCTCGTACAGCTCCGTCCCTTCCATGTCGGTGAAGACCTTTGCCGCCCGCTCCCGTTCCGTCGTTGTCGCTTCCGGGTTCTTGGCGGTTCTGACCGCATCGTCTATCTCGTCGAAACTGCTTCCCGATGCCCTCGGCGCGTCGGGCGTTTCTTCCTCCGGCTCGTCCTCCCCGAACTCCAGTTCCGAAGGCGTGAGGCTCGTGAAGGTTTCGTCGAGTTTATCCTCCGGGACTTGTGCGGGACGGGACACGGTTTCCGTGTTTCCGTCGTCAAAAGTAGTCTCTTCCTCCGTCAGCTCAATGCCTTTTTCCGAAGTGGCGGCTTCTTGCGTCGGTATGGCAGCGGTTGTCCGGGGCGATGCCATCCTGAAACGGCTCTTGCCGATGATGTCCGGGGTGTCTGCGGGCGGTGTGTCCCTTACCGTTTCGGGCTTTGCCGCCGTGCCGCCCAACGACCGCCACACTCCGGCTATGCTTCTTAGGAAGCGGACAAGTCTGGTTTCCATGATCCTGTCATAAAGGAGCAGGAACAGGAACCACAGGTTGCAGCCGACCGATACGGTCAGCAGAATATCAGTCATGCTTATTGTTTCACTCATGCACGTTCTCTTTTTGAGGGTTAAAATACTGCGTCGTAATTCTGGGCGTAAAGGCTCTTTATCGCCTCCTCGCACTGGTTGAAGTGGTGCGTAAGCACATGGTCGATGTAGGCGGACAGCGACAATTTGTCATGCCCGATCACACGGGTGATGCGCATGATGCGGTCGTGGTACTCCGGACGCACATACGCCATCTTTCCCTCGCGTGCCTTCACTTCGGCTTCACGGATGAACAGCCGTTCATAGTCCTTTTCACCGCATTTGCCGCCTAACGGCACGGGGGATAGGATTTCCACACTCGCCTGCACTTGGGCAAGCATACCGCCGCCGTCATGCTGCGGACTTCTGTTTTTCTGGTTCTTTTCCATATTCAAATCAAGTCTTCACGTTGTTTCTTGTACAGTTCGTTTATTTTCTCCTTGTGCTGTTCCAGATGTTGGCGCAGCACGGTGTCCACGTAGCCGCCTACCGAGATTTCACGCCCGGCGATGTCGTTCACGATTTTGAGAATCTTGCTGTGGACATCGCGGCTGATATAGACGCACTGGCGCGTCTTTATCTCGTTGCGGCGGAGGAACAGCCCGGAATAGTCGTCCTCCTGCCGTTTGCGGCGGACAGTGTCCCTCTGCGGTTTTTCCTTTGCCGTGTATTGCGCGGGCGGCGGTTCCGTTTCAGGGACGCTTTTTTCTTCGGGAGCAGGCGCGGGCGGCTCCTGCGCGTGGTACAGGGTCCCGTCCTGCCTGCGTCTGCCGATGGAGGCTATCAACAGTTCCTCGTCAATGCCTTCGGTGTTCACTTTCCTGCTGCCCATGATTATTGAGGTCTGATGATACGGCTTATCTCTTCCGAGAACTCACGGATGCCGCTCCCTTTCAGCAGGGACGCATCCATCGGGAAGATGGTCGAGCGGAACACGCTCTTGCGCTCTTCCGAGAGGTCGCGCCGGAACTTCTTGCTGTCGGGCAGGCGGGTGGACAGCACCGGCAGCCCCATCTCGGCGATCACATCCTCATACAGGTCGTAAAGCCCGTTCTTCTCCCTGCCGTCCACCATCGTCCAGAACAGGTACAGCCCTTTTGTTTTCGCCTGTCCCGTCGTCATGAGGTTGTCACGGAACATCACAGCGAATTGCAGGGTGCTTTCCACGACAAAACGGTCGGCACTCATGGGCGCGAAGATGTAGTCCATCTGCGAGAGGGTCTTGACCACGCCGTTGCTTTTCAGGGTTCCCGGCATGTCGAAAAACACGATGTCGGGTTTCACCTCTTCTTCGGCAAGCATCCTTTCGGCATCATCGAGGGCGTTAAGGGCGTCGCTTGCGATGACCGGGTAGGCGTTCTTCCTTATCTTGCGGAAGTGGTCACACGCGAGTGCCTTGAAATAGAGGCTCCCGCCGATAAGTCCCGTTTCACGTTCACGCAACCCGTGTATGCTGTGCTGCGGGGTGTCGCAGTCTATGACTGCGACATTGTGTCCTTTCACGTTGTGGAGGTAGTTGGCGGCAAGTGCCGTGACGGTGGATTTGCCGATACCCCCTTTCTGTGTTGCGAATGCAACGAATGTTTCATTACTCATGGTTCTGTTGGTTTTAATGGTTGATGAATTGTTTTCCTGCTCCGATACGGAATCGGTGACATGTATATCCGCGTCCGCGAATCTCTGACTGTCCGGTTCGTCACGTATCCGCTTCAACGGTGGGGCAGGGATTCGGATAACTGATGAATGACGACATTGCGTCATGAAGTCATTGAATCCGTGAATCACCGCGTCATTGTAAAACCGGGTATCCGAAGGTTCGGGTATCCGGTCAGGCAAATAGCCGCCGAAGCGGTTTGCCGGGTATTTGAAAGCCTCATTTTTCATATCTTCAAATCGTTCGTTTCTTGAATCATGCTGCAAATAAACAAGGATATTTTTGAACCTGTATCACTTCCCCGACAAGTGGCGGCATGTTGCGCCGGTTGGCACTGATTGTCCGGGTCAAGCCTCTGTCCGATACCGCTTTAAGGGCGTAACTTTGCACCCGAACGGCAGGGTTCGCCGCAGGTGGCGCAGCCCGGAGTTTGAAAGGCATTCCCCCAATCCGGCCCCGACGGATTTTTATGTTCGCCTGAACATAGCAAGATGTCTTTTCAGCCGCTCAAAACGTTTTGAGCAGCCACGAAAAGCACTTGCCCTTGCAGGGGGCGGGCTTCCTCTCCGAAGTCGGGAAGCTTTTCAAACCTGCGGTGTCTGTGACCCCAAGCGGCGGCTTATGCCGTCCATCCGCTAAATCCAAAGTTTATATGAAAGAGAAAAGAAACAAGACCGGGAGAAATCCCAAACTTGATCCGGCGGTATTCCGCTACACCGTCCGTTTCAACGAGGAGGAACACAACCGTTTCCTCGCCATGTTCGAGAAGTCGGGCGTTTACGCCAAGTCGGTTTTCATCAAGGCGCACTTCTTCGGGCAGCCGTTCAGGGTGCTGAAAGTGGACAGGACGCTGGTGGATTACTACACCAGACTGTCCGATTTCCATGCGCAGTTCCGCGCGGTAGGCACGAACTACAACCAAGTCGTGAAGGAACTCAGGCTGCATTTTTCCGAGAAAAAGGCAATGGCGTTGCTCTACAAGCTGGAGCAACAGACCGTCGAACTCGTGAAACTGAGCCGTCAGATTGTGGAACTTTCAAGGGAAATGGAGGCGAAATGGTCGCAAAAATCAGTGTAGGAAAGTCGCTGTACGGCGCACTTGCCTACAACGGGGAAAAGATCAACGAGGCGAAAGGGCGTCTGCTCACCACCAACCGCATCTACAATGACGGCACGGGGACGGTGGACATACGCAAGGCGATGGAGGGTTTTCTCGCCTGTATGCCGGAGCATACGAGGGTGGAGAAACCGGTACTCCATATCTCGCTCAACCCGGCGGCTCAATCAGGATTTCCTTTTCCGCCGCAGCGACCGCATCCGGCGGGAACTGGAACAAAAGTACGGGCTGCACCCGGCGGAACGTAAGAATCAACGGATAGAGAACCCTCTGCGAAAGGTGGACGCTTCGGCGGGCGACGTGAAAAGGCAGGTCGGGAATACCGTCAAGGCTCTGAGTGGACAGTACCGTTTCCAGACGATGGGCGAATATCGCGCCCTCCTTTCCTTATATAATATGACGGTGGAGGAAGCGCGGGGAAACGTGTGCGGGCGTGAGTATCACGGGCTGGTCTATTCCGTCACCGATGATGCCGGGAACAAGACGGGCAACCCGTTCAAGTCCTCGCTTTTCGGGAAGTCCGCAGGCTATGAAGCCGTGCAGAAGAAGTTTGCCCGTTCCAAGCAGGAGATTAAGGACCGGAAACTCGCCGACATGACAAAACGCACCGTCCTTTCCGTGCTTGAAGGCACGTATGACAAGGAGAAGTTCGTTTCGCGGCTCAGGGAGAAGGGTATCGACACCGTGCTGCGCTACACGGAGGAAGGGCGCATCTACGGAGCCACGTTTATCGACCATCGCACGGGCTGCGTGCTGAACGGCTCGCGCATGGGCAAGGAACTTTCCGCCAACGCTTTGCAGGAACACTTCACGCTGCCTTATGCCGGACAGCCACCGATTCCGCTTTCCGTTCCGGTGGAAACAGTAGAGGATATGCGCGAACAGACAGCATCCGACCACGAGAACACGGCGGGAGGTATCGGTCTGCTCACTCCCGAAGGTCCGGCTGTGGATGCCGAGGAGGAAGCCTTTATCCGGGCGATGCAGCGCAAGAAGAAAAAGAAAAGGCGCAAGGGTTTGGGAATGTAATCGAGGTATCAACATCAAAATTTTTCAATCTATGTCACAACAAGAAGACGATTTGAGGGCATTGGCGAAAATCATGGATTTTCTGCGTGCCGTGAGTATTATTTTAGTGGTCATGAACGTGTACTGGTTCTGCTATGAAGCCATACGGCTCTGGAGCGTGGACATCGGCGTGGTGGACAGAATCCTGATGAATTTCAACCGCACGGCGGGGCTGTTCCGTTCCATCCTCTACACGAAACTGTTTGCCGTCCTCCTCCTTGCCCTGTCCTGTCTGGGAACGAAGGGCGTCAAGGGAGAGAAAATTACTTGGGGACGGATCTGGACGGCTCTTGCCGCAGGGTTCGTACTGTTCTTCCTCAACTGGTGGATACTGGCGTTGCCGCTACCGGTTGAAGCGGTGACGGGGCTTTACGTGCTGACCGTAGGCACGGGCTATGTATGCCTGCTGATGGGCGGTCTGTGGATGAGCCGCCTGTTGAAACACAACCTCATGGATGACGTGTTCAACAACGAGAACGAGAGCTTCATGCAGGAAACACGGCTCATCGAAAGCGAGTATTCGGTCAATCTGCCCACCCGCTTTTATTACAGGAAACGTTGGAACAACGGCTGGATTAACGTAGTGAATCCCTTCAGGGCTTCCATCGTATTGGGTACGCCGGGCAGCGGAAAGTCATACGCGGTGGTAAACAATTTTATCAAGCAGCAGATTGAGAAGGGCTTCTCGATGTATGTTTACGACTTCAAATTCAGCGACTTGTCCACGATAGCCTATAATCATCTGCTCAACCACCCGGAGGGATACAAGGTGAAGCCGAAGTTCTACGTGATAAACTTCGATGACCCGCGACGCTCGCACCGTTGCAATCCCATTCACCCGGACTTCATGGAGGATATTACGGACGCTTACGAAAGCGCGTACACCATCATGCTCAACTTAAACAAGAGTTGGGTGCAGAAGCAGGGCGACTTCTTTGTGGAATCGCCCATCATCCTCTTCGCGGCTATCATCTGGTATCTTAAAATTTTCCAAAATGGCAAGTATTGCACGTTCCCCCATGCCATCGAGTTCCTGAACCGCCGTTACGAGGATATCTTCCCGATACTGACATCTTACCCGGAATTGGAGAACTATCTCTCACCGTTCATGGACGCGTGGCTCGGAGGGGCTGCCGAGCAGTTGATGGGGCAGATTGCATCGGCGAAAATCCCGCTGTCACGCATGATTTCCCCGCAGCTCTATTGGGTGATGTCGGACAGTGAGTTCACGCTGGACATCAACAATCCCAAAGAGCCGAAAATACTCTGCGTGGGCAACAATCCGGACCGTCAGAACATTTACGGGGCGGCTCTCGGTCTGTATAATTCCCGTATCGTGAAGCTCATCAACAAGAAAGGGATGTTGAAGTCGTCAGTTATCATCGACGAGCTTCCGACGATATATTTCAAGGGGCTGGACAACCTTATCGCCACCGCACGAAGCAACAAGGTTGCCGTATGTCTGGGATTTCAGGATTTCAGCCAGTTGGTGCGTGACTACGGGGACAAGGAGGCGAAAGTGGTGATGAACACCGTCGGCAATATTTTCTCCGGTCAGGTGGTGGGCGAAACCGCCAAGACGCTCTCGGAACGGTTCGGAAAGGTGTTGCAGAAACGGCAGTCCATTTCCATCAACAGGCAGGATGTTTCCACCTCCATCAACACGCAGATGGACGCGCTTATCCCGCCGAGCAAGATTTCCGGCTTGACGCAGGGAATGTTTGTCGGTTCGGTGTCCGACAACTTCAACGAACGTATAGAACAGAAGATTTTCCACTGTGAGATTGTCGTGGATGCCGAGAAGGTCAAGCGCGAGGAGAAAGCCTACAAGCCGATACCCGTAATTACTGACTTCACGGACGAGGATGGCAAAGACTGCATGAAGGAAACAGTGCAGGCGAATTACAGGCGTATCAAGGAGGAGGTGAAACAGATTGTCGCCGACGAGCTGGAACGCATCGCGGGTGACGAAAATCTGAAACATCTGTTGCAGCAGAAATAGTATATCCGTTTATATATGGAAAATCCGTAGCCGACGACCGGTTACGGATTTTTATTTTCAGATTGGAGATGCTTGTTGATGGTGGTAATGACAAGCATGAGCAGATAGTTTTTCAGTTCTGTATCATCTTTTAGTAGTATGCTGTATTCTTCGGCGAAGATTCTCAACAGTCGGATTCTGAGTTTCGACATTTCCTCACCGAAAGGTATCTGCCGGTTTTCTTTCCAATACTCTATTGTTATAGAAGACGCCAACCATTTGAACTCCGCTTTCATTTCCTTGCGGAGTTTCTTGAAACGGGTTTGCTCGGTGACAGGCGGGTCATTGTATGGCATCATATCAACCGGGTCATAAATGGATATGCAACCGATGCCGTAATCCATGATTACAGGCAAGTCTGCATCTGAATCTTTCTTATGTTTCTTCTTAGCCATCCTTCCTGTTGCCTTTTGACAAAATGATTTTTCCAGCTTCAGTAAGCCTGTATTTTTGGTTGCGGTGCTTGGGATTTTCCGGATGGGTTTGTTCGACAAGTCCCTCTCTCAATGCAGGATTTAGGTAACTGGTAAGGAAATTATCACGTCCCCTCAAAGATAAACGCTCCATGATTTCTTTCAACGGCAAAATATCATTTCCCAAAGCTGATACAAGCGACATTACTTGTCCTGCTACTTGTCCTGCTACTTGTCCTGTTTCTTGTCCTGTTTCTTGTCCTGCCACCTTATATCTGAAGACAAGTTTCACTTCATTGGTTGTTATTTGATATTCAGGCTCCGGCAAATTAACCTTTTGACATTCTTCTATTATGAGATTTATGCCGCGTCCCCAGCTCTCCAATACTTTTCGCACATAAAGCGTGTCTGCAATTAAAGGATTATGGGGCTTTGAACCATGTTCGGATTTGATTTTATTCATATCCCATTCGGACGGAAACGAACCGGGATTCTCTATTTCAACACGGTCATCATAGATGGCTATGGCTACCGAACCTCCAATATCACGGTAACTCCTGTGACATAGGGAGTTGATTACAGCTTCTCGTATAGCCTTATGCGGTATTTCCAAATGTTCCTCACGCTCCAATGCGTCCGTTGTTCCGGATAATGAAAGATGTCTGAACACAAAAGCCATTGCCTCGTCAAGCAGATGGAACAAGTTCCCGTGTACCCGTTTGTTGTCTATAAATACGGTTTTGTCTGTACCTCTGAATCGGGCAAGTCGCAGCAAGTTCTGCGGATAATGTACCAGTTTCTTTTTGGCGAACAATACGGCGGCTGCATTTTTAAGTACACCGCCTTCAAGAAGATTCAGTTTTTCAAGTATGATAGGAACTTCGTCACCTGTCGATTCGGGTAAACGTCCGTACTCTATTCCTAAACGTACCGTCTTGTGGATTTCCTCTTCATCCAAATCCGTAATCTTCAAATCGGTATTCGGGTAGGTTTCCCAGCTATGCCAGACTTTTTCATGCTGCAAAAGAAGTTCATTATACTTTGATTGTGGCATCGTTGTGGTCGCACTTTCCACCCGCATATATGGTCTTCCTTTATAGCAGAACGGACGGTTGAGCCTTGAATCTTCAACACGAAAAACAATTACTTTCTTCTCACTGTCCGGCAGCGGTGCATAAGATATTTGTACCATTGCCACAGGCTCCAACCGGTTGATCGCGTCCGCTATATCCCTCTTGGTCTTGTCGCTCACGTCTTGTCCGATGATTTTTTCCTTGTCGGTAACACCGAACAATACCGTGCCGCCTTCTCCGTTAAGGAAAGCGCAAAGCGTTTCCATGCCACGCTCCAACTGTCCGGTGGTTTCCTTGAACTCCACCCGTCCGCATTCTTTTTCGGCTATCAGCCGTTTTACTATGTCGAGGTTGTCTATGCTCATATACAATTCTGTAAGGTGGGTACAAAGATAGTGCTTTTCGCTGGTTTTCGGGCGAATAGATAACGAAATGTATCTGCACGGCAGGTACAAAACCTACAAAAAATCAGAGAGTGGCATAACGTCACCCCCTGATTCATCATTGGTACAGGATTATTTTCTCAAACGTTCCATTTCCTCGTCGCGGAGCATCTTCTCGTTCAGTTTCTCCTGCATCCTGTCAAGGAAGTAGGTGCGGCTTTCGTTCTTCCGTCGTTTGATGTCGATATAGAAGCGGTAGCAGTCCTTTGATTCGACACCGAAAATCTTGTAGAGGAGCGGGGCGAGCTGTTTGAGCGGCATGTTGCCGTTATTGATGCAGCCCATCTCGTTGATGCCGTAGATAAGTTCCACGAGGTCGATGGCGTTGCCCGTCCATTGCAGGGGTGAGGCGGGATTTTCGGTTGTGTTGTCGGAGGATGTACGGATGGGGATTAGTGGTGACACTTGGGGAGCGGCAAGGAACTTCTGCATCTTCCTAACGAAAGAGAGTGCCTTGCTGATGTAGGCTGCAACCTCCCTCTTTTCTTCGGGAAGATTGCGCACGGGATGGTGCTGCAACTCGATTTCAATGTAAGCCAGCGCGATGATGGTGCGGGTGGTGTCCACATTGCCGTTGCATAGTTCGATCACTTGCGTGGCGAAAGCCGTGTATGCCGTTTCCATATTGCAGTCCCCGGCTTCGTTTATACGGCGGAAGAACTCTGTTTCCGTCAATAAGAAATAATTCATGTCCTGTCAATTTTGAAATTTTACACTCTGTTTTTTCGGTATGCGCACATGAATATGATTGGCAAAAAGCGTGTCCATAAAATAAAAAATCCGGCACGCTCTCTGCAAGGTGCTGGATTTCAGAGTGATAATTTCGCGATTTATTTATCTGAAAGGAATTGTATTCAGCTTAAAGTGTTCATTTACTGAACATTCGTCCATTTTATGGACATCAAACGCACGCTTTATAGATATGGCGGACCACTCCGTTGCGGTACACCTTCTGTGAGGTCAGCGTCCATTGTTCCTGCGGCAAGGCGGATTGGAAGAAACGCTTTCCCGTTCCGGCAATGAAAGGAATCGTGTAAAGTATGATTTCATCCACCACACGCATACGCAGCAGCCCGTTGATGTAGTCCGCTTTTTCAGGAGTGACTTCCGCCAGATAGCAGATGTCTGTTGTGGATTTCCGCCATTCGTCAAGCATGGAGATGGAATAATCCGGTGTGATATGATAAAGGGCGTTTTCCCTTATCTCATTGATGCCGCAATCTTCAAGGCGCAGTTCCTTATACGCTTTGCAATATAACTCGGAGCTTTGACAACCGTCTATCGTGAGGACGGCAAGAATCTGTACTTTACCCATTATCGTTTCCTTTCGTTGGGCAAGGGCAAAAAAGTAGCGTGCAAATCACACTACTTTCAAGCGACGGCTCTGGTAAAGCCTTTTACGGAGAGTACGTGAATGCACGCTATGCGTAGGCATAGCATAAGCATCACGCAATCGTCTCCGTAGTGTCAATTTACCAGATTTTCGCTCGAAACGCCTTGCGGTCTTATGTTATATATAGGCGGCAAAAGGCTCTGCCAGTCGCCGTTACCTTCTAATATGTCATGCAAAGATAGCCATTTTCAGCGAATTGCGGGCTATGGTTGCTCAAATTTATACTTCAATCCATATTCTTCCAGTTTATTATAGAGTGTTGTCCTGCCTATTCCAAGCAATTCGGCAGCAACCTTCCGGTTCCCGCCAGCCTGCTTCAAAGCACGTATAATCCGCTCTTTATCTTCCTCTTCGTTGCGTAGGGAGAAGCCGACAACAGAGGTTGTTTCGGTTATTCCAAGTTCCAGATGCTCTTTCGTGACAAGTCCCGTCTGAGCCTGCAACACCGCACCCATGATTTTCTGCCGAAGTTCGCGCACGTTACCCGGCCATGAATGGATCAGTAACACTTTCCGCGCTTCGGAACTGAAGCCACTAACATTGCATTCCAATTCCTTATTGGCAATCTCACGGAAGAACTCCGCCAGCGGCATGATGTCCTCCTGACAGTCACGTAAGGGCAGAACGGTTATCTCGAAGTCATGTAGGCGGTATAACAAATCCTGTCGGAAACGCTTTTCATTGACCGCCTTTTCCAGATCCTCGTTGGTGGCGGCGATGATGCGGACGTTGAAACTGCGGTCGGACTTGTCGCCAACGGGACGGAACCGCCGTTCCTGTATGGCACGGAGTAACATCTGTTGGGTTTCCGGTGCGAGATTACCCACTTCATCCAAAAACAATGTGCCGCCTTCCGCCTCGTGGAAATAGCCTTTCTTTGTGTTTTCAGCACCAGTGAACGCTCCTTTAACGTGTCCGAAGAACGCCGATGGCGCAAGTTCTTTGGTGAGTGAGCCGCAGTCCACCGCCACGAAAGGCTTGCCTGAACGCTTGCTTTTATCGTGCAGTAGATGGGCAATATGCTCTTTGCCAGTACCGTTCTCCCCGAATATCAGTACGCTCATGTCGGTAGGAGCTACCAGCCTTATCCGGTGCATGATTTTCTGAAAGGCTGAACCGTCACGGGCAAATACGGGCATGCGGCTTCGCCCGATATTCCGCTCTTTCAGTATGGTGCGGAGCAAAGGCACGAGTTTGTCCTCCACGAGTTGCTTGGGTATGTAGTCCAGCGAACCGAGTTTCATGCTTTCAACCGCCGTATGTACTTCGGCATAGTCGGTCATGATGATGAACGGCTGCGTCATGCCTTCTTTGCGCATCCAGCGCAATAGGTCGATGCCGTCACCGTCAGGCAAACGCAAATCAGAAACTACTATATCATTGTCAGCGGCTTGTTGCAGAAGTTTCTTCGCTGTCGAGAGGTGGAAAGCCTGCACGGTACGGAATTTCTCCCGTGCCAGCAGGTTGCAGACAAACTCGCAATATACGATGTTGTCCTCCACCACGATGATTTTTGTTTTATCCATTTTCGTATTTTCTCCTTTCTTCTTTTGCCAGCCGGATTATCTCCGAACCCTTATCCAATACGGCAGTCACGGCGTTGTTCAATGCTTCATAATCGGGAACGGCACTCCCATGAAGCTGTTTATAAAGTTCCCTTAATGGTTGGTCGGCACGCAGTATCTCCCACGAACTACGTAGGTGGTGTGTCAGGGCGTCCAGTTCTTGAAAGTCTTTCCGTTGTTCCCCATCCCTGACCGACTGCATTTCCTTTTCGGTTTCCGCTATCAGTTTATCCAACATGACGGATTCATTGCCGTAAGACAGTAGGGAGGAGAAATCAGGCTTTTCATTTTGTTTACCTTTCATGGCGCACTTGTCGGAAACTTCCATCAGCTCCGATATGGAAAACGGCTTGAGAAGGCAATCAGAAAATCCACGTTCTAAAAGTTCCTCTCTGTTGCAACTGCCCGAAGCGGTTGTTACAATAATCGGAATGATCCTTGAATTGCCCACATTGGAGGTGCGTAGCAGTTCCAACAGCTCGAAGCCGTTTATATCCGGCATATTCAAATCGGTCAGAAGCAGACTGTATTCTTTCCGGCGTATCATTTCCATCAGTTCCGCCGCATTGGTACAGGTATCGCAATGTATCCCTTCTTGTGCATACATTTCTTTCAGCATTAGGAGAAGTACCTTGTCATTGTCGATGGCAACAATATCATGGAGTGTTCGGTTATGATGAATCTGTGTTTTATTTATCCGTTCCGGCAATTCCTCGGCTGACTGCATGGGTATCTCCACCGTGAAACGGCTGCCCTTGCCTTTCTCGCTCTTCAGCTGGATTGTGCCGCCGAGCATTGTCACAATGCGCTGAACAATGGAAAGACCTAATCCGAAGCCGTCCTTTGCGGCAGCGTTTGACAAACGTTCAAACGCACCGAACACACGTTGCTGTTCCTCTTCGGTCATACCCGAACCCGTATCTTTGACGATAAGTTTCAGCATACCGTTATCATACCCCATTGTCAGAGAAACGGCACCGTTCTCAGTGAACTTGATGGCGTTTGACAGCAGGTTATTTCCAATTTGTAGAATGCGTTCCTTATCGGTCAGTACAACAGCATCCGTGTGATTCGTCACAGTAAGAGCAAGTCCCTTGTTTATGGCAATTGGCATAAACTCTGATTCGAGCGTATGCGCTATTGATGAAATCCTACACGTGGAGAAATTAGGTTGTTCCTTGCCGTCGTCCAGCCGGAAGAAACTCAGAAGAGTATTAAGCATTTCACGCATACGGTCGGAGGATTGCTGAATATTTCGGATATACATCCCGGTTTTATCCGCATTGAAGTTTTTTTGTATCAGTCCGGCATAGCCCGTTATTGCAGTCAGCGGTGTGCGTAATTCATGGGTAATGGTATGTACGGCTTTCTTGCGGGAGGTTATCAGTGCCTCGTTTCGCTTTGCCATTTGTTGCAGTCGCTCGATTAAATCTGCGGTTTCCTGTTTATATCGCTTGATGCGGTTGGCATTTCGGTGTATGATGATATATGATATGACCAGTA
>QWCI01000708.1_pt1 | contig 13593 bp, 11 predicted proteins | sample 1972541 | NCBI WGS metagenome assembly QWCI01 (sample SAMN09866712, study PRJNA288562) | Human oral metagenome isolate term3_saliva, whole genome shotgun sequencing... | isolation source: mouth | host: Homo sapiens | place: USA: California | reverse complement strand
GCGCGCGCATGAGCGTCTGGTCGGTGTTGGTGGGGTCGTTCCAGGGGGCGACCCCTTCGGCTTCGCAAATATTCAGCATGTCGGCGCGGCGCAGCGTGAGGAAGGGCCGCAGGTAGGTGACTCCGTTTTCGATGCGCACGGGCGGCATTCCTGCGAGGGAGCGTGTGCCCGAACCGCGCCCAAGCCCCAGGAGCACGGTTTCCGCCTGGTCATCAAGGGTATGCCCCAGCAGAACAGCCCGTGCGCCGGTATGTTGCACCGCACGTTCAAAGGCGCCGTACCGGGCGGTTCGCGCCGCCATTTCGGGGCCCATGCTGCCCTGCGGAACCTGCACGCGCTCCGTGAGCACAGGGTGCAGCCCCAGGTTCGTGAGGGTTTCTGCGGTGGATGCGGCAACCTCGGCGGAGCCGGCTTGCAGTCCGTGATCGACCACGACGGCGCCCACACGCACATCGGAACGACGCGCAAAGTGCGCGGCAATACAGGCAAGCGCGAGCGAATCTGGCCCGCCGCTGCACGCAACCAGCACGAGGGGCTTCTCGGTTTCTGCGCCCTGCTGCGATACGGTCGAGCCTCGCCGCGCACGCCCGGTCCCCTTGATGGCGCCTTCACCCAGCAGGTTCGTCAGCGCGCGAGCCAGTTCCTGGCGAGCCTTCCCCACCGCCGGATGCAGCCGCCCCTGCCGTCCATGTTGCATGTGTTGTCCTTCTCTGTTGTATATGCCGCTACGACAAAATCTATTCGCAAATCCCTTTGATCCTCGCGGCAGACGCAGCAGCGAATTACGCATTATCAAGCACGCTGGCGTATTGAAATAATGCTCGGTTTTGTCACATAAAGTGTCACGTAAAAGGGTTTTACGTGACAAAATGTCATGTAAATCTAGAGTTTTGTCACGTAAGTTTGTCACATAAATATAAGACTCACGGCAATTAGTCCCGCTTTATACCGGGGATTTACGTGCATATATACCATATAAACACCCCATGTTTCGTGACATTTTATGTGACAAAAATTGTCACGAAACACGCGGTTTTGTCATATAACCCGTTCTGGGATTACGCGGTATTCTCTTCGTCCCCACCACCAGCCACGACCACCTTGACCTCCTCGTCCAACACGCGCTTGATCCAGGCGTCGGGGTTGTGAATCTCCCGCTCGGTCGGCAGGTTCTCGGGCCGCTCCCACACGACGTTGAAGCGTTCCATGCCGACCGCATCCACAATATGCTGAACGAACTTCTGCCCGTCGCGGTACTGCGCCATCTTTTTGTTCATGCCCAGCAGCCGGTAAATGAGCTTTGTGAGGAACTTTTGGGTTGAGCTGCGGCGGTTGAACCTGCGGCGAATCGTCTTGACGGTCGGCACAATCTGGGCGTCCACGGCATCCATCACCACGTTTGCGTGCCCCTCAAGCAGGCTCATAATGGCTGTCAGCTCGCTCGCAATTTTGCGTGCCTTCGCGGTGGCTTCTTTCACAGGATGCGCGCGCCCCTGCCCGGGTTCTTCGGCGCGGGCCTGGGCTGCGGCACGGAACGCATCTTTGAGGTCGAAAGTGCTGGCGGCGCTATCGCCCAGCTCCGTAATTTTGGCGAGGAAATAGTCGCGCAGCCACGGCGCGGCGGCAAACTGCACCCGATGCGTCTGCTCGTGCAGGCACACCCACAGGCGAAAATCCTCGGGTTCAACGTTGAGTTCACGCTCGACGGAGACCACGTTCGGGGCGAGCAGCATCAGACGCCCACCCGGCTGCCCGTACCCGGCCAGCGCCGCATAGGGTTCATATTGCCCAAGCACTTTGGTGGAGAGGAACGAGAGCACGGCACCGACCTCGAAGGCCAACCCTTCTTTAAGTTTGTCCAAGTCAGCATGCGGTTTTTTCTGCTGAATCTTCTCGAATGCGGGCTTGACGAAGGGTACGAGCATGATAGAGAACGCCTGTGCGTTCGCCTTCGCCCAGGTACTTCGATCAACCACCAAAACCTCGGAGTCGCGCAGGTCTTGTGCCGCATCAAGCCCGGTAATGCGGTGCACATGGTCTACGGATTCTTCCGCCGCTTTGCGCAAGGATGCGACCACGCCAGCCATCTCCTGGGGCTTCATGCGCGGCCCGGCGGGCGCCAGGCTGCCCACGATTTTGGCGATGCGCTCAACATTTAGCAGGTTCTGTGTGTTGTTATCGCTCATATGCACAGTGTATCGAACTGTGCTGTGTGAGCCGCGCGGCTAGATGTCCCGCTTTATAGATGTCTGCCCTGAGGAGTCCTGGATTAGGCATGATCTGCACCTTCTACAACGAGGTATATACCCAGCACTTCAGCGGTTTTGAGCACAGACCCAAAAGATGGTCCCGGTTTACCACGTTCAATATCACGAATCGTTTTATCGCTTACACCCACCATATAGGAAAGTTCCAGCTGGGTAAGCCGTTCTTCCTTACGGATGCGCCGCACTCGCTGCCCGAAGTTCTGAGCAAACTCTTCTGCATGAAAAGCCATCGTGTGTGCGGCATGATGGCCGCATCCCCCTTAAAAATACGAATAATAGTTCGGTTTTCAAGAATTTTACACCGCAGGGAGACTAAAAATACAGTAAATACGAACTATTATTCGGAAAAATTTTGAAATTCTCTAGATGAGAAGACACACATACACAAGCGGGAGCGGTTTCTTTATTTGGGAGCACTTTAAGTGCTCCCAAATAAAGAAACCGCTCCCGAAACATGCAGATGCGCTCGGTACCCAGCCGAAGCTATAAACGATCTTCGTCGTTATCAAGAGGTATCCGATAACGATTACCCTGCAAGAACAAATCCTTGACCGCAGGGTCATCAACCTCAGCATTCTTCTGCATCGTCTCAGCACGCTCCTGCGCAGCCTCACCAAACATCTCACGAGTCATCTGCTTAGTCTGCTCAATCTTGCTACGCACCTCTGTCCGAGTGAAACCAGGCTTCCAGGGCTTAAACCATGCCACGTAGGCCAGATAGAAAACTAAGGCACAGACCCCCACCACGACTGCTCGCCCTATATCTTGAGTTACTGCCAGTGCCACAACCAAGTACACCGGTGGAGGCACTAAGATTTCGTATGCAGCAAACAGCTTCCCTCCTGGAGAGGGGTGCTGTGCACGCACCACCAACGGACGCTGCGCCAATGCGAGTACTAGCGGAAAGATAAGGTAAGAAATCAGTACGGTCTTAGTCGCCTGATACAAAGAGAGGGACAGGGCAGAAAGCCCCAAGGCGGAGACAACAGCCCCAGCACCAAGAATCAGCAGAAATACGCAAAATACTTCGAGCAGACGCCATATAAAACTACCCATCAACGCAGCGCTCAGCGGTACATACTCTGGGTGATCCGGCGTATACTGACTGCTCTCCATATATATCCCTTCCCGCGTTCTCCACGTTTTGGAGTATTTTCACCGCGTATACGGAAGCGCTCCTCGTTTTTCATAATCGAGGGGCATACGGTAGCGATTACCCGGCAGAAATAGGTTCTTAATAGCTGGGTTATCAACATCAGCGTATTTCTGCATAATCTCAGCACGCTCCTGCATCATCCCGGCGTACTCCTGCGCGATATCGCCCGCCAGTTCGCGGGTCATCTGCTTGGCCTGCTCGATCTTGCTGCGTAACTCTGCTTGGGTTAAACCAGGCTTCCAGGGTTTAAGCCATGCCGCGTAGACCAGATAGAAAACTAAGGCACAGGAACCTACTGTTGCCGCCTTGCCTACATCCTGAAACATCCCTAGTGTTACCACCAGATACACCAGCGGCGGCACTAAGATTTCGTATGCAGCGAATAGCAGCCCTCCTGGAGAGCCATGCTGCGCACGCACCACCAACGGACGCTGCACCAATACGAGTACTAGCGGAAAGATGAGGTAAGAAATCCATACGATACCAGCGATCTGCAGCCGCGGAAGAGACAGTGCAGAAAGCTTTGAAGCTGGCTCAACGACCCGAGCACAGAGAATCACCAGAAAGACACAGACCGCTTCGAAAAAACCACTGAAGTAACCACCCTTCAGTGCACTCGTCAGCGCTACATACTCTGGATGATCCGGCGTATACTGACGCTCCTTCGTGCGCCCTCCACGCAACATAGACACGCTGCCCCAGACGAGCGATGCCATATAAAGTTGCGAAGATAGCCTCTGGAAGACAGGCTGAGGTAACTCCTTCAAGGGTGAGTATTGCTTCCCAAGGATTTGCGGCGCATTCACCGACCTCATCGACAAGGTCCTCTGACGGACAGCGCTCCCCAGACCAGACACACTATCCCAAAGCCGCTTCGTTTTTCGGCTCAACCCAATGGCTTTACTATATTCCGCTATTGTGTCGGTCAGAGCTGACACGCGCGTTCGCAGGGCGACAACGGGCTTAGTTTTACCGGTAGTGCCGTGCGACGTATTGCTTACATTTTTGATATCAAGAACCTTGCGCATTACGTTCGGGGCAGTAGTCCGCGCAGCAGTATCAGCACCCGCGAAAATCGCAGAAACCCCTGCCGTGGCAGTTAAACGAATGGCATTTCGACAATCACATATCAAGCCTTTCATTTATACTCCTCACCACGACATATCCATTTCAAGGACGTCATATGCTGCAAATTTCCTGGTGCACAACAAACTCTTAATTAAGAAATACGTAATGCTATATCGCGTACAGATACCCAGATTATGGGCTAATTATCCGTCTCTGTATGTATAGAAGATTTAATGAACAGCGTATTATTTCCCACACTATACGTTCACGTAGCGCAGTGCAACGACAATAAAATTAATTTTTAATAAAGCTCCTCGGGAAAACTGCGGCTCCATAATAGCAACCACAAGAACCGCTCTTGCCCCCCCCCTAATACAAACGGGAGCGGTTTCTTTATGCGGGAGCACTTTATTTGCTCCCGCATAAAGAAACCGCTCCCGTTATTAACAGGAACGCGAGTAAGACCTAGTGGCCTTCAGCAGCGAAGCGGTCGATCGCCTCCTGAACCATCTTCTCTGCCGCGGCGATGTCGTCCCAGCCTTCGCCCTTCACCCATTTGCCGGGTTCCAGATCCTTGTAACGCTCGAAGAAGTGCTGAATCTCAGCCTTGAGCTGCTCGGGCACGTCCGCCAGCGACTTGATGTGATCGTAGCGCTTATCGGTGGGCACGCACAGTACCTTCGCATCGCCACCAGCCTCGTCAGTCATGTTAAAGACAGCAACCGGGCGAGCCTCTACGATCACACCGGGAACAATATCAACGTCTAGAACCAACATGGCATCCAGCGGATCGCCGTCCTCGCCGAGTGTGTTCTCAAAGTAGCCGTATGCGGTGGGGTACTGCATTGAGGTGAACAGCACGCGATCTAGATACAGACGACCGGTTTCGTGGTCTATCTCGTACTTCACCCGGGAGCCGCGGGGGATTTCAATCGTGACGTCGAGTTCCATGGGAACCTCTTTCTATGAATGTAAGCCTCTGCACCGCGCATCAAGGCGGCGAACAACTCCCCCATTGTACCCCCTGAACGCGTGCACAACACCCATTCAATGCCACAAAAATCGTGCTTTCGAATACGTTGCCACGAACGTCATCACGCTATCTCCAGGCGAGCTGGTAGCGTGTAGTCCTCGCGATGCGCGTAACCGGCTCGGTATTTCGCGGCGGAATTCGTTATGCTCTTAAGATGCGTTCACCCCAACCGATAAACACCCCGTTCACTCGCCGCGCCCTGCTCGGTGCAGCACCCGCGCTATTCCTTGCCGCATGCTCAAACCCAAGCGGCGGACAGTCGCAGGGCGGCACCACATCCGTAACCCCGTCGGTCACACCCACGCCGAGCCCCACTCCGGTGCTGGATGCTCAGCAGCTTCAAGACCTGAAAACCCGGCTCGATAAGCTCTTTCAGGAGCGCCCCTACCCCGCCCATTCCATGCTTGTGACCGCCCTCGACGGCACACGCGAGCTGTATGTGGATGCCCCGGATACCCCGCGCCTGCCTGCCTCAAATATGAAGATTCTGACCTATTTTGCGCTCGCGCAGACCGCGCCGGAACGCACTTTCACAACCTCGGTGGTGCAGGGTAAAAATGGGCTGTTTCTGGTGGCAGGCGGCGACACTCTGCTCGTGGAAGGAGCCACGGAACCGGCCACCGCGGGTTCACCGACGATGCGCGCCGGGCTGAGCACGCTCGCTGCGGATACCGTACAGCAGATGAACGAACGCAAGGTCGCGCACGGCACCTTCCCCGTCTACCTCGACACCACGATTTACACGGGTTCCGCGACAAACCCCGGCTGGGAGCCCGGCGACCTCGAATCCGGGCAGATCACCCCGATTAACCCGATCGCGCTGGCCTCACACACCGTGCCCGGGCAGTCCACCCCCGACAAACCGGCACGCCCGCAAGACGCCGGAATCGCCGCCCTAGAAGCGTTCGTGAAGGTGCTCAATAAGGCGAGTGAAGAGCATGCAGAGGTCAAAGCAGGGTACGTATTTACGGTTGCCGACCGCCGCCCCCGTGAGGCCGATGCTGAGCAGATCGCTCAGGTTCAGTCGGCATCCGCGCTCGATCAGGCCTTTGTGATGATGTTAGAGTCCGATAATGTGCTCGCCGAGGTGCTGGGGCGCAATATGGCGATCGCTGCGGGGCGTGAGGGCAGCGCATCCGAGGCGCAGAAACTTGTGCGCGAGAAACTGCAGGAGGCGAAGATTTCGGTTACCGGGTTGGTGCAGGCGGATGTGAGCGGTATGTCCCTGCAGAACCGGGTGACGGCACGCACCCTGGCGCAAACCTTGGGGGCGTTAGCGGCGCATCCGAAGCATGACGAGCTTGAGCGCAGATTCCCGGTTGCGGGTGTTTCGGGTACGCTCAAGGATCGTTTTAGCGGGGAAGCGAATAAGTATGCGCGCGGGCATGTGGCAGCAAAGACCGGCACGCTGTTCACGGCCATTTCGTTATCGGGGTATGCGACCCGCCCAGACGGCACACGCCTGATTTTCGTGAGCCTGCTCAACGATGTCGGTGGGGCGGAAGCTCTGCCCGGTGCGAAGGATACGGTTGATAGCGCCGCTGCGATTGTGGCGGCGCGTACTGAACCTCCCACGACTCCCACGGGAACGCCCGCACCTTCGGACTCGCAGGTACCGGGTTCATCTTCGTCTCCCGATGCGACAGGTTCGGGTTCCGCCCCGAATTCCTCGCAGGCCCCGGATGGTTCGTCTTCCGCTTCGCCCGCCGGTGAGAACGTGCCGCAGGGGGATACGCCCTCCCAGGCGATGGAGCAAAACCCCGCCGAGGTTCCCAGCTCGCAGTAGAGCACGAATATGCAAAGTATTGTATATTTATCTGACTGCCGGGTACGTCCGCGGGCATACGGCAGCCGCGCATTGCGAGCGTTTTTGCGGTTATTCGCGCATATTCACTCACCCCGTTCCGAAGGATAGTTTCGTGTCTTTACCCTCTGCCGCATCCGCGCCCGACGATCTGCCGAGAGTCGCCGTTACGGAGCTTTTGCGTGTTCACCACTGCGAGACGGCGCTCTACGCCGATTTTTCGCGGCATACGGCAGGCACCCGGGAGAACGAACACGACACTACCGCGAGCGGTCCCTCTTATGTCGTGCGTAGTGATAGCGGCGCGCCCCAGCTCAACCCAGAAGTCGTGGCACTCCTGGAGGCGGCACAGGCTTCATGCGGCGCGGGTACGGGGAATTCGGCGGCTGCCGAGGTGGAAATACGCACCGCTCAGGGCACGGAACGCTACCCGCTCGCGCGGTTGATCCCGGTGCTGGAAACCCTCACGGAACGCTACGAATTTTTGCGCGCATCATGGCGGGCGGGTATGGCACTCACCGATATTCCCGATCTGCTGAGCTGCGGTGACTGCCCAGCGTGCGCGGCACGTGTGGAGGCCGAAGCTGGCGCATCCGAAACGCTTGACGAACCAGAGCTCGTCCCTCATAGCAGCGATAATTCAGACGAAGAGTCCTGGGCAGATTCCGGTGAATCCGCGGCGGAATCGGCGTTTGAGGGCATTCCCGCGAAGGCACAGCATCCGTACCGGGTGCGTCCTGCCGCCCCTGCCGACGATGATGAAGAGTACGCTCAGCTTGAGCGCCTGCGGGAGCGCCTTGCCGAGCTCGAAAAGCAAAACCAGAAAAATCGGGGGCTATCTGCCGAAAATACCCGGTTGGCGATGCTCCTCTCCGGAGTCGATTTCTATCGCCGCGAAAAGGCACCATTTTGGCGGGATCATCTGCGCCGCCTGCACGAGCCCTACGAAAATTGGGCGAATACGCGCAATTGCGTGATTTTCGAGAGTGTTGAGACCGCAACCGATTGGGAGCGCGTGCGCGGGGCGAAAATGCGTACTCTGCGCGCGGTCGCCACCCTGGCGGATTCGCACACCCTCAAGGTCGACGATACCGGGCATTATCTGCTTTATAGTGCCGACGATGCGCCCGCGAAGGCATACGAAAGCATCGACTCCCAGGTGGATGCGTTTCGCGCGACTAACCCGCAGGCCCGCGTGCCAGATACACTGCATAGACTCGGGTTTTTCGGGGCAAAAATTATGTCTCTCGAACCGTATGAGGAACCGGGCGAACCCGCAGAGGGCGCTACTTTGGCGACAGGTGGCGGGCAGCGTGTTGTGATGGTAGTTGCCGAGCGCATCCGCGTGAACGATGAAGAACATGCGGCTTTCCCGCTGGGGCTCACCCCGGGCGCACCCGTGACAACGAAGCAGCTAGAGGCGGCGCTTATGCGCGTAGCGACCGAGGCTGAAGACTCGATCCCCAACGTTGCCGCGACCGGGACGCTGGACCTTATCGAACGCCGCCCGCCGCGGCTCAAAACCCGCGAGAGCCTGCCCCAAGAGACGGAGTTTTCTCACGCCGAGCTGCCCACTGTTGAGGCGGTACTCGCGGCGGTTCGTGACCTTGACCGTTCCTATGTGGCGGTTCAAGGTCCGCCCGGGTCAGGTAAGACTTTCTTGGGATCGCAGGTGATCGCCAGGTTGGTTGCGGCGGGCGCGAAAGTGGGCGTGGTGGCGCAGTCTCACGCCGTCGTGGAAAATATGCTGACCGCGTGCCTGGAACGTAACCTGTTTCCCGCCGACCGGGTGATGCGCGCCAAGGGCAAATCTCAGCTCCCCGATTACCCCTGGGTTGAGGTCAGCGATAAAGATCTGACCGCTTTATTAGACAAATCCGGTGGGCTTAGCAGCGAAAAATCCGGCACCGGAACTTCGCCCGGCGTTCTTTTTGGCGGGACCGCCTGGGATTTTGCGAACCCGAACCGGATTCCTGAGGGCTCGCTCGACCTACTCGTTATTGACGAAGCCGGGCAGTTCTCGCTCGCCAACACCCTAGCGGTTGGAAGGGCCGCACGGAACCTACTTCTGCTGGGTGATCCCCAGCAGCTGCCGCAGGTGGCGGTGGGTGAGCATCCGTACCCGCTGGATACCTCGGCGCTGGGTTGGCTGTCCGGCGGGCAATCGGTACTGCCCGCTGCATTCGGTTATTTTCTGCAAGTCACCTGGCGTATGCATCCGCAGCTGTGCGCGCCGGTTTCCACACTATCCTACGGCGGGAAGCTGCACTCGGCTGCGGCGGCGAGCGAGCGCATCCTCAAGGTTCCTGCACGGGAAGAATCCGTTCTACCCGCCGAACCCGGGCTGTATATGTACGGTGTTCATCACGAGCACTGCACCGTACGTTCCGAAGTAGAGGCGGCAGCCGTCGCGCGCCTAGCGGGCGAGTTCGTGGGTGCTTCCTGGACTCCCGGAGCGAATCAACCTGCACGCGAACTCACCGGAGAAGATATTGTGGTGGTTGCCGCCTATAACGCGCAGGTCGATACGATTGCGGAGCATCTGCGCCGCGCCGGGCTTCTGGATGCGGACGGTCACGGCGTGCGCGTGGGAACCGTTGATAAGTTTCAGGGTCAGCAGGCGCCGGTGACGATCGTGTCAATGGCCTCCTCAAATGCCGGGGCATCGGGGCGAGGCGCAGAGTTTCTGCTCTCCCCTAACCGTCTGAACGTGGCGCTCTCACGCGGGCAGTGGTGTTCCGTGCTGGTCGCATCCGACAGCCTGCACCGGTTCGTACCGCAGAGCATCCCCGAACTCTTGGCGTTGGGCGGATACCTGGGTTTGGTACGCTCCGCCGCCACCTGGGGCTCGCCCACATTCGAGTGCTGACAAGGCATATTAGACAGTTCTATGCGGCGCGCACACTCATCGGCACCAAACCCGGCACGATTGTGAGAAACAGCATCGCCCGGGTGTGCTTGCCCATGCCAACCCATGCCGCGAAACCCTATCAAAACCCGAGGCGCTCAGGCATAATGGAGGGGTGTTCGTGTTAACCTTCATTCAACGTTCCCCACAGGTTTCATTGCCTGCGCTCCTCGACAAGCTCTCCAAGCTCAACCCCCGAGTTGAATTCGCACAAACCTATCCGGACGAAATTCAGGGTGCCTTCGACTGTGCCAGCGACGCACTACACGCGGCGCTCATTGCCGCGCGCGATAACGGCTTCTGGGTCGGCATCGGAGTTGGCGAGCTGCGCATTCCCCGATTCGCCGGGGCACTGGGAACGGTCAGCACGAACGACTGCATTGGCGACGCCCTCGAATTCTCACGGCTCGCCGTGGAGGCGGCACGCACCGGCGCCCCCGCCCGCGGTATTGCGGTATCGGCACACAATCGCGCAGTCGCAGACATGGCTTCGGGGCTCACACGCCTGCTGTATCGGGTATGTTCCGACCGTACCGAGGCCGAATGGCGGGTCGTCGATCTGCTGGTTCCCGGGGTCCGCGGGCAACAGCGGGCAGTTGCACAGGCGCTCGGCATTACCACCCAAGCAGTCAGCCGCACGCTCATGCGCTCGCTCTGGCACGAAGAGCAGGCGGCACGCCCGGCGGTACTCGACCTGCTCAACCGGCTGGATACACCATCGCCTCCGGCCATATAAAAGTACTTCTCAAATGCTGACTACAGGAATACTCCGCGAAATATTCGCGTTTTAGGCCGGTTTTACCGCGCACGAAGAGGTGCACCCCAAGCGAGAGGTAAAGCGAGAAATCTGTGCCCGATGCCCCGCCACCAAACGGTACGCTCGGTGCGCGACGGGCCGCATCGGCGGGTTCAACAGGAGAACCCCGGCGGCACGCAGGAACTTGCCACGCAGCGTCGCATCCGAGAACGTGCGCAGGGTCAGAGCGATCGCATCCGAACCGTAGATGATCTGCCCAGCATCGTTAATGAACGGCAAGGCGTGGGCGAAACGGCGCGCATCCACGCGGTACTGCACAAGATTTTTAGGCGTTCCAGGCAAAATACGCGCCCTCGGTTCGAGGCGACGCAGCAGATTCGCGCTCGCGGTGCAGAAACCACAGTCGGGGTCGTACAGAAGAACGCTCATGACCCCATCCTAACCGAGTACCCATCCACCCGCGAGCAGATAGCAATTCGTTATCTTTTCGTCGAAATACTATCTGCTCGCGGTAAGAAAAGGCACACCCGAACCCGAACTTCGGTAAACTTATCCTTATGCCCTTGTCAGAACTATCTGTGAGCACCCAGAACTACCTCAAAGCCATCTGGTCACTTGAAGAGTGGACGGAAGCTCCTGCGACCGCATCCGCCCTAGCCGAACGCATGGGGCTGCGGGTTTCTTCGGTCTCAGACGGGCTTAAACGACTTGCGGCGGCCGATCTGATCGATCATCAGCGCTACGGCGCCATCGAGCTCACCCCGCTGGGGCGCACCTATGCGGTCGCCATGATTCGCCGCCATCGTCTGATCGAAACTTTCCTGGTGGAAACTCTGGGTTACACCTGGGACCGGGTGCATGACGAAGCCGAGGTGCTCGAACATGCGGTATCTGATTTCATGATTGAGCGTATAGACGCGATTCTGAACCATCCTACGCGCGACCCGCACGGCGACCCTATTCCGGATGCGTCCGGGCGTATCTCATTCCCACAGACCGTTCCGCTCACCCAGTGCGAGCCCGGCGAGCGCGTAATTTTGGAGCGGATCACCGATTCCGACCCGAAGCTGCTGCGCTATCTGCAGGATCACGGTTTTGTTCCCGGCGCGCGTTTACTTCTTGAAGAGGGCGCCCCTTTTTCGGAGGCGGTTAACGTGCGGGTTCTCGCGCACGCCAATCATTCCGATGCGCCTGCCGCTCAAAACCCGGGGTCGGGTGCTATACCCTTAGGAACCGTCGCAGCGGCTGGGCTTTTTGTCTCTCGCCCGTCATAGCTTTGCCTCGGTAATTTTGCCTCGAGGCTCGGATGCCTTATACGCATCGCGGGCGGCGGCTTGCACCTGTGAGCGCCTTAGCCGCCGGGTGAACTCATGATCCCGCGCGAATCTCGCAAGCCTAGGCTTCTGCCTGCTCTGCCGGGCGGCGTGCCGCGCGTATCCGCCCCAGAATCCCGTAGCGCGGTGCGAATATATACGCGGTCAAGAAAATGATGCCCTGGGTAACGACCACGGCACCGCCGGGGGAAATATCCAGATGGTAGCTGCTATAAAGCCCCACAAGCGTACCCAGCACCGACACCCCGACCGAGACCGCGAGCATTGGCGTGAAACGGTCGGTGAGCAGACGTGCGGTCGATCCGGGAATCACAAGCATGGCGACTACGAGCACGACTCCCACGATCTGCAGCGCCACCACGCTCGTGAGCGCCAGCATCACCAGAAGCAGCGCGCCAAGAGCCCTGGGGCGCAGCCCGATAGCGTGCGCGAACCCGCGGTCGAAGGCGTACAGAATAAAATCGCGGCGTTTAATCAGCAGGACACCCGCCACGATGACGGCGAGAATAGCTACCTGCCAGACATCCGGCCAGGATACGCCCAGCACGTTCCCGAAAAGAATATGGTTCAGGTCGGTGCTTGAGGGTGTCACTGAAACCAGTACGAGCCCGAGCGCAAAAAGAGTTGTGAAGACAATACCGATAGCAGCGTCCTCACGCACGCGCCCGCTGCGCTGTACCGCGCCGATCAGGGTGACGGCAACGAGCGCGGCAATCACCGCCCCCACGGCAAAGGGGATGCCCGCAATATAGGCGAGCACCACGCCGGGCAGTACCGCGTGCGAGATCGCATCGCCCATGAGCGACCAGCCGAGCATCACGAGCCAGCAGGAAAGCAGCGCACAGACCACGGCGGCAATCACGGTAACGACCATGGCGCGCGTCATGAAGGGAAGGGTGAACGGTTCCACCAGGTAATCCAGAATGCTCATGCTATTCTCCCTTCTCACGCCGGGTCTGCTCGTCGGATGCGCCGCTATCAGCGCCCGCCTGAACCTGCATACCGAACGCCTGCACCAAATTTTCGGGGGCTAACACCGCCTGCGGGGTGTCGTGCATCAAAATCGTTTGACGCAGCAGCAGAGCATCGTCGGCAAAGGCTCGTAGAGACGCCAAGTCATGGGTTGAAACCAGCACGGTTGCACCCTCGCTGCGCATTTGTTTCAACACCTGAATGAGCATGGATTCTGACCTTTTATCCACTCCGGCGAAGGGCTCATCAAGTAATAGAAGCCGCGCGCCCTGCGCTATCGCCCGCGCCACGAAT
>QWCI01001497.1_pt1 | contig 13597 bp, 13 predicted proteins | sample 1972541 | NCBI WGS metagenome assembly QWCI01 (sample SAMN09866712, study PRJNA288562) | Human oral metagenome isolate term3_saliva, whole genome shotgun sequencing... | isolation source: mouth | host: Homo sapiens | place: USA: California | reverse complement strand
CTCGGCCTTGAAGGCATCTTCCAAAGGTTTCAACACGGCGGTTAATTTCTCCACGTTTGCCTCCTTGGCCATGGTGAGCAAGTGATTAGCAAACTGATAGTGCTCCAAGTGCTGGAGCTGATGGTAGTAAATCTTTTTTAGAACCATAGTTTTTATGAATTAAGTTAGTTATTAAATAAAAAAGGCTCCCCGTGGCAGGAAAATGCTGTTCCCAACATTGGGAAGCCTCGTTTTTGCTGTTTTTAGTTGTTCCCAACTTTGGGAACGCTTATTTTTGTGGTTTTTAGCTTTTCCCAACATTGGGAACGCCCATTTTCTTCGTTTTTCCTCGTTCCCAAAGTTGGGAACAACTGTTTTTGTGAAATTCAGTGTGTCCCAAAGTTGGGAACATAAGAAAATCTTCATTCCAATTCAATGCCTTATAGCCACTCTAACATAAGAAAAAGTACGACTCTTCTTTTAATAATAAACAAAGGGTATAACCCGATTATCGAAAAAATTCCCACCTTTAAATAGATAATGAAATCTAAACTCGGCAGGCATTATAATTCTTCCTGCCCCTCCATCTATTTCTGTACTACTCCAAACCCATTCATAACTATAAAGGTCCCCGCCACCAACCTGGGTACAAGCAGCGGTAGCTATATCAAGATTCCAAGGTGTTCCGATCCATTTTAAAGAGGCATCAGTAACATCGCCAAAAGCTTTGCAAAAATAGACCCACTCTCCCAAACTCGGCAAGTGCCATTTCTTCGTCTCCATGCCATTACTCAGATGTACTTTCGTAGCTAATTTCTCGCCATAATGTCCTGCATAATAAAAAGCTGGGAATTGCGGGTTATCACCTTTTCTTAATACTGCATCATAGCCTTTTCCATTGTCTTCCCAAGTATAATGATACCCATTCATGTCAGAGAAGCAGGCTGTCAAATTAGTATGAGAAAACATTATACTATTAGTTTGTTGATCCTGGTTGAATGTATCCCATTTTAGATGCATCCCTTTTTCATTTGCAGTTAAAGCTGCTGCAAGACGTTTACTACGGCTCACGACGACACCAATAGGAGTCTTGGTTCCTCCCCAAGCTGTTGTTTCTCGAGTAAGGCCAATTGTTCCATCACTCATTAAGTACCAACAATTATAGGCAAATTTTAAAGTAATTACATATGATTTATTGGGATCTAATGATGATAAGGATGAAATATCTGACAATCTAATAATTGAGTTGAATGTTTTATTGTGTATGGAAGAAGTCCACCTCCCACAATTAAAGTATATATCATTTTTAGGCGCTGCAGGTAGGAAGTACAGATAATCACTTATTGCAGTATAGTCGTTTGTCTGCTCACTATATCCATTATATCTACTCCCTCCAGTGTAGGTCATAGACAATTGTCGATAATCCCGAGAATCCATAGACCAGTTACCTGTTGCGGCATCATATATTGAAGTAGCTGGAACTCCTATGTTTGTATAAAAATTACCAGTAGGATTTGATATAGGTAAAAAACATACCCACTTAATTCGGATACGAGAGCCGCAATGTTTCATTTGGAATTCTACTTGCTGTCTCTCTGGGGTTGCACTTACTGTATATGTTGTTCTCCCTATGAGAGCCGTTTGTAAATTAGCCTGTGTGACAGAAAGATTATTACCATTCCGGGTTACTTTATCATTGTATAAGACAAAATCATATGTTCCAGGAGATAATTCTAATCTATTGAAGGGGTTATAATTAAATCTACCAGCCCAATCAACGGTTCCCGTTACTTCTCCCTTATAGATGCCTCCTTGGAATGCCAACATAGTATATGTCCCTGCTGATAGCGACCGAGTACGAGACGCATTATTAGCAGTATCTTTTGATATTGTCATTCGTGCGATAAATCCATTGCCCATATCAAGAATTTTACTACCTAAAGTATCTTGCATAGTATTGGTTGCTCGCGTTGCCGAATGTTCCTCTTCTGCATTATAATCTAATAAGTTGACTTTAATATTTAGCTTGTGAGCAAGCTCAACTTCATTTGTTTTTGTTCCATTCTCATCTTCTTGACTACTGCATGCTACGAGATATACGCAAACCATAGTCATGCAAAGGAGTCGGGAGATTATTTGTATCTGTTGTCTCATATTTTTTCTTTCTTAATTATAGTTATTGTTGTCTATTTCCTATAAGTACAAAATTAGGGTGCAATGTCATTACCATTTCCTATAAAGATATTGCCAGATTCATATTCTTGATCTTCGTCCCAAGAATTCTCGCTGGAGGTACTTGTTTTTGGAGTGATACTATTGCATAAGAACTGCTCGGTTTGCATTGCATAAACTTCGCTTTCCGGAGTTACGTAAACTCGTTTTACTTTTTTCTTCATCTCGTTAAAACTATTTTTATTAAACGTTATTTAATCCTTGCTTTGCACACACAATCCATTCATTTATGCACGCAAAAAGGGTGTGCATGAAGTTATGAAAAAACTTCGTGCACACCCTTTGTTTGTAAGCGTTTATGTTGTATATTACGCGTGCGTCGCGCGTACCTTTATATTGGTCTCGCTCCTGTGTGTGTGTGTGTGTTTACACAATTATTTGGATTGACCAAATAAACAGGCTTAAAAAAAGCGGCAGAAGAGAAATTCTTTTGCGCTGCGAAGGTTGCCTTATGGTGTAAACTACTCATCACTTCATTTTTTTATTTCACGAGCGCAAAGTTAAATGTTTTTTGCGAAACGAGGAAAGATTTTCGAAATGAATTGTGTGCGTGCATCATTATCTTGATGTAAATTCATTTCTTTCGCCCCTGCACATCCCCCATGCTGCGGCTATAGCTTTCGAAAATAAAGGCGCAGACTTGCGCTGGTGAGCACCATGCGCCAGCGGTCGATGGCGGTGATCGAGAACCGTTCGGACAGGGTTTGAATGCCATAAGGATGCAAGGGGTGTGGTGTTTGCACGGCGATATCACCACTATCGCGCGCGGAAAGATAGGGGTGGCTGAGCAACAAGTCGTCGCCGTGTTGCACAAATGAAAGCAGATAGTCGCCGCGTTGGCCGGGCACGTCGCGCAACTCCAACAGCCGCCCTTGGAAAGCCCATGTGCATTGCTGTGCCTCCACGTTGGCATGACCTCCCGTCTGCAATGTGTCGACCGCTGTTAAGAGCCACCAACCATCCAACTTTCCGTTGTGTGACGTTTCCAATTCGCACGCCGAGAGGCAGAACACAAGAACGATAACTTCATATTCCTTCTCCTTTTAAACGCTTTATCTCTTGATCAAAATCAGAAATGTACATTTCGTCCTGTTTACGTCGAAAAGTTTCATATTCACACTCAGCTTTCAGCTTTGCTTCTAAGGCAGAAATGCTTCCAGCACTATTTAATAATGGACGCCCTGCTATCACTAAAAAATCATCTAACAGTTTACTCCAATCGCTCATCGTCATAGGTATTTCTCGCTCTGCACGATCTTCTGCCAAATCGAGATAGGCGGAAACCAGGCGGTTTATGGCTGCCATATGTTTTTGATCAAGATAATTTTTAGCAATCGTCACGTCTGATTTCATCACTTTTCCATCTGGAGCATGACGCCATGTCGTCAATCCCATATGGGGTTGCGTTGCATCGGCCTTTTCATAAATAATCTCAGCAGCAGTCTGTCCTGATATTGCCCAATGCAATTTATTCTGAACAGAAGCATAGAAGTTCTGTGTTTCTGGTGCATGCTTATCATAGTCAATAGATAGCGTATAAATATCGGTTATCTTTTGATAAAAGCGTCGCTCGCTGGCACGTATTTCTCGAATATCTTCTAATAACTCTTTAAAATAATCATGCCCAAATTGATTACCTTGCTTTAAACGCGTCTTATCTAAGACATACCCCTTTGTAATAAATGCATTAAGGGTCTTTGTCGCCCATTGACGAAAGTGTATAGCTTGTGTAGAATTAACTCTATAGCCAACGGATATGATAGCGTCTAATGGATAAAAAGCTACTTCACGCTGTACTTTCCGAGAGCCTTCTGTCTGAACTATCCGAAAATTCCGGATAGTTCCCTCTTGTGGTAGTTCTCCTGAACGAAAAATATTTTTCAGATGCTCATTTACCGTTCGCACATCAACACCAAACAACTCGGCCATACGCTTTTGTGTTAACCAAAAGGTTCCGTCTACATAATGCACTTGAATGTTTATATCACCATTTTCTGTGGTGTATAATAAAATGTTGCTATCCATATCAATTACCGTTTAAAAGATTTTGTTTTAAAATTCAACCTGCCCACTTTGCGCAACGTGAGTTGCAGGCCTTGCTGCCGCCCATAGAGCGTTCCGGCATCCAAAGCGGCAGCGAGAATGACCGACCATCCCGCCCATTTCGATGCTTCAGCAAATGCATAGTGTGTCTCGAGCAGCAGGTTCAGTGCTCGGCGCGGAGAATAATACAGCTGATAGTAAGTGCCGAAGCCTTGTTGATAGGTCGCTAAAAGACGATAGTGCAAACGAGAAAGCGGCTCACCCATGAGGCCGATGTGCCAAGCTACGAAGCGATTATTTTTCACTTCGATGGTGTGATCCGTGTTATAAATAGGCGAACGATAGAGTGGATTGCCCATCACCATGCCCCAATGTTGCCAGCCCGAGAAGAGATGATGGTTATAAAAATTGTCGCGCCCCACAATATGTTCGGCCACGTTGGGCGTGTGGTCGTGATAAATGGGGCCGCCCTGGTATTTGGAATAGACATATTCTGCCACCACTTTTTGCAGCCACGGCGTGTCATTCAGCCGCAGTTCACCACCCAAAAGCCAATCTTTAAAGTCATACACGAAATAGCGTTGCCGCTGCATGTGCTGTGCATTGCTGCCCGTGCCCCACCCATTCTTGTTGAGATGAATCATCGACGAGTTGTCTTCAAAATAATGATCGGCATAAAGACTCACACCCCATGCCGCTTGTTGCCAATTGCATCGCATGAGCCATGCCCCCAAATGATTACCCTCTTTGTTGGTAAACGAGCCATCGGTGGCATCGCTCCCTGCAGGAAAAAAGGCATGCCAAAACGCACGGGGCGAGGCACTGTTGTGCACAACCTCCATGCTACCATTTTGCTTCAGATAGGATGTTCCGCCAAATTGCGTGGCCATTTCCAATCCCAATTCCACCGAAAAGGGCACCTGTCGCTCGGGGTTTCCAATCATCACATAGCCCGCCTTGCTGTGGTAAAGCGCACCTTGCGTGTAGCGATGTTGCCCCTGGGTGAAACGCTTCTGCCAGCCACTGTCGGTGGGTTTGCCATAAGCCACATGCCCTTTCAGGCGCAACCAGCGGTGGGTGAAGGGCACTATCCAATAGCGGGGCAGCGAAAGGCGCACCTCAGGTATCGGCCTTGCATTGATGCCCAATGCCTGATTGCCCGTGGAGAGCTGTCCATCTTTCAAGGCCATGGGCTGCGCTTTGCTGCCAAGGGTGAGCAAAGCATGTCGCCAACGCACCTCCACAAAGGCTTGCTGCACCCATAACGTGCTGCCAAAGCCACGTGCTGCGGCCAGCTCTACCCCATAGCCCACGCCCCATTTTCGCGCATCATCGTGCGCAATGCTACGCTCCAACTCTGCAATAACCGCCCCATTCGACGAGGTCAACGTGCCCCATCCATAGCGATTAGCCACCAACCAAAAAGGTGTTTGCCCATGCGATTGCGTGGTTTGTAGCGCCACAGCATAATGCAACGAGTCGAACAAAGCGGGGCGTGTCGTCGACAACTGGTGCTGCCAAGCATATTGTGCTGCGGCAGATGGCGAGTAAACCAGTCCTAACAGCCAACAAACACACGAGAAAAGAGCGGAAGAGCGCACGGCGAACCTATGCTAAAGATTATTGAATGAGCTTGGGATAAACCTGATTAGGGATGGCATCTGTGCGTTCTAACAGCGGCCATGCCGAACTTTTCACATAGTCTTGCCCAGGCTGTTTGTCCTCACGAAACAAAAAGCGCGCATTGAGATAGCCGTCATTACCATCTTTAGCCACTACGTAAGCATAAGCACGACGCCGATAACCCGTCACCGCTTCGCCATTGCGCACAATCGTACTGGTCCAATCTTCCTGCGGCACTACACTATATAAGATTTGTGCACGCGGATATTTCTTTGCAAAAGCTGCCCGCGCGAGCTTCACCATTTCTTGGTCGGCAGTCGTGTTTTTGTTCACAAACAGGTCGTAATGATACACCGGCATATAGCGCATGCCTTCTACTTCAATCAAACCATCGTCCTCTGTTCGCTGCTTTTTCAAGTCATCAACACCAATCTTTTCGCCCAACTCCTTGCCTGTTTCACTCACCTGCTTCTTCGCCTTTTTCCAAATACTTTGCATCTTTTTCACCAAGGTTTCGGGCTTTGCCGTGTTGTTTTTCTGTGCCATCGTGGGCAACCCCATAGCCAGCAAGGCCACCATCAGCACCATGAATCGATTTTTCTTCATAAACTTCTCTAATTTGATTGTCCACAAAAGTAGGATAAAACACCTCAACTACAAAATAATTTCAGTTTATTTAAGGCTGCTATACCACGTTTTCCACCTGCCAAATAGCCATTTGTTTTTGCGAATGTTATCATAAAAAAGACTAATGTGCGAATCAACTTATGACGGCATTTGCTAACTTTGCCCACATGAAACGAATGAAACAGCTTTACATCACCATTATAGTACTGGCGTTTGTTCTGCCCTCCACAGCACAAATGCGCATCCACGAAGGACCTTTGCACAGTTTTGATGCACCAAGGAAGGGCTGGGTGTTGCCAGGCGACACCGTGTTCACCGACACGGCACAATATGTTTACCAAGGACAGCCGCAACAAATTGCTTTCACAGAAAACACATCGGATGCTGTTCCCACGCCACCCCTTTATACATCTCGCTTTAATGACTACGGATGGGGGTTGCACGAAGGCCTCAACGTGTCGGCTGGTTTGTCGGCTTTTGCCACCTTTGGTAAACAAGTTCCCCATCGTGGCGGCTTCAGTCAGAATCTCAGTGCCACCTATTTAGCACCGCTTTCCAAGAATCGCAAGCTGTGGTTGGCCGCAGGAGGCACATTGCGCAACACCAATTGGGGCAGCGATAACTACCGAGAAGCCTTGCTTTATGCTGCCTTGGGCTATCGGTTTAACGACCATTGGGAGGCTTGGGTCTATGGACAGAAGTCTATTGCCAATAGTGGTTCGGGCGTGTTTGCCTCACCCTATGGCGTCTATCCCGGCCTTGGCTATGGTGTTTATCCTGGCCTTTATAGTAGCTTCTATGGCGGAGGCTTAGGGTTCCCTGGTGCCGACATGGTAGGGGCAGCCGTGAAATATTCGGTTAATCCCCATTTTTCATTCCAGCTGAATGTCGAAACGGCTTGGTATCGTCGCCCTGCTTTCCAATATTTCGACCAATATAATTATCCTGCTCCGCGGAATTAACTTTCTCGTTAAGCCTCGTTCTATGGGCTATAGAACCACAAAAGCGGTTGCAAGCACGATGCTTGCAACCGCTTTTGCGCTTTCACCTCTGCTCTATGGCTGCGACACTACCCACAAACAGCGCAAAGATGAAACACTTACTTTCGCCCATGAGGTGGCTCAGCCACATGCATCTATGTGGGATTATTTCGTTCCTACCTCATCAAGATTGGCACGTTGCGCCGTTTTCATGAAACGGAATTGCGTGGGTGTCATGCCCGTGACGCTGCGAAACTGACTGCTTAAATGAGCCACACTTGAATAATTCATTTGATAGGCTATCTCGGTTAACGTCAGTTCATCATAGCGAATCAGCTCTTTCACACGCTCGATGCGTTGCATAATGAAATAACGTTCGATGGTGAGCCCTGTCACTTCACTAAACAATTTGCTCAATGCGCTATAGTCACGATGCAACAGCTGCGCCAAATAGGTGCTCAAATTAAGCCCCTTATCACCCTGATGATGATGCACCAACTCAATGATAGCAGTCTTCATGCGCTCAATTATCTGCTGCCGCTGATCGTCGAGCAGTTCAAAGCCCAAGGCCTCTAAGCGTGTTTTGAGTTGTGCCAACTGCGCCTCTGTGGGCCTATCACTCACCCAAACTTCCCCCAAATCAATGCGTTCTGGAGTTAGCTTTGCTTCCTTTAGCACCTGTTCCACGGCCATTTTGCAACGGTCGCACACCATATTCTTAATATTTAACTGCGTTTTTTGCATGTTGTCCCCTTTGCATTAAAACCAAACAAAGAGACATCCTTCATTGGATATCTCTTTGTTGTTGTGGGTGGTGATGGATTCGAACCACCGAAGGCATCGCCAGCAGATTTACAGTCTGCCCCATTTGGCCACTCTGGTAACCACCCTTTCGGCTGTGGGCGTTGACGGATTCGAACCGCCGACCCTCTGCTTGTAAGGCAGATGCTCTAAACCAGCTGAGCTAAACGCCCTCATTTTTGAGGCGTTGCAAAAGTAAAAAGATTATTTGGGCGACGCAAATTTTTTATTTATTATTTTACAACTTTTAAGAACCTCAACCATCTTCTTGCATCCAAAAAGTACCAAAAGACAAGCTTTTACATGGAAAAAGGACGAAGGACGCATAGACCATTCGGTTTTATTTCGTAAATTTGCCCTAACGAAAAAAATACTATATGGCATACGCAGACTATATCCAACAAATTGAAATCGACTCGCTTTGGAGTGGCACCAAACACATCTTGTGGCCTTTGCACCGACACGTCAATGTGCTGAGTGGCATCAATGGTGTGGGTAAGAGCACCATTCTCACCAAGATTATTCGCAGTTTGTCACAGAATAGTGCTCATGCCTCTCACACGCCCAAGGGAATAAAGCTCACGCTGATGCCGCAGACGGCCGACGAAATTCGCTTTGATGTGGTGCGCTCTTTCGACCGTCCACTCATCAATGCCGATGTGATGGGCAAATTAGACCTTAGCTTGACCACAGAATTGGACTGGCAACTGTTTCAACTGCAGCGCAAATATTTGGATTACCAAGTGAATGTGGGCAACCAAATGATTGCTGCTTTGCAACGAGGAACCCCCGACGGAGCCGCCGAGGCACAACGCTATGCCGCCCCGAAACAGCTGTTTCAAGACCTCATCGACCGTCTTTTTGCAGAGACTGGCAAGACCATTGTACGCACAGAAAACGAGATACGCTTTAACCAAATGGGGGAAAGGCTGCTGCCTTATCAGCTTTCGAGTGGTGAAAAACAGATGCTAATGATTTTGCTCACCGTATTAATGGAAAACCAACTCCCCTATGTGTTGCTCATGGATGAACCCGAAGTGAGCCTGCACTTTGAATGGCAAAAGCAGCTCATCGACCTCATCCAGCAACTCAATCCCAACGTGCAACTCATCATCACCACGCATAGTCCAGCTGTGATTATGAATGGCTGGATGGATCATGTAACCGAAGTTACCGATATCACCCTACCCGATTAACCTCATACCACAATGGCAAAACGACTCCAACAGCACATCTCATCAGCCTATTTTGAAGCAGCCAACCAGCTCACCTCTAAGCAAGCGCGCCGTAAAGTAGTGGCCTATGTGGAGGGCTATGAAGATATCTTCTTCTGGCGTAGTGTGCTCAGCGAGTTAGAAGACGAAGAACACTACTTTGAAGTGATGCTGCCTTCACGTCAACACAAAATAGAACGTGGGAAGAAGGCTGCCATATCACGCTTGCTATCGGATGTAGGTGAAGACATGATTGCGTGTGTCGACGCCGATTACGACTACCTGTTGCAAGGCGTTTCACAAAGCTCAAAGCAGGTGTTAAGCAACCCTTATGTGTTTCACACCTACACCTATGCCATCGAAAACCTGCAATGTTATGCACCTTCCCTGCGCAACGTCGTGGTTTCGGTAGTACTCAACGACCACAACATCTTTGATTTCGAAGCCTTCATGCAACACTATTCAGAAATCATTTACCCTCTTTTTGTGTGGAACATTTGGTATTATCGCTCCACACATTACTGCGATTTCACCATGACACAATTCAATCATGCCATTGATATGGGGGAAATCGATATCAATGCTCCTCAACAAGTCTTGACGAAATTAGCCAAAAAGGTGGGACGCGTGGTGCGAGATCTGCAAGAAAAGAATCCATCTGCAGCGGAGGAATATCAGCAGGTAGCAACCGATTTGGAACGATTGGGGGTCACACCCCATAACACCTATTTATATATACATGGTCATCACTTGCTTGAAAATGTGGTTGAACCACTGCTCAACCGCGTGTGTGACCATCTTTGTCGGGAACAAGAACGTAACATTCAGTACCAAGCAAAGCATTATTTACAAATGCAAAGCGAGATGGCTGGCTATCAACATCGCATAGGAAACGTGGAGTTAGCATTGCGAAAGAATACCAACTTCCGCACAGCTCCACAATATCAACAAATTATTGAACAATTTAAAAGCAAGAAAAAAGAAAGAGCCAGAAATGAAAGGCCAATAGATTGCACTGAAAAAGCATAGCTTTTAGTTTTGAATATAACGCAGATTACAGAGTAATATGGCATACATTTTGAGCCTATCAAATCACAAAGCATAACAAAAACAGAAGAGAAGATGAAGAAAATAAAAACAGGACACCCCTTGTCGGAGCGCGAAAAAGCATCGCTCACTGCCTATTTAAACGAAATAGGAAAAGAAGTTTTATTAAGTGATGACGAAGAATGCGCCCTCGCCCAACAGATTAAAGCGGGTGGAAAACAGGCCGAACGGGCTGCCAACCAATTGGTTTCGGCCAACCTGCGCTTTGTAGTTGCTGTGGCAAAACAATACACAGGTGAGGGAATGTCGATTGCCGACCTCATCAGTGAGGGCAACATGGCTTTGCTCAAAGCAGCTTATCATTTTGATGGTGCGCGCGGATTGCGCTTCGTAGGCTATGCCGAACCCTTCGTTCGCAAGGCAATGGAACAAGCATTAAACGTGCAAAGTGGCATTATCAGACTGCCGAAAAACGAGAAAAGCATGCAAGAGAAAGAGAATAGCCGAGCCTTCTCTGTCGATGCTCCCTTGCAAAATGGAAAACAGGTGAGCTTGGCCAGCACCTTAAAAGACGACAGTGTGGCGCGCCCCGACCAGCAAGTGTTGGCCGATTCAGTGAAAGAAGAATTACTACAAGCCATGGAAATATTGAATGAGCGCGAACAACAAGTAGTGGCTTCCTTCTATGGCATCAACACTCCCCACCTCACTTTTTCCGAGATCGGCATGCGCATGGGACTGAAACGCGAACGAGTGCGTCAGATTAGGAAGCAGGCCGTGCGCAAGCTAAGCCGCCACACCAACTCCGAAATGCTGCGCGTTTACTTTGCATAGCAAGTTGCTATTGGCAGGAATGGCAAATAACACACGCTTATAAATGTGACATTTTGTCACGTATTTATGACAATCCCAAACCACGTACCCATGTTGGCACGTGGTTTGTTTATAAGCGTATGTCTCCGGAAAACTTCCGGGGCATGAAACAAGAATAATAAAAAATAAAATATATAAGAATTATGGGTAAGATTATTGGAATTGACTTAGGAACAACAAACAGCTGCGTTGCCGTTTTTGAAGGTAACGAACCTGTTGTGATTGCAAACAGTGAAGGTAAAAGAACCACACCTTCGGTAGTGGGATTTTTGAAAGATGGTGAGCGCAAAGTGGGTGATCCTGCAAAGCGTCAGGCTATCACCAATCCACAGAACACCGTATACTCTATCAAACGTTTCATGGGTGAGACCTATGAACAGAGCCGCAAAGAGGCTGAGGCTATGCCTTATAAAGTGGTTGATGACGCAGGCTATCCACGCGTAGAAATTGAAGGACGCAAATATACTCCGCAAGAGATTTCGGCAATGGTCTTGCAGAAAATGAAGAAAACGGCCGAGGACTATTTGGGACAAGAGGTGACAGATGCAGTGATTACTGTTCCAGCTTATTTCTCTGACTCACAACGTCAGGCTACAAAAGAGGCAGGACAAATCGCAGGTTTGAATGTACAACGCATTGTGAACGAGCCTACAGCTGCAGCACTTGCATATGGTGTTGACAAGGCAAACAAAGATATGAAGATTGCCGTTTTCGACCTTGGTGGTGGTACTTTTGATATCTCTATCTTGGAATTTGGCGGCGGCGTGTTCGAGGTTCTTTCAACCAATGGTGACACACACCTCGGTGGTGACGACTTTGACCAAGTGATTATCAAGTGGCTTGCCGATGGTTTCAAGGCCGATGAAGGTATTGATTTGACCAAGGATCCAATGGCCATGCAACGTTTGAAAGAGGCTGCTGAGAAAGCGAAGATTGAGTTATCGAGCTCGTCTTCGACCGAGATCAACTTGCCTTATATCTCTGCAGAGGCAGATATCGACGAAGTGATTTTGGTTGGTGGTTCAAGCCGTATTCCTGCTGTGCAGACTTTGGTGAAGAACTACTTCGGGAAAGAGCCTTCTAAGGGTGTAAACCCCGATGAAGTGGTAGCTGTTGGAGCAGCCATTCAAGGCGCCATCTTAAACAAAGAGAGCGGTGTGGGCGACATTGTGTTGCTCGATGTAACGCCTCTGACATTGGGTATCGAAACCATGGGCGGCGTAATGACCAAGCTCATCGAAGCCAACACCACTATTCCTTGTAAGAAGAGCGAGACTTTCTCGACTGCTGTCGACAACCAAACGGCCGTAACCATCCACGTGTTGCAAGGTGAACGTCCTATGGCAGCTCAGAACAAGAGCATCGGACAATTCAACCTTGAAGGCATTGCACCCGCACGTCGTGGTGTTCCTCAGATTGAAGTTACATTCGATATTGATGCCAATGGTATTCTGAATGTGAGCGCAAAGGATAAGGCTACAGGTAAGGAGCAGAAGATTCGCATCGAGGCTTCGAGCGGCTTGAGCCAGGAAGAAATCGACAGAATGAAGGCCGAAGCTGAACAGAATGCTGCAGCAGACAAGGCTGAACGTGAGAAAGTGGATAAGCTCAACCAAGCTGACTCATTAATCTTCACGACAGAAAACTTCTTGAAGGACAATGCCGACAAGGTGCCTGCCGACAAGAAAGCACCTATCGAAACAGCACTCCAGCAACTGAAAGATGCCCACAAGGCCGCTGATGTTGCAGCCATTGACACGGCAACTGCAGCCCTCAACGCAGCCGTTCAAGCAGCCAATGCACAGATGTATCAAGGTGGTGCACAGCCTGGTGCTGACGCACAAGGCTTCCAAGGCGGTCAGCAAGCACAGGATAACGGCAACAACGGTGCCGATGACATCCAAGATGCTGACTTTGAGGAAGTGAAGTAAAAGTGCTAATAAACGCTAATCAAAAATAAGTAAATCCCAGTAACATAATAAGTTGCTGGGATTTTTATTTCTTAATAATAATTAAATTCTATTGTTCTTAATCGTTTTTGTGCTTATATTTGTACCATATTTGTGCCGCGACTTAATAGGAGATAAAGTGCGACTTAATTTAAAAGATAAATTGATAATCAAATAGATACAAATAGTATGGCGAGTGCAAAATTTCAAATAGAGCGGAAATGCGAAA
>QWCI01000707.1_pt1 | contig 13605 bp, 9 predicted proteins | sample 1972541 | NCBI WGS metagenome assembly QWCI01 (sample SAMN09866712, study PRJNA288562) | Human oral metagenome isolate term3_saliva, whole genome shotgun sequencing... | isolation source: mouth | host: Homo sapiens | place: USA: California | reverse complement strand
ATTGGTTGTTAAGAACTAACAATAAAGAATCTTTGGTTGCATTGAAAACAATCATTAAAGATGAGATTGAAAATAGTGGATTGGTTGTTCGTACAGCAAGAACTCAATATTATGATGATGTTGTACGTGTATCTAAAATTATATTTAGCTAAAAGGCGACAGATGTCGTCTTTTTGTTTTTAATGATTAAGTGTTGTTTTATATTGTATTTTATGATATAATCAAGTTATTACGACTGAAAGGATGGATTGAAATGGCAAAGAAAAAGCCTAAATCAAAATTAAAAGAAGTTGATACTTCAAATGGTTTAATTGACATTTCAGAAATTTCTCAAGCAGAAGATGTGAAACAAGAGTCTAAATGGCAAAGTTTTAAAAAACGTTTGAGAAATGAAGATGATGAACCAGTAATTCAGTTTGAAGGTAAATTTAAGGATAATAAATTCTTGGATGATATTCGTCCAAAAGAAGGTTATTGTTTCCATAGTGATTATTTTGAAATTGATGATAAATTTGCTAAAATCGTAACTTTTGTTGATAAAGGTTCTAGCAAAAAGCCATTACCTATTTTTTGGGGTATTAATTTAATACCTCAAGGTGTTCAACAAGATGTAACAATTGTTTTGTTAAAATCAGTTGATAGAATGACTGATGCTTGGATTGAAGACCATCAACAAACAGCTGATAATGTTACAAGTTTTAATGAAAACGAAACTAAGAAAAGTACAGATAGAAAAGCTAAGCATGAGGCTGAGCATAAATCGACTGATATTGATATTATAGCTAAAGAATTAACGGATGGAGCTTCTTATCTAAATATTCATTTTAGATTAATGATTAAGGCTAACAGTCTTGATTCATTAGAAAAAGCTGAAGCTGCTATTATGCGTTGGTATTCTAATAAGTTTGCAACATTAAAAATTGAACCTTATGAGGGTCTACAAAGACGTGAATTAGGAACATTATTGGCTCCAAATGTTTTGAAAAATGGTAAAGGGTTCTATATGACGTCTACCGAGTTAGCAGGTAACTATAATCTTGTTACTCAAGGATTGTCTGACCCAACAGGTTCTTTCTTAGGTAATATGGAAGGAGATGTTAACAACTCAGGTGTTCTTATGGATATTGATGATTTTAGTAGCCATATTGTTATTGCAGGTGATAAGAAACTAAAAAGATTGAATAAACAATTCATGTCTGACATGTGGGCTTTAAAACTTAGTAATGCGACAATTATGAATAATAATCGTGTAATACATTTAGTTTTAAATGGTGCTGATTTAGAAAATGTTGGTATGAAAAGACAAGATGGTTCATTTATTGATTTATCTCCATTAACATCTAAGATTAATATGAATTCTGGTGATGTTAACCCTTTGGAAGTTTTTGGTTCTATTGATTATGAAACAGGTACAGCTCCAGATGAATTAACTGCATTCTCAAGTCATGTTAAAAAATTAACATTGATGTTAAGACAATTGAGAAAGAGTTCAGACCAAGAAATTGTTGATGGATATATGTCAAGAGTCATTAATGAGTATTATGTTATGGAACAAATGTGGCTTCGAAATGCAAAAGAACATCGTGATGACTTGCGTATTGTAGGTTTACCTCATGAATCTTATCCTAGATTATCATCAATGGTGCAAACACTTGAACGTATGCATAAAGCTGAATTGGAAAAAGGTGACCGTCGAGACCCTAACGATTTAAAAGCTGTCAACTTAATTAAAAGTACATTTGAATCATTATTGAACACAGATGGTGATTTATTTGATGTTTATACAAGTGATGTAATTGATAATGCTGAATATTCAAAACGAGTAATTTATGATTTTTCAAGTTTAAGAGACCGTGGAGTTGGTTTAGCAATGGCTCAATTAGTAAACGTTTTAGATTTTGCAACAAGAAGAATTCAGGATGGTGATTTATTAGTTATACATGGTGTAGAATTTATATCAGATAGCGTTCGTGAATATATGGGTGAAGTCGTTGACGGGATTATTGCTCGTGGTGGTCGTATTGCATATATATATAACAATGTTGAAAAAATGTTAGACGAACGTTCATTTAATAAATTTGATAGTGCTGATTACACAGCTCTTGGTTATATGAGTAAATCAGTATTCGATAGATATATCGATATTTTGAAACAAACTGTGCCTGAAACATTGGTTAATTTAGTTACGTCAAAACAATCTCATAGATTTTATGTGCGTCGTGGAACAGACAACATAGTCTTTGGATTTGACCCTAAATTATCTGTGAGAGGGGGTGACTGATATGGGTGTTAAAAGACATTTAAGGCAAGTTTGGAATGATTCTAAAATCTTTTTAGTTGGATTTTTAGCATTGGTAGGTCTTGTTGTTGGAATAAACTTTACTTATAATGCTGTTGTACAACCTTTGAGTTCAGGAATCAGTATCGAAGGTGTTAAAGCTGAAGATAAAAATGATAGACCTGAGTTATCATATAGTATGTATGATATGTCAGCTTGGTTATCAGCTTATTATAATGCTGCAACATCACCTAGTGGTTATAAAACTCTGAAAGAGAGTGGTGATGGTGAGTATAAAGCTAAAGCTTTACTTACTAAAGCAGCCGTTGAGGGTGCTAAAGATGACGGTAAAGGTTGGGATTATGCAACCATGACATGGCTTGTTAAGACAGGCGATAATGGTGGTAAAGTTGGTGGTGGTGGTTCCTTATTAGGTTTCCCTGATAGCAATGTTGTTGACGGTGGAATCATGGGATTCTTGTCAAGTTTAACATCATCAACTACAACTGATTATTCATTTGAATCATTGAGAACTAGTGATTCATATAATTCATTACAAAGTTATGCTTATTATGGGGCGTCTTTACAATCATTAGGTATTGACTCTGTTATGGGTAATGGATTGTTTGGATTCCATCCAATTCGTCTTTTAGCTGGTGCTACAATGTGGATTTCATATATAATCGTAACGTTTATTGAAAAATTCTTTTTAGTAGCAGTGGCTATATTAAAAGCAACAAATCCATTTAAATGGTTTTCAACTGCTTTTAGTTACATTTGGACTCCAGGTTCAACAGGTCCGTTATCAGGTTTAACAAATGTTGTTTCAACAACCTATAAAGTTTTTGCTAACTTTGGATGGTTGATTATGATTCCAGTTATTATCTCATCATTGATATTTATGTTTATTTTTAGTGGAAATGGTAAACAAAGCCCACAATTAGACCAACGTCGTAAACATAAATTTAGATATGCTGTGATTTATTTCTTCTTCTTAACTGTTGGTGTTCCATTGTTAGGAACTGCTTATACCGCAGGTTTAGATAGTATGGTAGAAGCCTTTGGTAAAGGTTTTGGTTCAAGTAGTTTTTCAGCAGATTCTGTTATTTTGTCTACTTATGTTGATAACCAAAAATGGATTGAGAATAATCGTATGTATTTACCAAATTCAGCAGTGGTTGTATGGGATAAAGAAGCTGGTGATTCTAGTTCTGAATCTAAAGCTGCTGTTCGTAGAACTGCTTTAGCAATTAATGCGTTGAACTATGGTGCGGCTAGGGATGCAAGTAATGCTACAGATTCTGAAAGTTGGAATTATAATAAAGAAGCGACTGATTCAACTGCAAATGCAACAAGTATAAGCGCTTTGTTATGGCGCTATATGTCTGGTGAAACTTATAGTCCAGGTACATGGGAAACTAAAGTTAAATCATATTTGTTAGAAAAAGCTGAAGCTAGTGATGGCAAAGAGTGGACTGATAAATTATCGTCTTCAGCTCTTGAGTTAACTAGTCGTGAAGGTTATCAGTATTTAGGATATATAGACCCTAATGTTACTGGTGAAAAACATGATGGTGTTAAAGTTAGTGATAGTTGGTGGAAGCTGTGGTGGAAAGACAAAGATATAACTTTCGGTGCATCACCTAATTTATTCTTGGATAAAGGTTATGCAGATTTAGGTGATGGTGGTATTACTATTGTTGAACAATATGACAGTAAGAGTAATGCTACTAAATATTTAAGTTTGAAATCTAATGCTTCTATTAAAAATGATGGTAGAGCTTTATTTAGTAATCAAGATGCAACTATGAGTTACCTTGAAATGTATAACTACTTAAATACTAAGTTTTCATCAAATAAATTAAGCGTTTATTCTACTAAGATGTTAGTATCAAATGCTACTCGTGAATCACATGCAACTGTAAACCAAGTTGGTGCAGGTATGGTTCATAAGACTTTAATATTCACTAATTCAATTGCTATGTTAGCGGGTCTTGCTATTTTAGCAATGGGTTATGCGTTTGGTATGGTTATAGGTGCTCTTAAACGTTATGTTTCAGTTGTTAGTTCAATTTTCTTGGGAACGGTTGGTTTCCAAAAAGGTATGGTTCAAGCTGTTGCAGGAACTATCATGCTTATTGCTGAAACATTGGGTACATTGGTAATTTATGAAGTTATTAAGACATTGTATATTGGAATTCCAACAATCATAGAAGGTGCTATTACATCTACTGGTCTTGGAAGTAAGAATGATGCAGCTGGTGAATCATTATTGTTTGCAACTAAAACTTTGGATTTCACAGGAGTTGATTTCATTTTAGTTGTTGTAGAATTAATCTTGTCATCAATTATATTGATTTGGGCTACAATTGTTTTACTAAGAATTCGTAAACCGATTCTTAATGTTATGGATACAACATTTACTGATTTGATTAATAGATTATTCTATGGTGAAGGTAATGTGCCAGGAGATGCACCTAAAGGTGTTAATCCACAATCTGGTGGTATGGTTGGTAAGGTTGCATCAGCCGCAGGTGGTGCGTTATTGGGTGCTGCACAATCGAATATTGATGGATTAGGATATTTAACTGGTCAAGGTGGTGTTAATCCACATGACCCTAATAATCCAAATGGACCAAGTGGACCTAATGGTGGACCAAATGACCCTAATGGACCAGATGGACCAAATGGTCCTGACGTTAGAGTTGCTAGTCGGGAAACTGAAAATGTTGGTTCAAAACTGGGAGCTGATGGTAAATTAAATCGTAATTTTTCTGGTATTACTGGTGTTACACCAATGGGTAATGAAATTGGACAATCTAAGGTTATGGGTTCTGATTCAGGTTCTGATATTATGGATAATATTGGAGCTATATCTAGTGGTATTAATGGTGATTCTAACTCTGATTCAAATGTGATGAATGGAAATTCTGTAACATCTATTGGTGGTGATTTAAGTTCAAATTCTAGCGTATCAACATTATCAGATAGCGTGTCGAGCTCAGATAGTAATGTAAGCTCGTTGGGTGATGTTAGTGATGTTAGTGCTAACAGAGATTCTGGTGCTAATAAAGATGTTATGTCAAATATTGGAGCTACCGCTAGTGCAGGTTCTGATGCTATTGTTTCTTCTGATGCTAAATCTGAATCTCATTTTGGACAAAGTGTTAAATCTTCATCTGAAACTCAAGGTTCAGTATCTAGTGGTGAAAATGCTAAAGATATGGCTGAAGGTGCAAGTAAAACGGCTGAAGGTGCTTCTGATGTTGCTAAAGGGTCATCTGATGTTGTTGCAGGTTCATCTCGTGTGATGGCAGGTGATGTAACAGGTTCTGTGCAAACTGTTAAGGGTGCTAAACAAACGCTTAGTGGAGCTGGTAAGATTAAAGAAGGTTCATCACAAATGGTTGAAGGTGCTAAAGGAATGTCTGAAAGTACAACTGATGGGGCTGTGAATACAGTTTCTTCTGAAATGACAAACGTTGCTTCATCATCAACTGCAAATTCATATGGTAATGTTAATTCTTCACAACAATCTTATAGTAAAGGTTCTGTTTTAAGCCCTGATACTAAAGGTTCTAAAGAATTGGTTAAACAAAATAATAATACTAGTTCTAAACCTGTAAATGTTTCAGGTAGTCGTCAAACAGTTGCTAGACGTGATGCTTCGCGTCCTGATTCAAAACCTTTAGGTGTGAATTCAACTCGTCAAAGAAGTGGTCAACAAGCTGGTTCTAAAGTTGATAATGTGACACCTATAAGTTCAAATTCTAAGATGGATACTGTTAAATCTGTTATGAATAAGGGTCAACAAGCTTATCGTCAAGCTCACCAATTTGCAAATTCTCCAACTGGTAAGGTTGCTAGAGCTGCAATTGATGCAAGAAAAGAAGGTGGTCATTTGAAACGTGAGGTTGCTAGAACAGTTAACTCAGCTATACCATCATCAGCAGGACGTATTCAACCTGTTATGGATGATTATTACTATAATCAAGATAGTCCAAAACCAGTAAATCGTCCTACTGGAAATAGTCTTGAAGAACGTTCTAAACAACAACGTGAGCGAAGTGATGCTAGAATTAGACGTACAAAACGTCCAAGTTAATGATTAAATATAGGTTCTTTTGAGCCTATATTTTTTTTGAAAAATTTAGTTGCATAATTTTCAAGATTATGATATTATTAGATGAAAACATTTAAAAATAATAGAAAGGGGACATTCTGATGTTTCAAAATTTAATGGAAAAGGCGTATCTTGAAGCTATGCCATTGTTTGCAACTGGTAAATCAGGTTGGTCATTAGATTCATTCTTCCAAAACTTGATTAAATTTACTAAAAAATATGGTGGATACATATTGATGGTTATTGGTACAGCTGCGTTAATTTGGTCTATTGTTCAAGCTTTCCGTAAATATATTTTCCAATCTCAAGAAGTCCGTGTAGGACCAGTAGTCTTGATTGCTGGTGCTGTTTTCGGAGCTGCCTTTATGGTAGGTGGATGGACTCTTGCTCAAAGTATTGGTCAAGGTTTTAGCGATACAGCTAATGAATTTGGTGGTCAAGGTGTTGGATTACTTATTGAGCAACTTAACTATCTCTTTTAATAAATCTAAAACAATTGGCATTTAGCTGATTGTTTTTTTTTCTAATTTTTGTTATAATTGATTTATTACAAAAGTGAAAGTAGGTTTTATAATGGGTTTATTCTCAAGATTGAATATTTTTAATAGACACATGAAGATTGAACGATTTATGTTTAGTTTTTTCCTAGTGGCTTTACCATTAACAATCATGACATTTGTTTCTGTGTATAATAAATTTGGATTGGATAATCAGAAATTGTCTGAAAATGCAGTTTATACTAAAACATCGACGTTATCACGTACAGGTCAGTCTGGAACGGTAGAAGGTATTTTTGTTAATAAAGATAAAACAAGAGGTATGGTTTTAATTAAAATGAACGATGCTTCTAAAATATCAAGTAATGCAAATGATTATAAAGTTTTTACAACGGCTGTGAATGCTAAGAAAAAACAAGAACGTATTAAATCGACTCCGACTGGCTCAATATATGTGTTTGGTTCATCTGGATATATAGGTTTGTATTTCATTAACAATGCAGGTTTTGATTCTCAAATTTTTAAATCAACTATTAGATTAGAAAAAGAGTTGGTTTCTGTTGATAATTCTAAAATTGCTAAAGAAGTTGAGGGTACATCATATGCTGAACACGACCAAATGGATGTGTATTTCAATTTAGGAGCAACACAGGCTGTTAATCTTAATGCTTTGGATAAGGATGATTTATCAGTTCAAGATTTGTATATTGAGGCTGTGGGTGCTAAATCTGATGCTGAACAAAGAAAGGTTCTTGTTGATGATTTAACTAAGATGTCTAAATTGAAGTTACAAATTGATGAAATGCAAAGTCGTTTGAAAACAATTTCAATTGATGGTGTTGGTTTGGTTGTTCCTGATTTACCTAAAGAAATTAAATCTGATTCATATAGTGGTTCAGGTGATGATATTATAATGACAACTGATTTTGTTTATAAAGGTGGATTAAACTTTAATTGGCATAATATTAAGCCTGAAGATGGATATTTCAAGAGTATCAATAATAAAACAATCAATCCAGATAATTTAAGTTTGGCAAGATGGTTAGTTAAGTTGAAAAACGATTTATCAACATCTACTGATAAGAGAACATATGATGTTGATTGGGTTATGAGTGATGGTTCCTCATTAAATAAATTTGTTAATGATTTAGGTTTGGATAATTCTGCTGTAAATGATATGAATAAGCAAGTTCAGAATTATGTTGCTTTAGTTTCAGAATATATGGGATTGAAGTATCAATATCAAACTAAAGATTTGAAAAATTTGGTATCATTGGATATTGATTTAGAATCAGCAACTTCTAATGTGGATTCTGTTTCAGATGAACATTTCTTTACATATTAAAAAGGTCATTTGACCTTTTTTATTTTGATTATTTGCTCTTTTTTGTAATTTGTGTTATTATAGAATAACAAATATTGTCATTTTAGAAAGGATTTAATATGAGTGATGATTTAACGACTAATAAGAGTGCTCAATCAGCATCTGATAATAAAGATGTGAAATCTGATAATAAACCTAATCTTGAGAAAAATAATAAAGCTCACGATATACAAGATGTTAGTGATACATCTGGTAGTGCAGACTCAGTTTATGAAAATGGTAGTGTTTCTGGTCAGAATTCAAGTCAATCAAATACGGATTCTAGTGTACTTGGTGATATTGGTTCTGATATTGATACTGAAAGTGAATCTAAAACATTTTTAGAAAAAACTTCAGATATGTTTAAAAGACTTGCATTTGGTAATCCAATAACAAAAGGTGGTAAGTCATTTGTTGGTTTTGGGATGAATAAATTGATGGACATGGGTATGTCTAAGAAAGTTGCAGGGGTAACTTTAATAGGTGCATCTGTTTTAACTTTAGCCGTTATTGGTGTTTCTGGTGCTGCAATAGTTAGTTTGAATAATATAGGTTTAGACGAACGTATCGCACAGACATCTGATTGTAAAGATGAAAAATCTAAATCTAATAGTGCTAGAGATAAAGATGAGTCTGATGCGGCAGGTTTTAGTAGTGAACAACAAAAAGAGAATGTTAAGAAGATTTACTCTGTTTTGAAAACTGCTGGTCTCAGCGATATTGAGATAGCTGGTGCTGTTGCTAATATGCAACAAGAGTCTAGCATAAATCCTAAGACAATTGAAGCTATGCCTAGTGCTAATCAATCAGATTATGATAAAGCTAACAAGAATGGTTCAACTGTTGAAAATTTATTTGGTAGTTGGGATTCTTTTGTTTCACTTTATGGTGGTGGTTTAGATGAATCTGGTTATTTGGTTGATGGCAAACACTATATGGGTGTTGGTTTGATTCAATGGACTGGTGGAAGTAATAAGTCTCTTTGGGAGTGGTCTAATAAAAATGGTTACGACATGTGGTCATTAGATACTCAATTAATTGCATTATTAACACCAGAAACTGGACCTTATGCTGATAGACTTAAAGTTTTTAAAGGTAAAGATAATTCAAACCCGTCAAAAGCTGCTGTAAACTTTTTGAATTATGTTGAGTATGCATCTGGAAGTTTTAGTCCAAATGATGGTACTCATGCTAAAGCTGAAAACCGTGTTCAATATGCAAAATCATGGTATGTTCAAATTAAAGATATGAAGCATGATAATAGTTATGCTAATTCTATTTTAAATAAAGTTAAAGAATTTGTTGGTCTTGCCTCTAAAAATAAAGCGTCTAAAGTTAAAGATGAATACGATAAATGTGGTAACAAAAAATCAAAATCATCAAAAGGTGGTTCTGGTTGGCAGGCTAAAGGTGGTGTATATAGTGGTAATAATGGAGCTTTCCAAGCTTGGAAACATGATAATCTTCCTGATGAATTAAAACCTTATGCTTTAGACCCGACTAGTCTTGGTATGAAATATGGAGAATCAAGTGGTTGGCATATTGGTGCTGGAAATTATATTCAAGCTGGTATTACTGACCAATGTACAACTTTATCATCAGCTTTGATTGGTTTGTTATGGGAGAAAAATGGTTCACCTTTAGGTATGGGTGCTGGTTTGTCAGGTAATGGAGATGAATTAGTTGGTCAAATGTGTTCAACATTAGGTGTTGAATCACGAACAGAACCTGTTTCTGGAGATTTGGTTTCAACTGGTACTTATAACCATACACAAATTGTTAGTCACGTTTTTGAAAACGGTGATATTTTGGTGGTAGAACAAAACATGCCTGGTTATTCTGGTGAACTTAATAAAGAAACATATTCATGGTCATACCAATATGTGCCAAAATCTAAATATGAACATGATAAATATAGATTTTCTTCTCCTGAATCCAAAGGGTATAAGATTAGTTCAAAAGCTAAATCATTAGGTTAAAAGCGAGAAATCTCGCTTTTTGCTTAATTTTTCCTTGAAATGTATTACAAAATGTGATACAATTATAAAAGATAAATAATAAGAATGGAGTTTAATTATGGGTAAAAATCCAAGACTTCGTAAACGTGAGTTTAATGTTGATATGAAAACTGTTAACAAAATAACTTGTAGTGTTGCGGCAGTATCTGTTTTATCATTGATTGGGTTTGGATATTTTTCATCTCAATCATATAATAATAAAAGTTCTGAATTTGATACAGAAATAGCTAGTTTAAATGGTCGATTAAATGATTTGCAAAATGCTAATAGTGGAACGACTGTTAAAGAAATTCAACAAAATTTAAATTCAGCTACAACTTTAGGAAATAAGGTTACGGAATTACAAAACACATGGAATAAAGCTTTGACAGCTGAAGATACTAAGGCTTTTGAAGAATCTGGTCGTCAATCGGCTGATAAACTTAATGCTACCCGTATTTTGAATTTGAAATTGTTGTTTGTTGAAAGTGATACGAGAGGTGCAACCAATTGGTATCCTAAAATTGATGGTACTAAATCTTCTAAAGCTTCATGGAAGTTTATCACGACAACATCTTTTTCTAGTGTTAAGCAAAATGTAATGTGGCAATGTGTTGGTGAAAATGGTGAGTTATATGCTTATGTAACAGCTGTTTATAATGCTGATAAAGATTTGTTTGAAGATGTTTCTGTCAATATAACATCGTTTGGGCTTCAAGCTCAAGGTGCTTAGAAAGGATTTTTGTTATGAATGATAAATTAAAACGAGTATTACCAAGCGGAATATCATTTGTTGTTATAATGCTGTCTATTTTAATAACATCAAGTATTCAACTTTATCAATCAAATCATTTGTCAGAACAACAAAATCAAATTGTTGATTTAAAGAATAGGATTGATAAAATATCAGTTGAAAACAATACGGTTGTGTCTAAAGTGAAATCACAAGCAACAGGTGTTGATGCCGAACGAGTAAAAAAGGATGATGAAGTTGTTAAAAACTTAATGAAAAAAGTATTCACATGGAAAACGCATAAAGAGTATATGGATATTCGTAATGAATTAATGAAATCTTATAGTTTATCTGAGGATTCTGAATTTATGAAGACATTTATGCCAAATGTGGAGAATGAAGTTATTGATGGTGAAAATTATAATCAAATTGATGTTAATGGTTATAACATTACGTTTAATGATGTTAAATCGTATGTTGTTTCAATTGATGAATCATCAAAGGTTTATGAATACTTTGCAATTGTTAGTGTTACAAGTAAAAGTAACAATGATGGTTCAGCTGATTATAATTTAGCTTTGAGTTATAAAATGACAGATTCTCAACAAATCATGAATTTGATTGGATATACATTAAAATAAGAGGTTTATAAAAACATGTTAAAAAATTTTAAATTTTTGAAAAAGGATAATGTTTCAAATGAAACATCAAATCGTAAAGTTATAAAATATGATTATAAAGAATGGTTTTTAATTAGACTTAAAGAAGCGATAGCGATGTTGGTTGTAGCATTTTTATGGATGTTGCGTTTAACATTTATACCAAGTGTTTTGTTTGTTGGCGCAACATGGTTTTCAACAAGGGTGGTGCCTTCATTGGCAGTTCAAGTTTTTGCTATTACACCATTAAAGACTGATAGTTCTTTAATGGACCAGTTTGCATTTTTCTATTTACCGATGATTTCATTTGTTTTCATTTTTGGAATTGTAATTGTAGCAATTGTATGTTATACTGAATATGTATTTTGGAAGAAAACAAGACAATGGTTAAAATATTGGTTTAAGAGAACCAATGTCAAGATTCCTTTTAAGAAGTTAGAAAATAATGAGGTGTAAATTAATGAAGTTAGTTGGTTTTATTGGTAATGATATTAATGCTAGTCAATTTGAAGCTTTAGGAGCTTCAGTTGAAAAATACGAATCTGTTTCTGGTAATTTAATTTTTAAACCGTATAATGCGTATATCCAGTTTGATTCTTATGATGAAAATAGATATAGACCTTACTTGCAGTTAGATGCTGAAATTTGTGGTGGTAATGGTTTTAGAATTGATGATATTGATGGATTTGTTTATAGAGAAGATGATAAATTAAATCGTTCAGTAAGATATGATTTTACAGATGATGAGTTAGCAATTTTGGTAAATAAAGGTTTGTATCAAGTTGATTTTCAAGTTCCTGAATTATTTACAACTACGGAGTTTGAAATTCCAATGACTATGGATTTAGTGGTTGTCAAAATGTCTGACCATAGAATTGTTTATGCTGATTATGATATGGTATCTGATTTTACAACAAATTCTGAAATTACTGATTATAATTTGGTCCAATACTTTGCTGACCAACAAGTTGATTTAGATTTGGCAAAATCTAAAGACGCTGAACTTGAAAATGAAACTGGTTATGGCTTTGGTTATGAAGATAATCAATTTGGTTATCGCTTTGATGATAATTCAGTTGAAGAATCTAATGATGTTGAACACGAATCATCTGAAGTTGGGGATGTTGAAGTTGATGATGAATCAGTAAGTGTTGAAACACAATCTGAAGATTCAAGACCTAAAGTTTATGAACATGAAGTTGATAAATTACCTACATTGAACATTGATTCTATTTTAGAAAATCATAATCCTGAATTGAGTGTTGATGATAATCAATCTGAAGTAGATGAATCCAAGAAAGCTCCATCTGAACCAGAAATTACAAATAGTGAGATTAGAACAGTGGTTAATGCTACTGATGAATTTGATTCAGCTAAAGCTAATAATCAATCTATGATGAATGGTTCAGGAGAACATAAATTTGACGATGACTATGAAATGGGTCAATAAAAAGAGTCTTTTGGCTCTTTTTATTTTTGTTGTAAATGTAGTTTATATTTGGTACAATATATAATATATTATAGTTAGAGGTTAAGTAATATGGGATTAAAACAATCAATTGTTGTTAAAAATCAATTTACTGTAAAGACTGGTGATAGTAGTGGTCGTAGAGGTACTACTCCAGGACGATATGTGACACGATATATGGCGAGAAAAGGTGCGACAGAACCTATTGCTCCAATACGTCAAAGCAGAACTGATGATTTTATTCAAAAATATATGGCTCGTGAATCTGCCACTGAAGCTTTACGAAATCCGATTGAAGTTCAACGAAAAGCTGAAGATGTTGTTAAATTTGGTGGTGTTGCTTTTGGTTACGGACAAGTTGCTTTATCAGTTGAAGAACTTATTGATGCTAGTAATGATATTCAAAGATGTTTTGATGAGGGTAAAACTGTTTTAAAGACAGTTATATCTTTTGATGAAGATTATTTGCGAGAAAATGATATTATTG
>QWCI01004427.1_pt1 | contig 13620 bp, 13 predicted proteins | sample 1972541 | NCBI WGS metagenome assembly QWCI01 (sample SAMN09866712, study PRJNA288562) | Human oral metagenome isolate term3_saliva, whole genome shotgun sequencing... | isolation source: mouth | host: Homo sapiens | place: USA: California | reverse complement strand
TTTTTTGTTTAAATCAAATGTAATTATCTTAGTTTTTTTATTTTTTCGCATTTTCTGTATTTTTTCTTTATATTTTTCTTCTGTAAAAATTATCATATCGTTATCTAATTCTGCCAAGTAACTAAAATAACTAAAATAAATATCCGTTCCCCTTTTCAAATTTTTTGAAACCTCATTTTCTATTTTTCCCCTTCCTATATTAAAAAAAGCAGTAACTATCGTTATACCCGTTTTTTCTTTCATTTTTTATCCTTTCATAATTTATAAAAATGTATTAATAATCTACTTTATTTTTAAATATTACTATACAAACTTAGAATTTAATAAAATAAATATCTTGAAGCAAGGGGTCTTGACCCCTTGTATAGATAAAAAAACTTAGGTTATCGAACATATCTAATATAAAATACAATTTATATTTTTTAAACGGTGTTTAGTATAAAATTTCGTTATTTTTCAATTTTTTAGGCATCTAGTCTTGCCAAAATCTCTTTGTATACTCTTTCCACACTAATCCCAGGTATTCCCCTATAATAATCCTTCCTATACTTATGCTGCCTTTCAGGAATTTTCACAATATTATTCTCATAAAATTCATTATCCTCAATAACATTACTTTTTTCCTTCCAAGGAAAAAATCCCAATGAACGTTTTCCAGGTCCAAAAATTCCTATTACAAAAGGCTTTTCAAATCCACTTGCAATATGAATTGGAGAATCAAAATTTAGGGGCAGTTCCTTTTCAGCTTTTGAACCAGTTATTCCAATAAAATAATTTTTATTTTTCTTCAATTTTTCAATAACTAAACGATATTTTTCTATAGGCCACATCTTTTCAGGTCTTTGGCTTCCAGGAGCGATTAATATTAACTTTTGCCCTTCATTTCCAAAATACTCATTATTTTCCAAAATTCTGTCAATTTTTGCAAAATCCTCCTTTGAAGGATAAATTCTAATCGGAATTTTTTCCCCTTTGTATTCCACCAAATCAAGCAATCTTTCCACTTCATGCTTTTTCATGTCATAATGAACTTTCTTATTTAGCAAAAACGAGCCTGTTGCCACATCAAATCCAGCAATATTCGGAATTTTTGCCAGTTTTGCAAGCAATATCGACTTTATAAATCTATGTGGTATTACTGCATAATCATATTTTTTTTGCTTCAAGATTTTTAATACTCTCAAAAATCCCTTTATTCCCTTATCTTTTCCCTTTTTATCATAAAGAATTATTTCATTCAAATTGGGATTATTGCTTATAACGCTCTTATTTGCCGGCAATGTCAAATAATCAATCTCTGATTTTGGATACATTTCCTTCAGTCTTTGAATCAATGGCGTAGACAAGACAATATCTCCAATAAATGCCGTATGTATTACCAATATTTTCATTTTTTCTCCTTAATCTGTATACAGAGTTATTATATCACATTTAGTGTCTTTTTATAATAGTTATTTTTACATTTTAGATTAACTTGTGCTAAATTTCTTTTAAAAAATAACAAAAAAAAAGACATAGCTTATGATTAAATTCACTAAGTTATGTCCTTACCAATATTTTGGAATAAAACTAAAAAATAATTCAAATTATTTCAATACTTTTGACTCGAATTTTTTTCCACCATAATATAACATATATTTCTTATCTTGCAATGCTCCAGGATTTACAAATATTATACCATTTTTTTCTGCAAAGTATTCTTTGTGTGTATGTCCAAAAACACAAATTTCAGCCTTTTCCAAATGTGCCTTTTTCTCTAGTTCTTCAAGTGTCCGTTTCACGTTATACAAGTGTCCATGTGTAAGAAATACCTTTTTCCCCATCAAGTCAAATATTCTCGTATCTCTGGACTCATAATCATCCATATCAGTATTCCCCTTTACAATAGCAAAATGAAAATAATCAAGTCTTCTGTGACTATCCGAACAAATTAATACTTTCATTAAATCTCCTCTCTCCATCTTTTAATTTTTCCCTACTGAAAAATTTTTTATTATATACTCAAACCTCTTTAAAATCAAACTGCCAAAACTAGACAACCTAAAAATTTTCAAAAAATTAGTTGCCATTTCAATCTAGCTTATAAACAGTTTTATCATCTTATTAGAGTGAACTACTCCCCCTTTTAGAAGCGGGAACTTCTTGGGAAGTATCTGCGCATGACTAGCCAAATATATTTACCAAGCTCTTCGGACAGTTCCTGCCCTGTTTTTTGTTTCTTACTTAACAATAAAATTACTTTGAAATTATTTTGAATGTTACAATTATTTTTCTCAAAAATAAATACTTATATAATTTGATATTTAATTTTATAATCTTCTAAATAAATTTGCTATATTTTTTAATTTTATACTAATTTTTATTTGTTTTTTGTATATGTTCAATCATAGATTTTTTAATAAAGTTGCATTTATTATAATCTAAAATAGTTTATTACTAATATTATTTTTATTATATTTTCCTTATTTTCAAGTATTCTAACTCCAAGTTTACCAGTAATTCTTTCAACCATTACTGTATACCGTAAATCTCCCATTAAAACTAAATCATAATTTTGAGATTCGTTCATAATTGTCTTGAATGTATCTCCTTTTTTATGAATAAGGTTATAGTTTTCTCCAAATCTTTGGGCTAAGCTATTTTCATCATCTTCTTCAACATTTACACGCAATACATTCATCTTTTGCTCACCAAATATGTAGAAAAAAGTAAATAGCGTCTTATTGGCATTATAAGCCCCGTCATCAAGCAATACTAAATTATCCAGTCTGAAATTTTCCACATTTGGTAAAATAATTAATGGCTTGAATATGCTTCTTAAAATTTCCTTTAATACAGGAGTTACTTTTTCATTTTTTACAAGCACAAGCAAATCATATTTTTTCAATTCTTCCAGGATAATTTCAGAAGTTTCTCCATCCTTTGTGTAAAAATTTGAAATATCAGCTGTCATTTTTTCCTTTATTTTTTTTACAGTTTTTTCTTCCAGTTCCCTATATTCCTTAAAGGCATAATTTGCTCCGATATTTAGCCCCATACCTTCAATGCTCACAGGAAAAACTTCGTATTTTAAGACATCCTTGATGTAAATAACATCAATTTCAACATCATATTTTTTCTTAAAAATTCCCGCAAAATTAACCAATGGCTGTATTTCATTTTCTGCCGTAACTAAAAATAATGCTTTTTTTTGTAACATTTTAACCACTTCCTTATTATGATAATTTTATTTAACCTATTTTTCTTCACTAAAGTCAGGAGCTTCTGTAATTTTTACAACAGAGGCAATTTTTTCATTATTTCTAACTTTCATTATTCTGACTCCTGTTGCCGAACGACTTTGCACAGTAATATCATTAATGCTTGTTCTAATTAACGTACCTTCTGAAGTAATAAGCATAATTTCATCATTTTCCCTTACGATTTTTACATCTACAATTTTTCCAGTTTTATCATTCAATTTTGCATTGATGAGCCCTTTTCCGCCTCTTGACTGAAGTCTGTATTCAGAAAGTTTTGTTCGTTTTCCATAACCTTCTTCAGTTATTGTAAGGAATCTCATTTTATCGTCATCCATTTCAGAATTAATAATTGCAGCTCCAATAACTTTATCCTTATCACGTAATGTAATTCCCCTTACTCCAACTGCTGATGTTCCCATGCTTCTTACATCTTTTTCAGAGAATTTGATGGCAATACCATTTCTAGTTGCCGCAAAGATTTCATCTTCTCCGCTTCCGCTTGTAAGTCCAATAAACATAACTTCATCATCATCATTTAATCTGATTGCCCGTTTTCCAGCCTTCATAATATTACTAAACAATGTCAGTTCAGATTTTTTAACAACTCCATTTCGTGTTACAAAGAATAAATTTCTATTCTTTTCAAATTCACGAACTTTTATTATAGTGCTAACTTTCTCATCATTGTCTAAATTTATAATATTTCCAATAAGTTTTCCACGAGCCTGTTTTCCAGTTTCAGGAATTTCATAAACTTTTATGCTGAATACCTTTCCTTTCGTTGTAAAGATAAGCAATGTATCAAGAGCCTTGGCAATATACATATCCTTTACAACATCATCTTCCACTGTATTTGTAGCATTTACTCCAATTCCGCCACGCTTTTGAGAACGATAAGTATCAATTGCCACACGTTTTACATAACCTTTTTCTGTAAGTGTTACAACAACTTCCTCATCCTTAATCAAATCTTCAATGCTAATTTCAGCTCTTGCATTTCTAATTTCAGTTCTACGTTCATCCCCAAAATCTTCCTTTAACTTAAGTGCTTCCTCTTTAATTATACCATATATTTTTGAATCGTCAGACAAAATTCCCATTAATTTTTCAATTAATTTCATAAGTTCATTATATTCCTGATTAATCTTATCTCTTTCAAGCCCAGTAAGTCTTTGCAATCTCATATCCAAAATAGCCTTTGCCTGAATTTCTGAAAATTCAAATTTATCAATTAATTCAGCCCGTGCAACATTTGCATCTTTAGAAGCACGTATAATTCTAATTACTTCCTCAATATTATCAAGAGCAATTTTAAATCCTTCCAAAATATGAGCCCTATTTCTAGCTTTTTTCAGCTCAAATTCAGTTCTTCTCGTAATTACTTCAAATCTATGCTCTAAATATTTTTGCAAAACCTGCTTTAAATTCAATACTCTTGGTGCATTATCCACAAGCGCAAGCATAATTACACCAAATGTATTTTGCAAATCAGTAAATTTATAAAGACTGTTTAAAATTAATTCGCTTTCCTCACCTTTTTTCAGCTCAATTACAATTCTAATACCATCTCTATCAGTTTCATCTCGCAAGTCAGATATTCCTGTAATTTTCTTCTGCTTTACCAAATCTGCTATTTTTTCAATAAGTCTAGATTTATTCACTTGATATGGCAATTCTGTTATAATAATTGACTTTCTTCCAGTTTTAGAAGTTTCAATATCTACACGTCCTGCAACTCGAACTTTTCCACGTCCAGTTCTATATGCATCATAAATTCCCTGCTTTCCGTTAATTATACCACCAGTTGGAAAATCTGGTCCTTTTATATAACCAATCAGTTCATCAATTGAAATTTCAGGATTGTCAATTAATGCAACAATTCCGTCAACTACTTCCCCTAAATTATGTGGCGGAATATTTGTAGCCATTCCCACTGCAATCCCATTTGCTCCATTTAGTAACAAATTAGGCAATTTAGCAGGCAATACAACTGGCTCATCCAGACTTTCATCAAAGTTCTTTCTATAGTCAATCGTATCCTTTCCAATATCCGCAAGCAGCTCTTCAGTAATTTTAGCCATTCTAGCCTCCGTATACCGCATTGCCGCCGCTTCATCCCCATCAATTGAACCAAAGTTTCCATGTCCATCAATAAGTTCATATCTCATATTAAAATCCTGAGCCATTCTAACCATCGCACCATAGACAGAAGAATCCCCATGCGGATGGTATTTCCCCAATACATCCCCGACAATTCTTGCCGATTTTTTAAATGGAGTCAAATAAGCAGCCTTTATCTCATCCTCAATGTAAACATTCGCCTCATTCGACAAATCTGTTGCTTTAGGCATTCCTTCCACAACTATTTCCCTATCATCGTTCTCATCCATTTCCGTTATCTCTTCTTCTCTTTCATCGTCATCTCTAAAATCGTCTGACATTTTTATAGACCCTCCTTCTGGTTTTTATATATCTTTTCAAATAATTTCAATTTTTTCTTATATTTTTCTTCCATTTTTTCAGAAAAATACACAACTTTTATTCTTGAGGGTTCACCTTCCAATAATTCAAATTTATTTACATTCTTTAAATTAAATCTTGCCTTTCCAGGATTTTTACCAGCTGAGAGCACTCTGCTTCCATAATATTTTTCTAATTCTCCATTAGGCATACAGTCAATGGCTATAACCATAATATCTAAATTTTTTCTGTTATAAAGAATTGTAATAAAATAAGACAAGCAAATTTTTTCATTACTTTTATTTTTATTGTAATAAGTAGGTAATGCAGGAATGTAATTTTCAATTATTCCATTACTTTTTTTTATAGTCCCTTTATAGCTATTCTGATTTTCTCCGACAAAAATTGAATTAGTAAAATCTCCTATATTGTCCTGCTGAACTGTTTTCATATCTATATGGATATAAGCATCTTCAACTTCAAAGAATAAATCGGAACCAACCGGAGAAGAATTTGGCTGTCCTATTCCTTTTCCATTTAATAAAGCATATACGATTCTTTCAGCGCCAACCGCAAAATCAGATATTCCTGAACCTTTTTCATTTCCATAAAGTCCCCACCAGTCATCTTTTATTTCTTCTTTTGTTTTGAATCCGAAAAACATCTCATCTTCAGCAAATTTCAAAAAATAATAGTACTTATTCAGATATTTTAACTCAAGTTCTTCTATCTGCTTCAATTCTTCCGTTTCTTTTTCTGATATTTTGTTCTTCATTTTTAATATTTCCTTTTTCAAAATTTTCTTCATATTCATCTAATTTTTTTATTATTTCTAAACCAATTTTTTCAGCCAGCAGTACTGGGACAGCATTTCCTATCTGTCTGTATTGGGAACTTAAATTTCCTGAAAATACGAAACTGTCCGGAAATGTTTGAAGCATTGCACATTCTCTGGCAGATAGCCGTCTTTTCTTATTGACATGAATTTCGGGAGATGTTGCTGTTATTGTATCGCTAACCCTGTTCCAGTTGGTTATTCGTAAAGATTGTTCAAATTTTATGGGCTTTTCTATAAATTCTGTAACAACTTTGTCATATTTATCATCAAACTTTAAAATTTTTTTCAACTTCCACCAGTCACTCGGTTTTGGTATACTTCCAGATTTATTATCTTTTCTAAACCAGTGTCCTGCCGTATGTTTGTAACCAAAGTAGTTATCTATTTTTTTTGTTGTCCATTCAGATTTATCACGATAATACCTCAAGTAGTCGCATATATCCGCTTGATTAACTTCATGTTTTCTTCCCCAAAATGTATCTTTAACACTTGTGTTTGCAATGTGATTATAAATTTTTCTTTTGCCAACTTTAACAAAGTCATTTAATTTGTCGTTCTGAACATCAATTTCACTTAAAAAACCTATTGTCTGCTCTACCGTTATATATGGTTTCAAATTTGTTCCTTTTAATTTTTCATCGAATAACAAATAATTCTCTTCGCCAGGAAATAAATCAGCATGTGTCTTTTTAGGGTAAGGATTTTTTAACCCTAGTCGATTACCCATTATAATAACTCTTTCTCTTTGTTGCGGTACACCATAATCTGCAGCATTTAATAATTTTACGTCCACTTTATATCCTAAATCTTCAAAGTCTTTTAGAATCATTTTTATAACTTCCCCGTTATGTAAGCTAAGGATACCTTTTACATTTTCCGCAATAAAAAATTTAGGTTTTTTATCTTTTATTATTCTCAACATTTCTTTATACAAAAAATTTCTTTTATCTTCCATTGATCGATTTTTATTTGCGATAGAAAAACCTTGACATGGAAATCCTCCTATTATCAAGTCAACTTCCCCTTTTTTTAGCGGAATCTCTTTACTTGAAATCATTGTTATATCACCTAAAACTATATGATTTCCAATATTTCTTCTGTATGTTTCAACTGCATCTTTTTCAAAATCATTAGCCCAAATAACTTCAAATCCAGCTTTTATAATTCCTAAATCCATTCCACCAGCACCTGAAAATAAAGATATAACTTTTTTTTTCATCTTTCCCCCATAATTCCAATATTTCTTAAAATTCATAAATTTTATATATCCAAATTCCTTACATAATTTGCATTATCTTCGATAAATTTCCTTCTAGGTTCAACCTTATCCCCCATCAGAATATTAAACATCTTATCCGCATAAGATGCATCTTCCATCGACACTTTTAACAATGTTCTCACTTCTGGATCAAGTGTAGTTTCCCAAAGTTGTTCTGGATTCATTTCTCCTAGCCCTTTGTAACGTTGAATTGTGTATTTTCTTCCATCTTTTTCCAAAACTTTTGTCACTTGCTTTAGCTGGTCATCTGAATAGGCATATCTAATCGCCTTTCCAGCCTGAATTTTGTATAAAGGCGGCTGTGCAATATAAATATAGCCTTCGTTAATTAATTCCCTTAAATGTCTGTAAAAGAATGTCAGCATTAATGTCCTAATGTGAGCCCCGTCAACATCGGCATCTGTCATAATTACGATTTTATGGTATCTCAATTTCTTTATATCCATATCATCGCCAAATCCAGCTCCGAAGGCTGTAATCATTGCACGAATTTCGGCATTTTCCAGAGCTTTGTGCACTCCTGATTTTTCCACATTTAATATTTTTCCACGAAGCGGCAATATTGCCTGAAATCTTCTATCTCTTCCCTGTTTTGCAGAACCTTCTTGCTCTTTTAGACATTACCATTTTTTCAATGATTTTTTCAGCTGCCTTTGGATGATCCTCCAAATAAAATTTTAAATTTCCTCCAACAATATTTGATACAATTCCTGTTACTTCACTGTTTCCAAGTTTTGTCTTTGTTTGCCCTTCAAACTGCGGCTCAGGTATTTTTACGCTTATTACGCAGACTAGCCCTTCCCTTACATCTGTTCCTTGAAATGTTCCATTTTTATCCTTAATCAGGTTCATCTGCTTTGCAACATCATTAATAGTTCTTGTAAGCGCTGTTCTAAAACCGCTGACATGAGTTCCGCCTTCATGTGTATTTATATTATTCACAAACGAATAGACATTTTCCCTTTGAGAAGTTGTATAATTCATAGCGATTTCCACTTCCACAAATTTTGCGCTTCGGTGTTTTTTCACAGTATTTCCGTTTTCATCCACAGTTTCCACTTCTTTAGCTTCCTCAATCTGCATTTTATCAGCCATATAAATTACATCATCAATAATTTTTTCATCATCAATAATTTCATTTAAAAAGTCCTTTATTCCACCTTCAAACAAAAATTCTTCAGTTTTTATATCATCAGCATTTCTTTCATCAGCCAGCTCAATTTTTAAGTCCTTATTCAAATATGCCAATTCCTTCAAACGTGATTCCAGCACAGAATAATCATAAACTGTTGTTTCAAAAATTTCATCATCAGCCTTAAATCTAATTACAGTTCCATGTTCATTCTCGTCAGCTGTGCCTATTTCCTCCACAGGCGTTGCTGGCACACCCCGCCTATATGTTTGTCGAAAAACTTTTCCATCACGCGTGACGGTCGCCTCAAGCCACTCTGACAAGGCATTTACAACAGATACTCCAACTCCATGAAGTCCACCTGACACTTTGTAGTTGTCGTTGTCAAATTTTCCACCAGCATGCAATACTGTAAGTACAACTTCCAATGTTGATTTTCCTGTTTTATGCATTCCCACAGGAATTCCACGTCCATTATCAGTTACTTCGATTATATTTCCTTCCAATATTTTCACAGTAATCTTATCACAAACTCCAGCAAGCGCCTCATCCACACTGTTATCCACAATTTCCCACACAAGATGATGAAGCCCACGTGACGAAGTCGACCCAATATACATTCCAGGACGCTTCCTAACCGCTTCCAGCCCTTCCAGAACCGTAATAGCTTCTGCTCCATAATTATTAGCCATTATTTACTCCCTCCATTTTATACCAAACTTTATATCTTCTCTTATTTCAAATTACTCTAAACTTTTCTTATGAAAAGCAAAAATAGCATCTATCCGTTGCAATAACAAAGCAATTTTAAACTTTTTGCCAAATAATGACATGATTCAAAATTCACAAAAATTTATTGTTCAAACAAGAAATCGCCTTATTTCCCAACACAAAAATTCCCAAATACGTGATCTAAAATATCCTCAGATGATATTTCCCCAGTAATTTCCGAAAGTGAATCTAATGCTTCCTTCAAATCCACAGAAATCAAATCCATAGGAAGCCCCATATCTATCGTTTCAAAAATATTTTTTATCGCATCCTTTGTCTTTTCAAGCGCTGTTTTATGACGAATATTTGTAATTATCAATTTTTCTGATGAGTTTTCCACATCTTCTTCCACAATATACGAATAAATTTTTTCCTGCATATCTTCAATTCCAATATTGTCCTTTGCTGATATTTCAACAATATTTTCCAGATTATGTCCTTCAAGATTAATTTTTTTATTTAAATCAATCTTATTCAATAATACTATAACTTTCTTTTTATTTTCTTTAATCTGATTTATAACTTCTATATCTTCATTTTCAAGCTCCTTTGAAGCATCCAGCACAAGCAGCACCAAATCAGCCTTCCCAATAAACTGCTTAGACTTTTCCACACCAATATTTTCCACAATGTCATCAGTTTTTCTGATTCCAGCCGTATCCACCAGAACTAACGGAACTCCCTTTATATTAATTATTTCCTCAATAACATCCCGTGTTGTCCCTGCAACATGTGTTACAATCGCTCTTTCCTCGTGAAGCAGAACATTCAGCAATGTAGATTTTCCCACATTAGGTTTTCCCACAATAACCGTTTTTATCCCCTCTTTTATTTTTTTCCCCGTATCATAAGAATCAATCAGACGATTTGCCTCTTCATAGACTTTTTCCAAATTATTTCTCAATTCAGCCGGCAATGGATCGTCAATTCCTTCCTCAGGATAATCCAGCACAACATTCACATGAGCCGTAATATCAAGCAATGCCTTTTTAAACTGGTTCACTTTATCTCGTAAATCCCCTCTTAACTGATCCAGCGATAAAGACACGCTTTTTTCCGTCTTCCCTTGAATTATATCCATAACCGCCTCAGCCTGCGATAAATCTATTCGTCCATTCATAAATGCCCTTTTTGTAAATTCACCGCTTTCAGCATGTCTTGCCCCATTTCTCAACACAAGCTCAAGCACCTTTTCTGAAACAAGTGTTCCACCATGGCAATTTATTTCTACAATATCTTCACAAGTGTAGCTTTTTGGAGCTTTTAGCCTAACAGCCATTACTTCATCTACCGTTTTTTCTCCATCCTTGATAAATCCGTAATTTAATTTATAAAAACCCAAATTAGCATTTGGGTTCTTTTTAACAAATATTTTGTCCAGTATTTCAAATGATTTATCTCCAGATATTCTTATTATGGCAATTCCACCTTCACCTTTTGGAGTGGAAATAGCCGCAATTGTATCAAATAACATCTTAAACCTCTATTTCTAAAATCATTTTTCTAATTTTTTTCATCCAGCTTTTTAATAATCAAATATCTTTTTGGATCTTCTCCTACACTTTCAGTTTTCAATCCCTTCATAAATGAAATTTCTTCATGAATGATTCTACGTTCGTGTGAGGCCATAGGATTTAATTTTATCGCATTCCCAGTCGATAAAACAGCTTTCCCTTTCTTTCTAGCCAAATCCCGTAATGAATGTTCACGTTTTTCCTTATAGTTGTTAGAATCAACAGAAATTTTTAAATGCTTAAATTTTTTAGTTGTGCTTATCAGATATTCCAAACTGTTCAAGGCACTCCCCTTTTCTCCAATTAAAAATCTCATATCCTTTCCATCAAGAACAACTAAATATTTTCCATTATTTTCCTTCTTAACATTCACAATTTTCACATCCAGCCTTACACTCACAATAAATTCCTTAAAAAAACCTCTAATCTTATCTATATTCGTATCAGAATAGCTTTCTTGACTAGTTTTTCCATCATTTTCAAAATTTTCATTTTTATAGTTTTTCTTGTTATTACTATTTCGATTACTTTCCTTTTGTAAATCATAATTTCTTGTTTCTTTTTTTACAATTTTATTTTCGCTTTGCACTTTTGATTCTTGTGTTTTTATTTCACTATTAGCCTTTAACTCAGACTTTTTAACAATTTCAATTTCATATTCACCTTTTATATTTACAAATAATATTTTTTTAGGATACTTTAAAACTTTTACCTGATAAGTTTCATCTTCCTTCAGTGTCAAGGAACGGCTTATCATATTTTTAAGTTCTTCCTCATTTTGAGCTTTTAATATTATCTTTTCCATCATCACTTCTTCCTTTCAAAATGAAATACTGCTGAACTAATGATAAAGCCCCTGAAACCAAATAATATAACGTTACTCCTGATGGCATTTTATAAAATATAAATAACATCATAAGAGGCATCATATACAGCATTGTCTGCATTTGCTGGCTAGATTCCTGTCCACTTGTTGCACTTGTCATTATTTTCTGTTGAATATAAGTAACACCAACATTTAAAATTGGCAACAGATTAAATGCAAAGTTTCCTATCATAAACAGTCTATCAGGCTGTTTTAATGTAAACCATAAAAATTTTGCATCTGCTGGAATGGCATTTCCGCTAAAAGCCCAGTATAATGCCACAAATACAGGCATTTGAATTAATAATGGCAGACATCCTCCTAGTGGATTTACTCCGCTTTCCCTATAAAGTTCAGCTGTTTTTTGCTGATATTCTTGTGGATTGTCTTTATATTTTTCTTTTATTTTCTCAAGTTCAGGCTGTAATTCCCTCATTTTTTTCATTGACTTTTCTTGTTTCAATGTCAAAGGGAATATAATTATTCTCATTAAAACTGTAACAATTATTATTGCTATCCCATAATTTCCTACAACACCGTATATCGCATTCAAAATATGTACGACAAAATCGACTAGTGCTTGTATTTTAAACATGTATAATTTCCTCCATTTTTATAATAAAATTTCACTTGCCTTTTTGCGTGAAACTTTTTTTAATTTTTAAACTTTCTCTTTTTTTATTTTAACGGATCATATCCACCCTTATGAAAAGGATGACATTTTAACAACCTTTTTACTGTCAGGTAAGTCCCCTTTACTGCTCCATATTTTGTAATTGCCTGTCGTGAATATTCCGAACAAGTTGGATAAAATCTGCATCTTCTCCCTAAATAAGGTGAAATGCCCTTTTGATAAATTTTTATCATAAATAATAATATTTTTTTTATCATTTTATCACCTTGATAATATCCTTTTCTATATCCTTATACTTTAAATTTTTTAAATTATCCTTCAAAATAGATTTGCCGACAAATACATAATCAGTATTCTCTTTAAATTTATCCTTATGTATTCTCACAAATTCCCTAAAAATTCTTCTTATTCTATTTCTTTGAACTGCATTTCCAGTTTTTTTGCTGGCTACAAAGCCAAATCGCTGTTTATTATTTTCTCTTATAAAAATAATAGCATACTTTGTATGCATTTTTTTTGATTTGTTATATATTAATGAAAAATCCTTTGATTTCTTTATTTTGTTAATAGACATATTTCTCTTCTTTAGATTTTAAGATAAACGAGAGCTTAATAGATATTCAAAATCTTTAAATTCAGACAAATTTCAAGAAATCTTTATTATATAAAAAAGCTCTCCTATTTGTTTAGATTAATGCTTTTAAAAACCCAGTGTTGAATTTAACACCGGGTTATGCTGATAATTTAGCTCTTCCTTTAGCTCTTCTTCTCTTTAAAACATTTCTTCCGCTTTTATTTTGCATTCTTTTTCTAAATCCATGATCTTTTTTTCTTTTTCTTTTATTTGGTTGATATGTTCTTTTAGTCATTTCTTATCCTTTCTTT
>QWCI01000703.1_pt1 | contig 13645 bp, 16 predicted proteins | sample 1972541 | NCBI WGS metagenome assembly QWCI01 (sample SAMN09866712, study PRJNA288562) | Human oral metagenome isolate term3_saliva, whole genome shotgun sequencing... | isolation source: mouth | host: Homo sapiens | place: USA: California | reverse complement strand
AAGTCATTAGCTTTCTCTTTTTCTTCTTCCTGAGAATAAAGTTCTTGCCCATCTATTTCCAAACTCAATCTCAGGGTATTACTCCACTCTAAACGCAATTTGTTTTTCTTCTTGTTCATATCGTTTAAAACAAGAACTCGCTCCCCTGCGCCTGTAAGCATACCCATCAACCAATCTTCGACTTTATAGCGTGAATGATCTCCGTCAATCATGAATGTAGCTATATCAATTTTCCCACTTTGCAAATGCAAACAAACCAAGCTATTTTGTTTTCTAAAATGTAGCTTTTCTCCTATACTGTAGTATTGAGAAATTAGGCGTAAAGGACTGATTTTAAGATGATTTGAGAACTGCTCTAAAACATCTAACGATAGCAAAATTTTATCCTCTCTTACAGATTTATAGAATGATTTCCCCATTTCTCTATAAATTCTCTTGCGTGAATAGTATTCATTATCCGTTAAATTCATATAATAGCTGTCCAGATTCTTCCAAAAATTTTGAACCGCTTCTTCTTCTGTCTCTGGATAAGCTAAACTTTTATCAGTTTTTTCTCCAAAGATTTGAGGTAGCCCAACCTTTAAGATCTTGCTTATTTCTATAATCTTCCCAACCCTGTAGTTAGGTTCACCAGAAAATAATGTCCTGAGCGTTGTATTGCTTATCCCTGTACTTTTTGACAATTCTCCATAAGACACATTTTTTTCATCTTTAATTTCTTTCAGTTTTCCCCAAACAACATGACGTAATTTCACATTTTACCTCCCACAAAATCTAAAGTGAAACCCCTAACTAGGTTAAAGAAAGGGGTTTTCTCGATTAAAATGGCAAATCATCATCTGAAACGTCCATTGGCGTTCCACCAAAGCTACCAAAACCATTTCCAAAGTTTGGAGTTTGATCCCCTGCACTATTATAGCCTCCTTGGCTAGGAGCAGGAGCTGGGTTATTCCCATTCTCACGGTTCATCTGAGTGTTTTTGTTTTCTAAAACTTGAAAACTATCTGCCACAACTTCCGTAACATATACACGTTGTCCTTGTGCATTTTCATAATTTCGTGTTTGAATACGTCCTACAATTCCAACTAACGTTCCTTTTTTTGCCCAATTTGCTAAGTTCTCGGCTTGTTTTCTCCAAATTACACAACTGATAAAGTCAGTTTCACGCTCTCCATTTTGGCTCTTGAAATTACGGTTTACTGCCAAACTAAAAGTTGCTACAGCTTGACCTTGCGCTGTATACCGTAGGTCAGCGTCTTTAACCATACGTCCTACTAGGACTACATTATTAATCATTTTATTTCCTCTTTTTTATTTTATATTTATATTATACACTTCCTGTAATAGATTGTCAAGACTTTTTAGTGTGAACATAACTTGATTACGTATTATTAGATAGCGTTTCTAACAGTTGCTTTTTTGCTTCCAATGCTCCTGCTAGAGTTTTACTCCTACGTCTCAGGAGCTTCCCATTTCGTTTAATACTTACAACATAAAGATTTTCCGATTCCACCCAATAGACATTTTTTATTCCCAATGTATTATTTGAGGAGGGTTTGTCGCTTTTATTGCGTGTTTCTCCTCCTTTTCTATGATCGACTTTAGCAAGGCGATTTTTGGCATTTTGACTTCTCAAATGTCCGCAGGATTTAATTTTTCCATTTCTGACCTGAAAGAAGTTTCGCTCCACCGTTTCACCACAGGAACATTCGCAAATACACATTCTAGTTCGCTTATTTCCTCCTATAGGATCACCAATAGATAAAATCGTCAGCTCACCAAAAATATTCCCAATATAGCTTGTGTAGTCTTTTAAATTATACTTTGTCATGTTTCTTATAGATCACCTCACCAAACTCTTTTTCTGCTTTTTTAATCAATTCTTTTTTAATTAATTTTGCTTCTTCAAGGGTTTTAGCTCTTTTTCTGTAGGTTTTTCCGTGTCTACTTATATAAACTCTATAAGTGCTTTCTTTATCTGACTTTGAAATATTTCTTATTCCAGTAGTAGACGTTGAAATTGGTTTATCTACACTTGTTCTGGCTTCATACGCCTTTACTTGATCTAGCTTGTCAGAATATCTTTTCCCCATTTCCGAACGCAAATGACCGCAGGAATTGGTATCTCCTCTCAAAACTCGATTCAGTTTCGTTACAACTTCTTCCCCACAACTGCATAGACAGACACAATCTCTTTGATATTTATGTTCTTTTATAGGCATGGTGTAACTTAAAATAGTCAATTCTCCAAACTTTTTCCCAATCGCCCAATCATAGTTCTTCATTTTCTATTTTTATCCTCAAAGTTACATCTTACTTAGTTTTTTAAAATAATACCGTCTCAAAACTGGATCGTTTTCTACTTCCTCTTTGGTGAAAACTGCACGACTTCCTTCTTTTGCAATGAAGGCTGTATCATCACTATTGAGAACCGTGTAATAGGTATTCTCAAAGATTTTTCTTCTGGCAACATAAGTATACTCCGTAAACCTAGAGGGAAGATCAATTAAAACAACTCCATATTTTTCGCTTTCATCAGGTATAACTAATTTATCTCCGAATAGATACAAAACGTCATTTACTTGATCTAAAAAACTTTCTTCTCCTATCTCAAACACTTTTACTTTTACACGTCCAATGATCTGATCTGTTTCAGGATCGTCAATTACCTCCGTAATCTCAATTTGACGTTTACCTTTTGTATAACCAAATGGTAGGAAAAACTGGATTTCCTCCCAATTTTCAAATTGGTAAAATGTTTTTTCACCAAAAAAATCACCTACTATATCTGTTACTTTTAATCTAAATTTTTCATTAAACTTTTCAATATTCAACACATTTCCCATTATTGCACTCCATACTCGTTTTCAATCACATATTTTTAGCCAAACACAGCAATTCCATATCCTTTTACTAAATAGTACGCTATAAACCCAAGTAAAATAATTATTACCCATTTAACGATAGTTCCTGCTGTCTTAAACGCCCATGCTAGTAACATTGATCCCAACAACCACGTTAGAGGGGTATAGTTACTCAAAAACCTAATAGCTCCTGCACTAAATCCCCGCAATACAGGCGGTATTGTAATGTTGTATTTCCCCATAAGAGCAATAGCGTTTGTTTGTAGCCATGCAAATATACCAAAATTATAAGCAATGATCCCTGTTTGGTAAGGGTTTCTCTTAATATATCTTTTTACAGTTTTTAACATTTTTCCTCATTTTCCTCTCAAATTCAAATTGTTACAAGTTAGATATTTTTCTTCCAAATAGACCTTTTGACTGTTTGGAAATTCCACTCCGTAGAAAATTCCTTCTCGATTTTCTATTTTCTCTATAACAATCCCCTGTAGATATGCTTCATCTCCAATATTCATTTCAATATTTTTCTGAAACGGTTTATCGCTCGTTCCTAATAAATAAGAGGCGCTTGTATTTAACGCTTCTGCCAATTTCTTAACCTTACTAGGTTTAATGCTTGATTTTCCGTTTTCCCAATATCCTATTGTTCTTCGTTCTACTCCCACAATTTTAGAAAGTTCTTCTTGTGTGAGATTACGTTCTTTTCTTATTTCTTTTAATCTGTTCATTGCGATTCCTTACTTATTGATTATATTTATATTATACACCTTCTTTCGTTTTTTTGTCAACCTTTTTATTATAAAAAGGGCTTTACCCTTTTTATTTTTCAATAGGCAACAATGTGTAATTGTTCCAAGCAGGGATAACTATATCATCTAAAACCCCTTTAGGTGTCATGAAACTATCATTCTCAATTTGCTTGATAACCGTTTCAATTACCGCCATTACATTTTCTTCATCTGAGTTTTCAGATAGTGTTTTCTTCAAAAACTTAGTCAATTCTTTCCCATTTTCCATATCTTTATTATATAACCTAGATATTTCTTTATTGAATGATTTTTCTTGACTTAGGAGATCATCTATTCTTGCTTTTGCATTTAAACATTCCAGTAGGGTAGTTTGTAGTTTTCTTTTAACATTCATCAAGCCTTTAAAGTCAATATAATTTTCTACCAATTGTTCGTAGGTTGATTTTTCAAAATCATATTTTTTATAAGTTTCGGTCAATCGTTCCTGAATAAGATTAAAGGTCGATTTATCTTTATTCTTTGTATCGACATAAACGTTTATTGCTTCGTCTAACGCCCCAAATAAACTAAGTTTTTCCTGCAACCATGTTCTATGTTTTTTGGATTCTTTAGTTACAATGATCTGGTTTACTATATCAGGCAAACATTGATTTAGTTCAAAGTTAATTTTTTCTATTTGCTCCTCGATAGTTCTCTCTATTTTTTCTTTTTCAAAAATTGCTTGTTCAAGCCCTTCAATAGCTTCGTAAACTTTCTCCTTATCCTCTTCTTTCCCTTTTGAGTAAACCAGAAACTCCCCACTTTTATCTATAACTTCCACATCAGAAAGAGTTTTTATAAAATTGGTAACTTCATCTGAATATTCCCTTAAATCTGTTTCTAAATAAATAATATTTTGATAAATAACTGGTCTAATATGCGAAAACCCATTTCCATATTTTGTAGCAATTTCTTCCAAAATCACCTGAGAAGCATTTTCCGTATCTGCCCCACTTGTATCTTGTAAATCAACTCCTGAATAATTAGCAAACGAACGGATCAAATCGTAATCAAGAACTAATTCTAGGCTTCTCTCTGCATATTTCACACGTTTAGTTTTCTCTTTAATACTTTTTAATCTTTCTACATCTTGTTCATTAAAACTTACCATAGTTCTTCTAACCTCTCTTTCTTTATGATTCTATTTTATTATATTTTTTATATTCCTTGTATCTTTGCTTTTTTACCAAAAAAAAGATCTGCTTATCGCAGACCTTTTTATTGATTTTTTACGACAAAGTTTTCTTTTGAGCCTTCCTTGTTTAGCTCCGTAGCAATACTTTTTACTTCCTCAGTATTGCCTAGATAAGTAAGATAGTTAGCCAATTCTAAGCCACTCTTTGTCACGACTGTTTTAAATTGCTTATATAGTTCAACTGGAATTGATTCGTTTTTCCCATTGTTAATAGCCATTAGATAATAGCCACACTTAGTTCCAACAGTGAGCATTAATTCCAAAAATTGATTCACACCTTCTGCACCAATATAGTGATAAAGGTTTTCTAAAGGCAAAATTTGAATGATCGTTTTTTCAATTCGTGGACGATTTTCTAACTTCCCTGCCTCGTAAAGGTCAAGCATATTTTGGTTACGTCTAACTTCGTCCATAATGTTGAACAACTGCTTCCCAACCTTCTCAGCCAATTCCTCTGACGTAAATTCTTGTTCTAACTTTTGAAGATTAACTTCAACAGAACGTTTGACAGGCATTTCACATTTTAATGATTTTTGTTCCACTTCGTTGATCTTTTTGGCATAGAATACAGGAAAATCTTCTTCCGTTAAAACTAATTTTTCTACTTTTTCTAGTTTATTAATCGTCATAGTGTTCTCCTAACATTTCATATCCTGTTCTACGGATATTTGCAAAGACGACAATAACGATAAATACAAGGTACACCATGTATTCTACACGGGTATTCAACATTTCCTGTAACGTACCAACTTCAATTAGTTTCATAATTGAAAAACCAAACAACATGAATACATAAAACAGTAGGAACGTCAGGAACGTTTCAAGGATATTTTGGATCTTTTGGCTTTTAAAACGACTGATCCACCCACTAGATACCAAGAACATGATAGTGATTGAGGCTACATTGATAAATGACATTACATTTCTCCTTTTCTTATTTTACAGCACAGTTTTTAGGTAACGTGCGTTTTGGTAGATCTTTTGGCGCTTTTGCTTCTAATTTTTCTGCTTGTTCACGCAACGATAGGTTGTTATTGTTTTCCATTGCAGACGCAATAGGCATAGCAATAGCGATCACAGAAGCCACCAAGGCAAACGACATTAAGATTTTCTTTTTCATTTTTACTCTCTCTTTTCTTTTTAGTCAAAATAAACACGCTTAGAGAAGCCATTCTCGAATAAGAAGGTCCAATCCTCACGAATTTCTTCCTCTGTCAAATGAAGTTCATCAGTAGGAAGCATATCTTCATAGGTTTTCATCATAATTTTTCCTTCTAGCGTTTTCACCAACACGTTAGGGTACTTGCCATAATTGAACATAGCAGTTTCGTATAAGGCTTCTTCCACTTCTGGAATAAGTTCGTCTTTCCAGATCATCATAAACTCGTCCTGATGATTGTCAACCCAATCGACAAGCTCTTGATCCCCTTCATTAGCCAACGTACTATAGGCTTTAAAAACCCCCTGTTTGCGGTCAGCTACTTCTAGCCACTTCATAAAAAGTTCTGGAACAACGATTTTTCCCTTTTCCACATTAAGAGGAGTTTCGCCTTTGTCGTAGAGGTTTGCAGGATCAAAACTTTCTTCACTTGCAGTTTTCTCCTCTGCAAGCACTTCAACCGTAGAACTTTGTTCTTGTTCGGCAACCTTTTCTTCATATCCTTTAGGACGTTCAGAAATTTCTATTCCACCCTCTCCTACAGTCACATGAACTTCTTTAGTTTCAGGATAAGGCTTCGTGTTATTTTTTACAGGAATATTAGTTGTTTCGGCTTCTTTTGCAGAAACCTGTTCCACTTCACGTTTAACACGTTTACGTTTTTTATGTTCAGGGAGTACCTTAATTAGCCCCATTTTTATTTACCTTCTTTCTTCTTTTGAACTCCAAGTCCAAGCATAGCAAGCAATGACACACCAACAAAAGTTAGAACACTCGCTTTTGTACCAGTAGCAGGCAACTGTTTGTGACTAATTGTTTCAGGAGCATTGTAAGCAACTGAGTTAAGCTCACTTGAAGCGTCAGCAAATTCAGTTCCACTTTGTACAGTCAATTTAACAACATTTTTAGCTTCGTTTTGAGCTACATAGTCAATCACTTTTCCTGTTGTAGAAATTACTGGAACAGTTTGGACACCTTGTTTTGCCAATTTTTCACGTTTGCGCTCTAGTTCAGCTTGTTTCTTAGCTTCTTCTTGCTTATCAAATTGAGCTTTGATAGTTTCATAAGCTGTTTTAGCTTCATCACGTTTAGTAGTCAACTCTGCCAATTTAGACTGTTCAACTTCAAGTGCTTTTTCTGCTTCTGCAAGTGCTTTTTCTGCTTCTACAAGTGCTTTTTCTGCTTCTGCCAATTTAACAGGAGCATTTTCTAAAGTTTGAACTTTAGTTTGAGCTACTACAAGTGCTTTTTCTGCCTGTTTCAATTCTGCTTTAGCAGTTTCAAGGTTTTCTTTAGCAGTTGCAAGTTCCGCTTCAATTTGTGTCAATTTAGCTTGTTCAGCGTCAAGAATTGCTTGTTTAGCATTTAGGACTTCTTGTTTTGTTGACAATACAGCTTTTGCTTGTGCCAATTTAGCTTGTTTTGCTTGAATATCAGCATTAAGTTCAGCTACAGCTTTTTGAGCTTTTTCATTGTCAGCAGTAGATTTTACCAAGTTTTCTTGTGCTTTGTCAAGAGTTGATTGCGCTTCTGGTGTTTGTACCTTTACAGCTTCTTTTTCAGCCAATACTTTTTTAGCTACTGAAAGTGCGGTGTCTGCTTGTTTTTTGCTGTTTTGGGCATTAGCAAGATCAGTTTGGGCATTGTTGTAAGCTGTTGTAGCGGTTTCCAATGCAGTTTTAGCATTCTTGTAACGTGCTTCAATAACTTCTTTTGTGTCAGGGTTAATGATAGCTGTTGTATCAAATGATGAACCCTCACGAACCAGACGTTCTGCAACAGTAATCAAATGAATACCTGTCACATTTTTTCGTGAAGATAGCGCAATACCCATAAATTGTTTATCTTCTGTTGAAGTTACGCCTGAAACTGAACCTGCGTGTTCCCACTCTTGACCGTTGTAAAGGAAACTTACAAAGGCTTCAAACACTAGTTCTTTAGCACGATTCATAGTCATTGTAGGACGGCTACCGTATTCTGTATACATATTTTCATAGAATTGCCCTTCAAACAGTCCGTTCTTACCTGCAAGTTCTTCAATACCTGCTTCGTCATGACCCTCTGAAATAACTTTATCCCAATCCCAATTATCAGCCACGTAGCGATCAGCCACTTCATCAGCAAACTTCATAGCTCCTTTTGAGATAACTACTTTATTTGTTCCAAAGGCTTCACGAATTTGGTTCAAGAGATCATTTGCAAAGAAAGTTAATTCTTTTTTCTGTTCATCTGTCAATGAACCAAGCGTCAATGTAATTCCATTATCATTAGAGTTTGAATTAAACTTATTCAAGGAAGCCATTTCGCTATTCATAGCTTTTAGTTGTTGTTCTGCGTCTGAACGTTTTTTATTACCTTCTTCGCTCAAATCTTCATAGTTTTTGTAGGCTTTTAGAGCTTCAATGTACTTAGCAGGCACTACGATAGTGTTTGTTGCTTTAAAGTCTGCTTCCGCTTTAGAAAACTCCACTTTCTTGCCTGCCAAAGTATTTTTTGCTTGTTCAGCAACTTTTGAAGCGTCTGCCAAAGTTTTATCTGCTTTGTTAGCTGTAGTTTCTTTAACTGCAAGATCTTTTTTAGCTTCTGTAATAGCTTTAGAACGTGCTTCGTCAGCTTTTTTAGCTTCATCAAGTTTTGTTTGAGCTTCGGCAACTACTTCTTTGTCTGCATTTACTTTAGCTTGTGTTTGTTCTGCTTTAGAAATAACTTCCTTAGCACCTGTTCCGTCAAGAATTGATTGTGCGTTGTTTACATCTGCTTTTGCAGTTTCAACTTCTTTTTGAGCGTTGTTTACATCTTTTTGAGCTGTAACAACTTTGTTATTTTGGTTAGCAACTTTTGTTGTTGCCTCGTTCACATCAGCTTGTTTTTCTGCCACTTTAGATTCGCTTGCTTTGATTTCAGCTTTTGCAGTTTCAACATTAGCCTTTGCAGATTGAATGTTTTCTGGGGTTGCTTCTTTAGCAACTGTTTCAGCCTTTGCGACTTCTGATTTTGTTGCTTGAACAGAAGCAGTTTTTTCTTCAACAACTTTAGCTTGTTGATCTACTGTTGCTTGTTGAACGTCTACAGCTTTTTGCGCTTGTGTTGCTGTAACTTCTGCTGTTGCGACTTGTGCTTGTGTTACTTCTTTGACTTCCGTTGTGCTCGCTACAGTATTTTCTGTTACATTATTTGTAACTTCGTCAGCGTATGTAACTTGCGTTCCGATTGTAGCAAGTGTTGCGATTGTACCAAGTGTTGCGATTTTTTTGTTCATAAGATAGAACTCCTTTTTCTTTTTTAAAATATTTTTTTCTCGCTCGGAAACTTCCTTGCGAATTGTTTATAGTTATATTATACACTTTTGATTTTCATTGTCAAGACTTTTTTGCGATTTTTTTATTATTTTTTTATGTTTTTTTGTTTTAAGGGTTAAGAAGCGCATAACAAAGGGGCTTTTCAGCCCCTTGTCTTATTCTAAGAGTTTAAAAGAAATATACTTATCCCACATATATTTAGCATTTTCTAGGTAAATCATTGCCATTCTGAAACATTGATTTAATTTACTTTTATACTCTTCAAGTTCCTCCATTGTTTTATCAAAATGCTCGTAGTTTGCAATACAATCATCTATTACTTTCGTAAACCTTGTCCTTAATTCAGCTACTTTATCATAAAGTCTATATAGGACCTGTGTACAATTTTGATTTGTCTTTTCAAGAGTTGACAATCTCTCCTCCCAATCAACATCAGAACGCAGGGCGTTATTAACTCCTGACATAGCTATTTCCAGATCTGAACGGTCTACTATTACACAATCTCGCAATTTCTCTTTAGCAACGATTGATAAAGTAGTTGGGATTTCAAACTCTTCCATTTCTTCCATCTTTTTATCAAATTTATCAATTTTTTCCTGAAAGGATTCATACATAGTCTTTTTATTAATTAAACGCCTACGCTCAAACGTGTCACCATCAGCCAAGGTATTCAGTTTTTCCTCTAGTTCTTGTTTTTTTGATATAACCCCATCTATCAACGCTTCTATTTCATCTAGGATCTGTCTACATTCTGACAACGTGATAAGCGTACCTATTTTACCTTTGCCATCTAAAGTTGATACGATAATTTCTAACAATACTCCTACTTCTGAAAAATCACCGTTTTTTAAAGCATATATAGCCTCGTCCACGCTTTTAATATCAACATCTGCCATTTAATTATTTCTCCATTTCAAATCCAATGTACTTGTTCCAAGCATTTATCATTTCATCTTCTGCTGTAATGACTTTCGGTTGTTTTGTAAGTGCTAGTGCTTCTTCAATTTCTTGCGCCACCTTTTCATTGTCGCTATATTCTCTTAGTAGTAGTTCAAGTTTTACACGGATTTCATCAAGAACCAATGAGCAAGTGCCTGATTCCGATTTCAACACTTCTTCAAACTTAATTTCTGACACCTGCAACATAGAGAATGATGATTTTCCTACTTTCAAGTCTCCTAAAACTGTTTTCAAAGTCTCAACGCCCGTTCTTAAAGCACCTACTGTTGAAATATCTAGGTTGAGTGTTTCAATAATTGCTGTATCAACTTTTAATCTTTGCAGTCTATCAGTTTCTAGTTCGCTACGCATTTTCCTTTTAGCACCTAGATAAGTTACTACTGCTTGCTCTAGCTCTTTTGCAAGTTCTATTTTCTTAACGATCCACTCTTTGTTTTCCTCGACTTTAGCAACATTCAAGATACGTTCCATCAGACTAGGCAAGATATTATTGACTTTTGCATTGATTTCTTGGATATAGGTATCTACTTTTTCTTTTGCTCGTTTAAATTCTAGTATATTGCTCCAAACTACTGTCATACAATCTTTGTATTCAATCGCTTTACTTAACTCGTCCTGCATTTCTCCTGACACATACAAGCGTAAAATGCCTAAGTAATCTTCCTCTAGGGATAATTTGCCTATTGTTTCAAGATTTTCTTCTGCTCTATCTTCATATTCTGCGATATTTGTTCCAACATGGATCAATCCATCTTTAACATAGACAAAGCAATACAATTTTCTAGTGTACTCACTAGCAATATCTTCTAAAGCAAGCTCCAAAGCACGGTTTAGATTAACTTCTGTCAGGGATTCATCAGATACACCTGTTTCTTTTGCAAAACCTTTACACAATTCCCAATCAACTGTTACAGGGACGCTTGCGACTGAGTAGTAATTATCTTTAATATCTACTTTTAATCGCTCCAACTCGTCCTTGTCGCTATCTGAAAATAGGTTGTCAAGCTCGTCTTTTTCAACTAACTCAATGACTTTAGAATAGTCCTCTAAACCTCTGTTTAAAGGAAAATGACGTTCTATTTCATCATAATTAATATTGAAAGCCATTCCGTTTAGCCCAAAAGAACAATTTACCTTTGCGGAATATGCTACATAATAGGATTTTACAGTCTGGTTGTAATATTTTCTTGCTTTTTCGTCATAAACTGTTGCATTATCTAGGATTGCTTGTTCAATAATTTCTTTGATCTCATTGTCATATTCATGATTTTTAACGTCTTCGACTGTTACTGAACCATTCCCATAGTATTTTACATACCAATCAGCTAGTTTTTCTAGGTCTGCGTCACTCAACTCCACATCTGGTGCGTCAATTCCTGTGCCATAATTAGTTCCACCGTCCATATCTCGACAGGTTAAAGTCATTAAACCAACGCCTTCTTTTTCGCTCCCTATTTTTTCGTAAGTGACATAAACATCATAATAGCCTTCTAAGTCAAGATCAAAGTCTAAACTGTCCATACCATCTGGGAAGTTCGATTCTGTAAATCTCAGCTCGCTCTTATCTTCCGTATTCCATACAGAAAGTTCACCATATTCTAAATCTAGCGACCAAACTCTATCAACATTATACTTACAGCTCCAATCTTCGTATTGTCCAGCTTCGTTTTCTACTACACCCTCACCAATATAAAATTCCCTAACGTTGAAAGAAAAAGAATTATCGTCACTACGCTCTATATTAGCGATATCATTATCTATTTCAACTTCACATACGGTTGAAGTGTCAATATTTCCAACTTCCAATTTTACTTTAAAACGGTTATCCTTATCAAATTCAATAATTTTTTCAAAAGCCATCAGCATTTCTCCTGTTTTTTATTATTTATCACTAGTATACAGCTTTTTCGTTCCTTTATGTAAACAGGCTCATTTACAAAAAAAGAAGCCCTGAAAGGCTTCTAAAAGGAGATTATTGCTTTTTTCTTTGTAAGGGCTTATAAAACATATACCTAATAAATAAGTAAAGGTACGTTAAAACCAAGATAAACAAACCAAGCAAAGTGTCCTCTGGGTTTTTATTTAGATACACATAATAAATAGCACCTACATTTACAAGCAAGAGTAAGATTTTAAATTTCATGCAAAAACTTATCCAAGCGCTTGTAGTGCCTCGTTAATGAACGATTGGACTTGTTCATAATCTTTAGGCTCAATATTTTTGTTAATGAAACGAAATGCTATTGTGCGCATTTTTTGGATCTCCTTATCATCAATAGGAATTTGGGGAGATCGTTTAACAACTTTCTTATTCATTTTTGCTTTCAATACATCTAGGAAATATTGCAATTCTTCTTCTACTGCATGATTAAAAACATATTTTTTAAACATTGATTTTTGATTGCTGTAATATTTCCGTGACTGGTAAGCAGGATCTTTCTTATTTTTTTCATAAAATTTTTGTTGGGCTGTTTTGTGCCATTCACGAACTTTCTCTCGGTTTTCATCACGATATTTTTGTTGAATTTCTAATACTTTTTTATAGTGTCGTTTCAAATATCGTTTTGCAACGTGAGGGTATTTTTTCTTTTCGTTTGCGTCAGTTTCTACATTTTTTTTCGTACTCATATAACAGTCTGTCCCTTTCTTTTTTTCTATTTTCTCTTATGATCTGTCTATGTTCTGCACTCAGTAGGCTAATAGTATTTAAATCGCCCTCGTTTTTAGGGTTGTAACCCCTAACTACCATTCTGAGGATCATCATTTCACTATTATTAAAATATTCTTCTAATTCATCTAATATTGGTTCACACGGAATAACATTTAGATCAACGTGTTTTTTAACTAATTCTGAAAAGGTACTATTTATGGTTTTCCCAAACTTTTCATTTATTCTTTTTTTGAAAATACCAATAGCAAGCAATTCATCAGGAGTTCTTTGTTCATTGCCATACCTAGCTTCTCGGTTCAGTTTTAAAATATACCTTATATCATCATCTGGAAGTACTCGTAACAAAATGCTCACCATTCGATAGTTTGGCAAACTGTTTATCCTGCGACATTTATTAAGTTCTACAGCGATTTCTTTAACTGCTTCTACATTTAGTCCACTATAGTTACTTAAAGCTACTGCCATTGGAACTCTGGGTATTGCGGTTGGCTTAATAATTTCAAATAAGCGGTTCACCACCACATCTTTTCTTCTTCCCATAATTATATTATACACCGTTGTTATAAATATTTCAATAACCTTTTTATGCTGTAAGTGTTTGCTTGATAAAATGATCTACCATTTTTATTTCTTCATCAGTTATTCCAATATTCCTATCAGGAATTATAACGTGAAGCGAACTCTGGTTTTCGTCAGCAATACTTAAAAT
>QWCI01000701.1_pt1 | contig 13655 bp, 10 predicted proteins | sample 1972541 | NCBI WGS metagenome assembly QWCI01 (sample SAMN09866712, study PRJNA288562) | Human oral metagenome isolate term3_saliva, whole genome shotgun sequencing... | isolation source: mouth | host: Homo sapiens | place: USA: California | reverse complement strand
TAAACAGCATCGCAAAGATTTAAGAATAAGCCAATGGCATTTACAATAACAAACAACCAACGACAGAAGCGATGATAGGTGTTTGTTTCTTTAAACCAAAGTGGAAACAACATTAACAGTATATAGAGAGCATTACTATACACAATGGCTGTAGTGTCGAACATTAAACCACCCTGAAACATTCTTATTAAATGTTCAAAACTTAAGCCTTCTTTAAATAACGAATAGTTTTCTAACAAATAAGCCACGCGAGCTACAAAATAAACAATGTAAGCTAATAGTATATTAGCTACCACAGCAAACATTGGTTGCAATGCCTTAAATGCTATATTGTTTTTATTTAATGCTATCATTGAATTATATTTCTTGCATATCGTGCAACTTCTTGTAATATCCATTGAGCAGCATTAACTCTTTGTGTGTTCCTCTTTCCACTATTTCTCCTTCGTGCATAACGCATATTTCGTCAGAGTTCTTAATGGTGGAAAGGCGGTGTGCAACAGCAATTGTCGTACGTGTCTTCATTAATTTGTAAAGAGCATCTTGTACTAAGCGTTCGCTTTCTGTATCGAGAGCAGAAGTAGCCTCATCAAGAATAAGAATAGGAGGGTTCTTTAAGATTGCACGGGCAATACTAACACGTTGTCGTTGTCCGCCAGACAATCTACCGCCACGGTCTCCAATGTTTGTTTCGTAACCCTTTTCGGTTTGAGAAATAAAGTCGTGCGCATTAGCTATCTTTGCTGCTTCAATAACCTTAGTGTTGTCTGCCGATACGCCAAAGGTTATGTTGTTTTTGAATGTATCGTTAAAAAGAATAGCTTCTTGATTTACATTACCTATAAGATGACGTAAATCGTGTATTGATAGTTCGTTAATATTAATACCATCTATAAGTATTTCGCCTTCTTGCACATCGTAATAGCGAGGAATAAGGTCGAGCAATGTAGACTTTCCACTTCCACTTTGTCCAACCAGTGCTATAGTCTTGCCTTTCGGAATAATAAGATTAATGTTACGTAACACCCATTTAGGTTCGGTTGTTCCATTTTCTTTTATTATCGTATCGTATGCGAAACTAACGTTGCGGAACTCTATTTGGTGGTTAAAACTGTCGATATGTTTTGGTTGTTCCACTTCTTTAATGGCACTCTCTGCCATTAGTATCTTGTCTATTCGTTCCATCGAAGCCAATCCCTTTGCTATGCTATAGCCTGCTTTGGATATTTCTTTTAGCGGATTGAGAATGCTATACAATATAACAAGATAATATATAAAAGTAGGACCGCTTATTACTGGATATTTCCCCAATACTAATGTACCGCCAAACCATAGTACAACAATTATCATTATAGTACCAAGAAATTCGCTCATAGGGTGTGCCATTTGTTGTCGAATGTTCACACGCATTATATCGTTGCGATACATAGAGTTTACTTTCTGAAACCTCTGATTCATTATGGCTTCTGCACAGAAAGCTTTAATAATGCGTAATCCGCCCAGTGTTTCTTCCACTTGACTCATTGTGTCGCTCCAAAGAGCCTGTGCTGTAATACTACCTTGTTTCAGCTTTCGTCCTACTATTCCCATCAGCGAAGCAAAGAGTGGCACAAAGAGTAGTGTAAATATTGTGAGTTGCCATGAAATAAACATCAGCGTTATGAAATATATCAAAACGAGAATTGGGTTCTTAAACAACAAATCGAGTGATGACATAACAGAAGAGTCTACTTCTTGTACATCGCCGCTCATACGTGCTATAATATCTCCTTTACGTTCTTCGCTGAAAAAACTGAGCGAAAGCGATGTTATTTTTTGATATAGCTGATTGCGTATATCACAAACTACGCCTGTTCTTACTGGTATGATTGAGGCTGACGATAAGAAGTAAGCGCCTGTTTTCAGAAAAGTCATAAACCCCATTATCAGTCCTATAATTAGTAGCGTTGTTGTTGGTCCGCAATCTGAAATAAATAGTTGTGTATAATAGTTGACGTTGTTTGCTAAAACATCTTTCAGCGAACCATCGCTCAATGCCATTACTTGTGTTGCCTTTGCTCCTGTGTCTACTTTAAACAGTATTTGAAGTAATGGAATGAGTGCTGCAAACGAGAAGATATTTAGAATGGCAGATAGAATGTTGAATACCACCGACCACACTAAATACTTTTTATAAGGTGGAACGAATCTGCGTAATATTTGGAGAAATTCTTTCATAACTTACCATTGTTAGGTTTATACCATCTCATTCTACTACTTCGCCAATAAGTGTTGCCGAGCTAGAACCTGTTATACGCACACGCACTGTTTGCCCTATGTGGTGTTTACCACGTGGAATAATTACTGCTTTATTTTGTTCGGTGCGACCCATAAGTTGTTCGCGACTGCGTTTGCTGAAACGTTCTATCAGCACATCAAACTCTTTGCCTTCGTCTTTCTTATTCTGTGCTGCCGATATTTCGGTTTGAAGTTTTATTAGTTCATTCAATCGGCGCACTTTTTCCTCTTCCGATATGTTGTCGGGTAAGTGCTTTGCAGCGTATGTGCCCGGTCGTTCCGAATATTTAAACATAAAGGCTGAGTCGAACTGACATTCACGAACCAACGATAGTGTTAATTCTTGGTCGTCTAACGTTTCGTTGTGATAGCCCACAAATATATCGGTTGTTAATCCGCAATTTGGAATTATACGGCGAATAGCAGCAACCTTCTCTAAATAATCTTCACGAGTATATTTGCGGTTCATATTCTTCAGCACTGTGTTACTTCCGCTTTGTGCAGGGAAATGAATATGTTTACAGAGATTGGGTTCATCGGCTACTGCGTGCAAAATATCTTCCGTCATATCTTCTGGATTGGAAGTTGAAAAACGCACACGCATATCGGGCACGCTTTGTGCCACTTTTCGCAACAACTCTGCAAACGATGTTCCGTTTTCTGGGCGTTTGCCGTTTGGCAGTAGTCCGTAAGAGTTTACATTCTGACCTAACAATGTAACCTCTTTAAAACCTCTGTCGTGCAAGTCTTTCACCTCGCGCAATATGCTTTCCACGTCGCGCGAGCGTTCTCTGCCTCGTGTAAATGGCACAATGCAATAGTGGCAAAAATTGTTACAACCACGCATAATGCTAACAAAGCCCGATACTCTGTTGCCACCAATGCGCTGTGGCACAACGTCTTTATATGTTTCGGTGGTAGAGAGGTCTACATCCATTGCGTTGTGTCCATTTTCGCAACGTGCTATCATTTCGGGCAAATTAAGATACGAGTCTGGTCCGCATACAAGGTTTGCGTGATGGTTCTCTATTAAATCTTTACGTACACGTTCAGCCATGCAGCCTAATACGCCAAGAATAACCTCGCGTCCCTTTCGTTTCTCTGCGTAGAGTGTTTCTAAACGGTTGTATATTTTGTTTTCTGCGTTCTCTCGTATGGAACAAGTGTTTATAAAAATTGCGTCTGCTTGACTTTCGTCTTCGCACACATCGTATCCTGCCATCTTCATTACAGAAGCAACCACTTCTGAGTCTGCCACATTCATTTGACAGCCGTATGTCTCTATATAGAGTCTTTTCATTAACTTCTTTCCTTGTTTATTCAGCGTGCAAAGGTACGTATTTGTTAGCAGATTAGCAAGCAATTACACATTCTTATGCGTGGTGTGAAATATGAAAGTTCATTACGAAACAAATGGCATAAAAGTTTTAGATATATATCGCACAAGTTTCAGACGTCTGCCACGTTAGTTTCAGACGTCTGTAACGAGTGTTTCAGACGTCTGAAACTAAGAGATATGACATCACATCGTGAAGCATCTCATTTTATGGCGCAACATGTGTTATATGTCATACTCTATTAAGAAATTAGAAACCAAATAGAGTATGGTGTATTCAACTAAAACTATCCATTATAGTTTTAATATATTTTGTTTTGTTGTTAAGCTAATTAATCAATCTTATAACGAAGGTGCAGCCTGCTACGTTTGATTAAACAGGCAAGCAAGATGGCTGCAATACAACTAAAAAAGGTTAGAACGAATAGTATAAACTACACTATAATAGCGTTGCGGTTTTATACTCTGTTTTGGGTTAAACTGCCAGTAGTACCATTAGTCCTCCTACGGCAATATATAAAATTGCATACGGAATGGCAGCTTTCAATATCTCGCCATCGCGCCCTTGCATATCGCAGGCTGCAGTGGCAATGGCTATGCTCTGTGGCGAAATTATTTTTCCACCAGTAGCACCTGTCGTATTTGCTGCCACAAGCCAGTTGGAGTTACTATAGTTTAGCTGATGAGCTACGTTAGCCTGTAGTTTAGCAAACAAAATGTTCGACGATGTGTCGCTACCCGTTACAAATGTTCCTACTGCCCCTATAAGGGGTGCAAACACAGGGTAGAGTTGCCCCGTAACAGTTGCAAGAGCCGAAGCTATTACTACTATCATTCCAGCATAGTTCATTACCGAAGCTAACGCAACTAAGCTAACAATGGTTATTGCTGTTTTGCGCAAGTTTACTGTGGTACGAGCCAGAAGCACCAGTAGTTGTTTGGGCGATACACCTTGCACAAAGCCACCTAACACTGTTCCCATAAACAACATTATTCCTGCATTGCTAATCCAGCCAAAGTTGAAAGTTGTTCCATCGGCATAAATGGGTAAAGACACGTGCGATACAAGGTGCGACTTTAAAAAGCCATTAATGCTGGGAAATAATGGTCCGGACAAGAGAATGAACAACAAAATGAAACCGTAAACACTCCACGCACGTAAGGTTTCGCCAACCGTATAGTGTTTTGCATTTGCATTATCTTTTTTCGGTGCAAACAGTCTGTTGTAAAGCACTAAAGCAACTATGGCTGCCACACTACCTATAATGGCTGGTGTTTCTGCACCAAGAAACATAGCCACTACATATTGTGTTGCTAACGAAATTCCACCTACCCACAACGCTATAAGCAGATTGCGACCAATGGCACTACTACTTCTATTGGTGAGCGTTAGAATAATAAAAGGTAATATAACAAATAGTGGCGAAAGCTGCACTACGCAATAGGTAGAAATTTCGCGAATAAGTTCGGGCGATGCTACACCACCTGCCGCCACCTCGTTAGAAAGTGTTATTACAGGCACACCCACAGCACCAAACCCCGTTGGTACACTGTTGGCAATAAGCGATACCAAAGCCGAAAACATTGGCTTATAACCTAACGAAATGAGAATGGCGGCAGGAATTGCAACTGCTGTTCCAAAACCAGCCATACCTTCAAGCAATCCGCCAAAGCCCCACACCAACATAAGTACCATTACACCCTTATCGTTTGAGAAAGATATAAACTGGTTTTTAATAACTTCTATATCTTTGCTTTCCACCAGCACATTATAGCTAAAAATTGCCATTAATATTATAATCAGAATTGGGAACACTGCTTTCAGCACACCTTCTATAACAGCCCAACCTACACCTATAGTAGTAAAGCTTGGTGGTACGAAACCCATAGCCGGAGCAACAAACAAAGCTAAAGCTATGGTAACAAGCAAAGTAATTAGTGCACTCTTGTGTCCTGCCATCTTTATTCCTAACATCAGAACAAAAAGCAATACAATTGGTATAATAGCTATAATTGCATTCATAAGCGATATCCTAAAAATCTAATTTATTGTGTTAATAATTCCATTAATCGCTACAAAGATAGTTGTTTTAAATGCTATTCTGGTAACATTAATGCAGAAATATAATCTTATAGCACATAATAACCACACTGTAGAGCGATGAGATATTCCAAAATAACTCTTCGTTCATCTTTCTATACAAGTTTATCCATAAAAGCACAAGCACTATATGCTGTTCTTAAAACTTTTATTACCTTTGCTGCGGTTTAACAATTTATCTTCGTTTTATAATAGAATAATGATACGACAAGATTATTTTCTACGACTGTTAGAAGAGTTTGCTACTGCGCTTGCCACAATGATGAAGAAAAAGGAAGACGAGCGCGACGATAGTTTGAAAGACTTATACCGACAGTATGTTGGCGATTACACACTGCTACGCAATATGAGTGTAGACGAACTTATGGAGTATGCTGCAAACGAATGGAACAACAACGAGAGGATAGACCGTTTAGAAATGCTGGCAGAACTTCTGTATGCTGAGGGCAGCTACAAAACAAACCCATTACGCAATATGTTGCTCGAGAAAGCTTATCTGCTGTTCATATATGTAGACGAGAAACAAAATATATACTCTATTGACAGAAAAGAGAAGATAGCCAAATTGCACAGTATTTTAAACGAGTAAACAAACTCAATACAAACAAATCGTAAACCAATGAACATAACACTCGAACAATTATCGGTTGGCTATAAAGGCTTTCCACCCGTAGTTTCTAATATAAACGTAGAGATTAAAAGTGGAGAACTTACTTGTTTAATAGGCTCAAACGGAATTGGGAAATCAACATTGCTAAAAACACTAACAGGATTTCTGCCTAAACTTAGTGGGCGACTACTGCTTGATGGGCGCGACATTAATATGCTTTCGCAACGCGAACGAGCTAAATATATAAGCATTGTGCTTACTTACAAAAGCGATGTACAAAACCTTAGTGTTACAGAAATGGTAGGAATGGGACGTATGCCGTACACTGGCTTTTGGGGTAAACTTAATACCAGCGACCAAACAATTGTGGCTGAGGCTATAGAGATGGTAGGCATAGAACACTTAAAAAACAGAATGATACAAACACTGTCGGACGGCGAACGACAGAAGGTAATGATAGCGAAAGCACTTGCACAGCAAACTCCCGTTATATTGTTAGACGAGCCTACATCGTTCTTAGACTTCCCATCGAAAGTAGAAATGTTGCAGTTACTTCATCGGTTGGCAAAAGAAACTAATAAAGTGGTATTCTTATCCACACACGATTTGGAATTAGCTCTACGTATTGCCGACCGTTTAGTAGAGTTAAACAAAAACGGATTACAAGTAGTGCCTGCCCAACAAGTGAAAGAAGAAATAAACAGGCTGTTAGAATAAACGTGGCAAAGGCACTGAAAACACACAAATAAAGTTCTAACCAGTTAATTAGTAAATTGTAACTTAACAAAAAAGAAAGTGTACCACAGTGGGCACACTTTCCTATGAAATAGTTTAAAGAAAACAGACTATTGAACTATTATCTTTTCCGACCTAACAGTTCCATCAGCCATTCGTACACTTTTAATATAAATGCCTTTCGTTAGCTTTACAACTCTGCGCCCACTCAAATCGGTGTAGAATGTTTCACCAGTAACAACATCGGTAATACCATTAATGCTCGAAACCGTTGTACCATCGCTGTACACAATATCAGTAACAAGTCGTTTATCGCCATCTTGATAGAAAGCTTGCACACCAATACGAGTTGCCTTGTCGTAAATCATTATGGCATGTGCACTACCATGATTCTCAAAATCGTAGCGAGTTTTATCGGAGAAATCGATTGGAATGTCTGTTATTTCAGCATTTAACCACGGATAAACCGATGGAGTGAAAGTGTACTTCTTATCGTTGAGATAAATATTGTAATACACATTCTTCGAATTCATAAAACTACCTCGTTCATTATATCTATCAAGACTAAATATAAACCGCTTTGTATCTCCACCCATTTCCTGTATTCCTGTGAATACCGGATTCTTTGGTTTGGCAATATTCTCAACCAATAGTCTAAAAGTAGGCTGCATCATCACTTGCATCTCTAAATCTATTAAACGATAACCGTAGTTTGCCATAAAACCGTGTTCAGGACAAGAGAATGATTGGGTTTTACTATCATAGTTGAAACTTACAAATGGTAACGACTTATAATCGGTTGTACCATCTTGCGAATTATAGCTAACATCGGCTGGCATTACCCATTTATAAGCGTGTTTACTTGAAAAGAGCCCCATAAATTGAGCATTATTAAAAATAATCTTGTCGCCTTTAATATCTCCTCTCACCCATGCATCAGGTATATCCGAATCTATATTATTAACATAAACATAGTTACCTTCGAACACAACTTCAGACATACGTTCAAATATCTCTCTGCTACCATTATTGAAAGAGAAGATGTACTTTTTAGCATTCGCTGTAGATGATGGTGCAATGTTAGTATAGGTACAAATAGCAGACGACGACACTAAATCGCCAATACCATTCCAATCGCCATCTGCATTAGTCATTCCTATCAATACATTGTTTTCTGTCTTTATAAGCGAATCGTTGCGCCATACATACTTGACTGTCTGTGAAAGCGAGTCTTTTACATATTGATTATTACCATCTACCACTTCAAAGTTCATTCGTGTAGCGTAGTAATTAACATCGTTATCATTTACATAAATAAGTTGTGGAAGTTCTACAGCAATAGTGTCGCCAATTGTCTTATGTCCCTTTATCCACGAATTAGTAGGAAAGAAGGTCATGGGATTTTGAATATAGACTGTTCCGTCATTGGCAACAACCACATCACGCGCCACACCGTCTTTCTTTCCATCAAATATAAGCCCCCACATAGAGTAAAATCCTTCAGCATAGCTATAAAGATTTTTATAGACTTTACCTTCGGGTTGTGTTACAATCATCTCTCCGCTTTCTGAGGTTCTTGCAACTTTGTTTGATTGGTTTAATACTTTTCCCCACACATTTTGTCTTTGTGCTTGCACACTCATTATTGCCAATAACGAGATGCAGATAATAATAATAGGTTTCTTCATAACATTTAACTTTTAAAGAATAATAATGATTTGGGTTATTTGTTCTTTGCTTGCAAATATAGTAATTTAATGACAGCAGAACAAACAAACCAAGCGAAAGATAGATATTTGAATGTAAGGTTGCAAAAATAACTCGTTAGCACACCGCATACAATACAAAAGTAAATATGACTACATTATATATATAATATTATTGTTGTGTTGTGTAAATAAGAAAAAATATCTATATTTGCAACACACATATATCGTACATTAACTTAACAAATTGAATTATGAGAAAACAACTCGCTAAACAAAACAGATCATTATTACTATTCTTATTGTTGTTCTTTGTAACTATCAACTCGTACGCCGATTGGAAACTGGTTAAACAATTAGATGCAACGTATGCTACCTTTGTTACTAAGTCGGGAAACATTCTCTTATCTGATTTTCGTATAGAAAGAGATGGAGGCATCTACATTTCAACCAATGAAGGAGATACGTGGACAAAGACAAACGCAAAAGACTATAATTACAATAAGTTTGTTGAAGTAGGCAACTATATCTTCGCTATTGGGTATGGTGCAAATATTGCACGGTCGGCTGATGGAGGACATACTTGGACAGAATGTACTTACGCCAATGCGGTGAGAGATATTTTTAGCGAAGACAACATGCCATATACCGTATGCTATGCGTGTGCATACCACAAAAACAAGCTGTATGTAGCTGACTTCTGTGGGGGTGGTATTTTGTATTCTGAAGACTTCGCACAAACTTGGAAGAGAACAGACTTGTCGTCTTTAAAATACAAAGCAGAAGACGATGATGGCGTTCCTGTTGAAAACACTGAAAACATATACCAACTAGTATCGTATAAAGGAAAGCTATATGCTTTTGGTGTATATTTTGTTTTCTGTCTCGATGAAACGAACAACACGTGGAAAACTATAAGCGATAAAAGTAACTTTATGGCTGTATCTACTATATTCGATAATACTTTACTATTGGGCAGAAGCGTTCCGAACGATGACTTTAAAACGCCATTCATTCTTACACTCGAAGATGAAGACAAGTGGGGCAGTCTGCCAAGACCTACTGGCGTTATGGACAACAACATTAGAGCTATGGCAAGCGACGATACATATATATATGTAGGACTACAAAAAGGGGGCTTATTCTATACATCTAATAAAGGAAATAAGTGGGTAAACTTCAGTCAGGGTTATCCTAAAATGGAACAGATGGGAAACATATACTTAACGCCTACACAACTGTTCGCAACAACAAACTACATATATGTTTCGGTTTACGAACCACAAGGCGTTTCGAAGAAAAGTGGATTATACCGATTTAAGAAAACAGAGCTAACACCGGCAGCAGGTATAGAGAGTGCTAACAGAAACAAGAACATTTCCATTTACATAGATGGCTACACGCTGTGTTCGAATATAGAAGACAATGTTACAATAGACATTTTTGACGTGAATGGTATTAAGAGGAATATTGTTCTAATTAATGGAAAAGCCAATATAAGTTTCTTAAACAACGGAGTATATACTTACAAACTATGTATAGGAAACAATGTTTATAAAGGCAAATTAGTGAAGCATTCAAGATAGAAGTACTATGTTCTCTACGCTTTGCACTATTCTTTGCGCTTATTAACGCATATACAAACGAACACAACCAATTTGGGTTAAACAATAAATATGTATCTTCTTATCTACACTGAAGGTTGTTGTTGATTAATCCAAATTGGGGTGTTAAGCTGTAACATCATCAAACACTATTATTAATAACTCAATGTATTATTAATAATATTACTTCTTACGACCGAAATCGGCTGGAATTTCTCCCCACTCTTTTGTTTCCCACTTTATTATTGGTGTAGTAACATTATGGGTACGCAACCATTGTTCTGCTCGTGCTATTATGTTGTGCAGCTCTGTAGTTTTATTGTTGTGTTCTAAAGTTGTTTTACATTTCTTTTTGTTCACCCACAAAATAGCATTGTACGAGTCGCTGTAAATAACCTTGTTTGTAATGCCCTGTTTTTCCATCAATGCTAATGCATGGACTATTGCCAGAAACTCTCCTATATTATTTGTTCCCATTGTTGGACCAAAATGAAAAATGCGCTGTCCCGTAGCAAGATCGATGCATTGATATTCCATTGGTCCAGGATTTCCCGAACATGCAGCATCTACTGCCCATGCGTTTGCATTTACACACAATGGCAAAGGCAACACTGTGTCGTGTCTGTTTTCAGGTGGATTTTGTAGTTCCATTGGTCTTTAATATAATATCTTACATATAGTAAATGTATAAAACAAACAATTGCGACTCTAATGTTCTTCCTTTCTCGATATAGTGATAGAAGAGGTGGTTACAAGCCTTTTGTATCGAAGCCTTTTGACTCCAGTTCGGCTATTACACTTTGCATAATAAATGCGCCTGCTTGTTCGCCTACCTGGAATAAATCGCCCATCAACGTTGGATTTACTTTCGCAATCTTACGTCCTAAGTCTGTTTCGTAAAAGGCAATGTAGTTCTTTAACTCTTCTAGCGTAAAGTAACGATTGTAAATGGGTGCATAAAATTCTACCATTCGGTTAATAAACAGCTCTCTATATTTAGCTTCTATTTTGGCGAATACATCTTCTGGAATGTTTGGCAACATATTTTTCAATGTATTCATAAGAACAGGGAACTGTGCTTTCATTGTTTCTTTGGAACCCGATACTTCCAATAATTTGTCTATTGTAGCTACATAATCGGCAGAAGGAGCTTCTGCTACTGGTGCATCGTTGTTCTGTGCACTTACATTACAAGGTATAGCCATAAAGATTGTAATGAGAAAACTTAAAAATATATGTTTCATAAGTGTATAACTAAAGTATATGTTGTGCGACCATTTGGTAAGCGTTTCCTTCTCTGCAACAAGAAGGAAACGCTGTTTTGCTACATACGTTCTGGCACTTCTATTCCCAGAAGTTCCATACCGTTCTTTATAACTTTGGCTACATTCTGCGCCAAGACAAGGCGTGTAGTCTTTTCGTCGTCGGTGTCTGCATTTAGTATGCTGTAATCGTGGTAGAACTGGTTGAACTCTTTTGTTAGTTCGTAACAATAGTTTGCAATACCACTTGGACTGTAGTCTATGCCTGCTTGCGCAACAACAGCACCAAAGTCGTTCATTTTCTGTATGAGTGCAATTTCTTTTTCGTTGAGCGGAGCATTGTTTGCAACTGTCTTTGGAATGGTTATACCTTGTGCCGCTGCTTTACGCAAGATACTTCTAATACGTGCATAGGTATATTGAATGAATGGTCCCGTATTGCCATTAAAGTCGATTGACTCTTCTGGATTGAAGAGCATATTCTTACGTGCGTCTACTTTCAGAATGAAATACTTCAGCGCACCTAAACCCACAATGCGTGCTATTTCGTTTTTCTCTTCTTCCGTAATATCGTCCAGCTTGTTCATCTTATCTTCGCTAAGTGCACGAGCGTTTTGTATCATCGAAGCAACAAGGTCGTCGGCATCTACCACTGTTCCTTCGCGGCTCTTCATTTTGCCGTTTGGAAGTTCTACCATACCGTAAGAGAAGTGTACCAAATCTTTACCCCACTTGAAGCCGAGACGGTCTAAAAGAATTGAAAGTACTTGAAAATGGTAGTTCTGTTCGTTGCCCACAACGTAAATCATCTTATCTATTGGATAGTCTTTAAAACGCATTTCGGCTGTTCCTATATCTTGCGTCATATAAACCGAAGTGCCATCGCTTCTCAAAAGTAGCTTTTGGTCTAAGCCTTCGTTGGTTAAGTCTGCCCACACAGAGTTATCTGCTTTGCGAATAAATAAGCCCTTAGCCAAGCCTTCTTCCACTTTCTTCTTTCCTTCGAGGTAGGTATTGCTTTCGTAATATATCTTGTCGAAACCTACACCGAGTGCTTTATAAGTTTCGTCGAAGCCTGCATACACCCAGTTGTTCATCTTCTCCCATAGTGCACGAACTTCGGTGTTGTTTGCTTCCCACTTCACTAACATTTCGTGGGCTTCTTTCATTAATGGCGATTCTTGTTCGGCTTTTGCCTTTGCCTCTTCGTCGTTTAAGCCCTCTTCTTTAAATTTCGCGGTTAGTTCTGCTACTTCTGCTCTATAATGTTTATCGAACAGAACATAGAAGTCGCCTATAAGGTGGTCGCCCTTTTTGCCTGCCTGCTCTGGTGTTATGCCGTTGCCCCACTTCTGCCATGCAAGCATCGACTTACAAATGTGTATACCACGGTCGTTCACTATATTTGTCTTCACCACTTTGTAGCCGTTAGCTTCCATTATCTTTGCAAGCGACCAACCTAAAAGGTTGTTGCGTACGTGGCCTAAGTGTAGCGGCTTGTTGGTGTTGGGCGATGAATATTCAACCATAGCGAGCGGACTATCTGCCGTTACTTGCTGTTCGCCAAACTTCGCATTGGCATTTATATCGTTAAGAAGCCCTATCCACGCTGCGGGAGCAATAACAAGGTTCAGGAAACCCTTTACAACATTAAAGTCGGCAATAGCCGTGCAGTTGTTTTTTAGATATTCGCCCACCTCTTGCGCCGTTGCTTCTGGGCTTTTACGCGAGGTTTTTAGCAACGGAAACATTACCAATGTAAGGTTTCCTTCAAAGTTTGCTTTCGTCTTTTGCAACTGTATCATTTTTGCTGGAACATCAGCACCATACAGTTCTTTTATGGCAGCCAATGCTGCAACAGCTATTTGGTTTTCTATCGTCATATTGTTTGTTTTGTTTTCTATTTACGTGCAAAGTTACTAAAAACTTTGTAACTGTAGGCAACTCGCTTATTATAAGTAGTTGGCGTTCTATAAATAGCATATATTCTACGGCACATATTTTAAATAGGCTATCCACTCCTA
>QWCI01004100.1_pt1 | contig 13690 bp, 14 predicted proteins | sample 1972541 | NCBI WGS metagenome assembly QWCI01 (sample SAMN09866712, study PRJNA288562) | Human oral metagenome isolate term3_saliva, whole genome shotgun sequencing... | isolation source: mouth | host: Homo sapiens | place: USA: California | reverse complement strand
CCAGATACATTACCTGTTTCCAATCGCATCATCGAACGGTGTGAAGCTACTTTCTTTTCAGAACCTTCACGAGTATATGCTGTAGAGATTTCTACATTTTCATCATTAAGGGTCTTATTGACAAATTCTTCTTCACCGGAAATAAGTTCCATACCTGTAGTAAGTTGATAGAGTTTAGTAGAACCCATATCACCTTCTACAGAATGTGGATTTTCTGTAACATAGCGAATAATGTTTTCTTTAGAATCTGGTGGGATAGAGATAGAATCGTTAAACTTCTCAAGGTCTTCACGTTTCTTAAAGTCCACTGCTTTTTCTTCTGAACCATTCAAACAACGATTAGCAATTGCTACTGGGATTGGTTTAGAAGCTGGTTTCTTTTCTTCATTCAAAGAACTACTAGGTACCCAATGTTTAACACCTGATTTATCAATTGCACCTACACGTGATTGTACATTGTGAAGAATTTTAGCAGCAGATTTTTTCTTATCTTCTGTTGGTTTTGTTTCTTCTACAGGCGCTTCGAAATCTATCTTAGCGATTTCTGGCGTCTCTGCTTTCAGTGATTCAAACAGAGAAGGATCCATGATTCGTGATTCTTCAACTACGGCTTCTTTTTTCGGTTGTTTATCTGACAACTCACCATTCTGAATCATTTCTTCAATAGTCATTGAATTGACATTTTCAGTATTATTGTCACGATGAGCATATTCGGCAAGATTACCTACTTTATCAATATCAATTGTATCGTGCATTGGGTCTACATTTTCATTATTACTACGTTGTGTAGGTTCAGTAGGGTTACCTACTTTTTCAATGTCGATAGTATCGTGTAACTTAACTTCGTTTTGGTCACTCATTTAATTTCCTTCTTTAACAGGTGCTGGTTTAACAGCATTTAAATTAGGGTTTGTATATTTATACAATTCTTCGGAAATGAATTTTTTAATATCTTCCGGAGCTTCATCAGGATGTTGATGGTAGTAGTTAATTACCATGGTGGTATAGAAGTCGCTGATATGTTGTACTTCAGACAACAATGTATTACGAATACGGTTTGCACAAACAACATATCGTAATTTAATATCCGTAATCAATTCCAAGAAGAAAGCATCTTCTTGGTCTACTTCTTTCTTAACAGTATCGTCTTCATTCAGGTATTTAGAATAAAGTTTACGAATAGAGTTAAGTTCACGTTCCATATCGGACATATCAGATACGGTCATGTTTGCCAGTAATTTGAACTTATCACGCTCTGGGAGATAAGGGAGCATCTTTTCTTTATCTTCTGCACCAAATGCTTCTAGCGCACGTTTAGGGGCTAGGATTTGTTCTTTCAAGTGTTTATGGATTTCTACACAAGATTCAAATGTTGTATCTACCAGAGTAGAGTATTCTTCTTGTGTCATCATGCCTTTCAAATCTTCTGGCATCATTCTTCGATTTATGTTATGAATTTAAAGATTATCACATATGTAGCTAGTCTTTAACTATTTACTAACTTTATTATAAGGTAGATTTATAATGGGTAATTTAATGTTAAATTACATTACCAGTACATGGGAAAAAGAAGATGTTGCCCTATATACTGATATAATGGAACTCGTAACAGGTGTACGAGATGATTATGGTGATAACATAGATTATATCATCCAAAACTGTAATGACGATGTTACAATGAGTCAGTTAGATGACTTAATTAAAAGCTCTGTTCAAGAAATATTAATTGAACTATTAAGAGAAATTGGTTTCTTTGTTTCTGAAGATTACTATTTAGATAACGAGATACTGTATAAGATTTATAAAGAAGCTATCGAGATTGAAGCTAATGAACAAATAGATTTCTCCCTCTCTATTTTAGAATCAGATAGAGATATTATTGTAACATTCTACGAACTATTAAATGTTGTTGGTTCTTTAGACATTGATGAATCTGATTTCAATAACCATATTGTTAAGATATTGCCAATGACTAAAGAGAAATTAGTTAACTATTTACGAACTAAAAAAGAAACGTTACCAGTAGAACCTAAAGACTTAAGTAAGATAGCTTTACGTGTTAAAGAGTTTTGTAAAGCTGTTAACGATGAATCTTTCATGGTTATTGATTTAATTAGAAATGGTGTTAACTTAGGCTTACCATTTCGTAGTTATTTAAACATCTATTCTACTGCTCTATTTGACCTTGATTTAAAAGAACAATGTTATAATTTATACCTATTCGCATTAATCAGTGAAGATGGTTCGGACGAACCTGCCGAATGTGTAGAAGACAATATTAGTGATTATGTATTTGATTATGGTGTTGTCGATACTATGTTAAGAGCAGTACGTGAAATTCAAGTAAAAACAAGGACTATTTAAAAATGAAAGAAATGAATAAATATAGTTATTTCCTCATGGGTTTAAAAAACAGATGGTTCTTAGATTCATACTGGATTAAGAGTTGTTTCTCTGTATTTAAAACCAAAGATACCACACCTTATTTGGTTAAGACAAATAGTAATGGTTTTTACTTTATACAAGATGGTGAAGAAGTATTGATTACTGGTAGTAAAGATATCACTAAACCATTACTTAGAGTAGGTGAAATGATTACCGTACCAATGGGTACATTCCCTGGTCAGAAAGAAGAGATTAAAACTTCTTGTGGTATATTGTTTCAAAACTACTTAATGGTTATCGACCCATTTAATGGTAAAGTACCATTTATCAATAAACGTTTCTTCCCTAGTGATGTAGAGAAATACTTCCTATATAAATGGGAACGTTCACGTGATGATATTAGTGAAGATAAACCAGAAAAACCAGATGAAGTATTTACCGAAGAGTTTTTGAAATATACTGAGAATACTCTACACTTAGTAAACTATACACAGACATTCGTACCTTCTATTACTGAGAAGTCTTTAACTACTAACCCATTGTTAGAGAAACGTAGAAAAGAACTCTATGCTGAATATGGTGATAGATTAAACGACCCTGTTATTGCTGCTAAGGTAGATGCTGAATTAGTAGCTATTGATAAGGAATTCATGAAAGGAGATGATTCCATGGGTTTCTTAATCAGTGGTAAAGCATTTAACAATACTCGTAAGCGTTTGAATAATAACTTTGGTACACCGTCTACTCTAGATGATAAACCAGGTCAATTTATTACACGTAGTTTAAAAGAAGGGGTAGATTATAAGAATTTATCCGTCTATGTAAATGACGCGTATAATGGTTCTATTGGTCGTGGTCTAGAAACACAAGAAGGTGGTGTATTGGTTAAAGATGCATTACGTTCTGCTGCTAACTTAAAGGTAGAAGGTGATGATTGTGGTAGTACACATGGTGTATTATATAAGATGCCAGATGATGTTGATAAATGTCTTAAGTATATTGGTTACTGGTATATTGTTAAGGGTGTTTCTTACAAGATTACTAATGAGAATATTAAAGACTTAGTAGGTAAGTATTTATTGTTTAGAGCACCTAGTATGTGTACTTCTAAGAATAATAGTTACTGTAGAAAATGTGTAGGTCCAAACATTTCAAATTATGAAAATGGTATTGCTACAGTTAACTCTAGCTTGGGTAGTGTCATCATGGGTCTATCCATGGCCGTAATGCACAATAAAACCGTATCTACCAGTAAATGGAGAAACTCTTTGTTATCTTGATTTTATTAGAGTGTGTCGAAAGATGCACTCTAATATATTTTATTTTATTTCAAACCTATACTACTAAATTGAAAGAGAAGAGCAATCTTCTAACTTATCCATTTTAATTATATTATAACATTTTAGGAGTATTACCATGAACGAATTACAAAAAGCATTAGATAACTTTAACAAACAACTAACTGAAGATATAATCGATGACATTGAATATCGTATCGCATTCCATGAGAAACTGTTGAGTCAAGCACTCGCATTCCGTGAAGAATGTGTTAGTAAGGGATTAATTACATTAATCCCTGATTGTGAGAAGAAGATTTATAATCTTCGTGAAAATCTTGCGGGTCTCTGTGAGCAAATGGTTCAAGCAATTGAATCACTGTAATACATTTTACATTTATAGAAAGGAAGAGCTATGATATTCAATTTATTCTCTAAAACTCCAACTCAACAAGAATTGGAATTAAAAGAATCTAAAGAAGAAGTAGTAGAACGCATGGTCAAGAATTTCGAAAGAAGAATCTCTCTGATGAATTTCTCTATTCAAGAATTCAAAGAAGATCGTGAAGCTGCTATTGAAAAAGGCTTAATCGAAGTAGCTGCTAAAAATGAAGCCAATATTAAATTCTTCCAAGAAAGACTGGAAGAAATTCGTAAAGAGTTTCAAAAAGAAATTCTTGAATTGATTGAATAAAGATAACGCTACAGTAGACAGATATCTGTCTACTGTAGTATTTATCCTAATACAATATATAATTTTTTTTCTTTAAATATCTTAGTTAAGTACTCTCTAACCAATCTATTATACTTAATTGGATTACTGGATTTATGTGTTGTTTGTCCCTTAACACTAATCCAGGTATTGATTGAGTTATCTGAAATGAATACATCTACAGCTTCATCTAATGTATCAAATAACACGCCATTATTGCTATAGTCTTTAACATATACAGTAGGAGTATATTTTGGATGGATATTGAAATAGATAAAATCTTTATCTTTAGATAAACAATATTTAGTAATATTTAGATTAGCGTGTTTTCTATTTAACCAATCAACGATTAATTCGTTATCACTAACAGTTTCTTGTTGTTCCCATACCCATTTAGGTACTTCTAATCTTTCTTTATAAAGAGTTAAACTAAGGAGAGATTGAGTCATTTTATTTCCTCATTGCGCTAAAAACAAGATATATCAGTGCTAAAACTGCAATTAGACTAATGACAATTGTCATTAGTTGATCTGCTGTAGTCATTTTACTTTCCCAATAAAAAATAAAAAATGTATATTAATACTAAAACCATTAGGAACTTAATCACATAGTATACGTCATCACCTACTTTACTTTTAAAAGCTACTCTTTTGTCTTTTAAGTATTCTAGAGTAGGTGCTACTGTTACTACTACTGTTTCTATACCAGAATAGAGTTTACGAATAACCTTTTTAAATAGTTTCTTATAATCCATTTTATTTTACCCAGCAAAAAGCATAAGTAACTAGACAGGACACCTAAGAAGTGTCCTATCTAATATACTCTATTGAATTGGTCCGCGAGGTGGGACTCGAACCCACACGACCTATGGTCAAAAGATTTTCTTACTACTCTTGCTTTCACAAGCCTGATACAATTATCAGTTATATCAGTTGTAGTCTGGACTATATCATTACCTTCAACTTTACTTGCTAAGGTATCCTGAGCGTAGTCTCTGAACCTTCCTCTTATCTTTTTACAGACTTAGAGGCTCGGCTGCTGATTGACCAATTTCCGATATTCTTATAACTTTCGTATTCGTCGTTTCCAACCACACTGTAGTTATCGGAACTATAAGGTTATTCCAGCAATTTCCAGGATTCTCATCTATATATTTCTATATAGCGGCTCTATGTTCATCTAAATATCAGTTAAAGATATTTAGATTACTATACTAAAGTCTTTTACGGCTACCCGATTACGTCACTCGCGGATTATATTTTGGTACGTGTACCTGGAATCGAACCAGGGTCATCTGCTCCACGCCGCCGCTCTACTAATAAGCTAATGAACGTCAGTTGTTCGCCCATTCTGGAATTGCACCAGATTCTCTCGACTCGCAAATATTCTACCACTAAACTATACACGCAAAAAATCGGTTTAAACTAGTTTCATCACCGAAAGTTTTGTCATACACTAGTACTTTACCTATTCATTACATTTTAAAGCAGTACCGTACGTCAGAATAGGAATTGAGTACGAGTACTTCTATTTGGTGGAGGGAGTAGGATTTGAACCTACGAACCTTTCGGGGCGGATTTACAGTCCGCTGGATTTAACCACTCTCCAATCCCTCCAGTTAATTTAATAACCCCATCCTTCAATATAAATAATAGAATCCATGGTATTATCTCCTAATTGGGAGTACTCTTACAGGATTTACCTGCATCTATCACCGTAAGTTACATTAAGTTTAACAATATCAATAAGCAAGCAGGTTTGAAGTAAGAGATGTGCTTTTACGTAACTTACGATACAAAGTATCTAAGTCGCCTTTCAGGTAACTATTGGCAATTGTTTTATTTTAAACTAAAGAGTACATTGGCGCATCTAGAAAGAATTGAACTCTCACTAAATTCTTAGAAGGAACTTGTGCTATCCATTACACTATAGATGCTAATAACTGGTGCGTGAGGAGAGACTCGAACTCTCACTCCTTTCGGAATAAGTACCTAACACTTACGCGGCTGCCTGATTTCGCCACTCACGCTCATTTTCATATATAGAGAAGATATAGAAAATATTATTTAGTTTTTAAGAATAGCTCTTCAATATATATTTTAGATTATTTCAAACATATACTACTAAATTGAAAGAGAAGAGTAATCTTCTTATTTAACTATTTTAAACTTTATATAAAGGAGTAGTGCTATGTTGACATTTGAAATGAAATCTAACTGGGTTGTGAATAATAAATCCAGATACACCAAGGTAAAAAAAGCTATTGAGGCTTTGGAAGCCACAAGATTAATGCCGACATTGATGTCGGCAAATGTCAATTGGAACGTCTTAATGATGTAGCCATTAGAATTCTCCGTCATGAGAGATTTATCTGGGCTTTGCCACACACTTGGTAAGGTGTAGATCAAAAAAGAAACCCCTTAATCGGGATTTCTTTTTTTTTTGCTTTTTATTTCTTTTCTTCAAATGATTTCCAAATCCCAATAGATGTAGCAATCATCATCATCTTGTCAGAACCTATTACAGTATCATCTAACTTCCAACCTAATCTAATTCTAAGGCATTTATCCTTTTTAAATGGATAACGATAGACTAAGTAGAATTCCCAAACACCATTCTCATTATACTGAAATAATACACCTTCACAACCCTGGTCTGAGGTATCTGGATTACCATGGTTAATTAAACATTTACCAATTGGTCTACCTAAGTAATAATAGTCAAACCAATAGCCTTTATTGCGCCATAACCACGCTGTACGACGTTTAAACTTAATAAGAGTAGTATCACCAGGCCATCTCTCTAAATGCCATTGATCACCGTCTATTGGGTTATCGTGAGTTAACCAAGGTGTAAAGACTTTAGGTACGTTACCTTCTTTATTGGTTAAACTAAATAAAGCAATAATAGGTCCTAATGGATAAGAGAGTAGACTTACTACTGTAGAGATAATAAACAAAGGAATAAAAAGAACAAGGTTCTTAATGAGTTTAAAATAAATGTGATTCATCTTTTTGTCTTTCTTAACTGTTAATAAATAGTGTGAATAATCATACAAATTAAAAAAGAAACATAAGGAAATACTACTCTCTACTCCAAAATAGGAGTAGAGAGTAATACTTAAGAATAGGGGTGAAACAAAACCACCGAGTTACCAGCCTCTAGGAAATGAAAGGATATACACTACTATCCTAAATAACCTTTAGTAGAGGATTTGAACTAACTTTAGTCTTTCAACTTTCTATCTTTAATTCGTATAAATAATCTTTAAGCTTTAGTATATTTCGAACTTTAAACTTTTAGCTTTTATCATCTAGCATTTTCACTCGCTATGGACAGTATATAGTTACCCAAATATATATTTCCTTAGGATGATTCGAACACCCGACAACCTGCGTATAAGGCAGACGCTACCCGACAACCTGCGTATAAGGCAGACGCTCTACCCACTGAGCTATAAGGGATCGTATGCTAATTGACTATAAGCATTTAGATTATTCAGAATCTAAGACGGAGTGTATTGGATTTATCATTATTCGATAACCAATGGTTTTGTTTCTTTAAAACAAAGCAATTATTTCTCAAATCTATCTTTTTAAAGACAAGAAAGAAGAATAGGAAAATCGAACTAAAAACTACTCTTCTTTCATATAAAGAACTACTTCTAAATTTTATTTCAAATTCAAAAGTAGCTCCTTATTCTTTTAGAGAATACTAATCGTATTAGATTAGAATTCAATCATGGTAGTGGCATTAGATTCAGACAAAACGTAGTCTACTTCTTCAATGAAAGTATCAATACGTTTACGTTCTGCTTCAATGAATTCACTTACATCTTTAATACCAGATACTTTAATTTCAACAAGAGCTGCTTTCAGACGACGCTCTTCTTCAGTCAGTACCATATTCATGTAGTCTTCATTAACGTCTTGACCTTGTGAACTTTTAATAAAGTTTTCACGTACAGTAGCAAACTTATTGTCTGCATTGATTTTACTTTGTTCTACACGAGAATCGGCAGTACGATTTTCACGAGCAATCTTTTCTAAGAAGTTACTACGATAAACAATAGTGTTTTTGTATACCAGAGCGTCAGCTACAGACAATTCATCACCACCAATAGTGACTTTAGTTATTTCATTAGATTTACGCACTGCTGCTTTAATACGATTCAATTCAGCAAACAAATCATTGAATTGGTCGAAGTTAGATTTGGTTTTATTCAGAACTTCTTTGTAAGTATCTGTTACGTTATCTACTTCACGTTTAGCTAAAGTAGTCACAAATTCTTTATCTACCAATTGATTCAATTGTTTCTCAATGGTTTTAATACGAGTAAGGGCACGGGTAATAGACATTGTAGTCATTTTGATTTCCTTTTTAAGCTTTAAAAAATAAAAGAGAGAAAATGATGGGTTACATTTCATCTATTAGGTATTACTAAAACTATTTTGTTTTAGCGTGTGTAATACCTGTCTGGTCTTGGTATACACCATTGTATCCTACATTGTCATCACTAGGAGTATGTCTTGAGAAATAGATAGTACCAATACCTTCATTAGCATATACACGCATGTGGATATTGGTTTGATTATAAATCTCTAATACTAATTGTCCTGACCAACCTGACTTCAGTGTAGTAGGTGCCATATTCATGCCTACACGAGCATAAGAAGACTTACAGTAAAGAACACCACTGATGTCATTAGGGATATTGAATCGCTCAACAGTGTGTGCCAATACCATGGTTTTAGGTGGGATTAGAAAATAGACTGTACCATCTCTTTCTCGAATAGGTTCAATGAAAAGACGAGTTAACTCTTTTTGTTCACTCAAGTCTTTCTTGATATCCAATACCGCATGAGCATGATTATCCTTATTAGGATTAATACTGGCTGTAGGAACAACCAATTCCAATGGTGTTTCAGCAATACGAACATCGTAACAATTTTTACTTTTTTATTAACAAAATCAGTAATTACTGGAACATCAGCGTGAGCTAATGCTTTAATTTCATCACTATTCAAATACATTTATCTTTTCCTTTTTAAGTATACGTTAAGAGTATAAGTATTCTGTTAAAATATTACCTAGTAGATTACGACATTTAATCTCTATATTACTTACATCGTAACTTAATTCAGACATATCCAAATCAACACCTAGTAGTCTAGGAAATTCATATCCACAATAATAGATTTGGTTGACTCTTTGTCTTTTTAATTCTTCGATTTGTTCTTTAAACTTCTCGTCTTGATTATAACGAGAAGAAATACCTGTTTTTACGACATAAGAAACAATATCAAATAGTTTTTTACCACTAGGTAAAATGTTAGTACGTTTAGTAGTAATATACTCTATCAAATCTTTTTTAGTTGATTCAATAAAACCACTATGGTCTTTTGGTCTTACTGTATCACTCATCAGATTAAAATCCACATAATCGTAAATGGCTTCGAGTATATTGTTATACTGCTTTAACTCACCTGTAGGAGAGTCTATAAACACAGGCCTATTACCTACAATACCTAATGGACTAGAACCTTTAAACCAATAAGCATTGCCGTGAACCTTATCTTCTGTAAACATCGCATTAAATCGATTAGGACACTTATTAGAATCAATACAGAATGTAAACAATACACGAGTGTTGAATAACTCTTTTTCTATCTTTTCCTGAAAATCTAACCAAGATTCTTCTGTTGAGAAATATTGAACCACAGGTATTCTTAATTCGTCAATACAATGTCCAATACCATTGTCTTCAAAATAACCTTTTTCAAACTTCTTTAAAGCATGAATAAACACATCCATGTTAAATTCAAATGGCTTATCGAGAATAGCATAAGGGACACTTACTAAGTTCACATTCTCGGTACTAAAACACCAATAACCATTTTCACTAAAGTAATCATCTTCTAGTTCTTTAAACATGTTATACCAAAGCGGATAAGTTTGTTTAAAGACTTCTGTAACTCTTACTGAATCCTCATCAGGTAATCCTTCGTAACATACAGGTACTGCTAAGTTTGTTAAACTAATATCACAATCGAATAAACTTCGTTCTATAAATCGAACAGACATCTCAATCTACCTTTTTAAGCTATATTTTCATTGATATTCAAAAGTACATAAAAAATACACTATACTCAGGCGAATACCTGAGTATAGTGTTTATAAAAATCAACAACTTTAGGATTAACAAAGAGAAATAAATACTCATTCAATACTTTACTAAGCACGTTTTATCCCAGTTATAAGTTTTCAGAAACATTTTCCACATAACGTGCATTACAAACAACTAAGTCATTATTCTCAAGACCAGTATTTACAAGGTTCTTAACCTGAGTTATATTAACCACAAAAAGGACACTGATTCAATTTGTTTTGCATCCTTGTGGTTTAAACCCTAATCACCTTATAACGAGCCTTATCCAAATAATAGCTTAATCGTTATCTTAAAAACCCATACTCACTCACGGATACTAACGTCGTAGACAGAATAATGGATACTACCACTTGTAATCCATTTATTCGAGTGAGTGAGTATAGGAATAGTTGAATAACTCAATAAACCAAATCCCACTACGGATACTAGTGCCACAGGCGTATAGAGGTATACCTTCTTGGATATACCATCTATTCGAGTAGTGGGATTTGTGTAAGGGTTGAAAACCTTTTACAAATAGTCTTTGGTTTATCCAAAGACGTTAGTAACGTGCGTTGCTTCATTTGTCTTTTATATCCTTTTATACCTTCTTGTTTAAGCAACGTAGTTACAAGAGAAAGCTTACGCTTTCTCTCTTTACTTATTTTTTATTTGTTTTTTTATTTTATTTTTATTTTTTTTTCTTTCTTTTTAGAGTATATATATATGAAACGAGGAATGACCTTTCGAGTGAAGTGATAACGGAACGAGGCGGGGAGTGACGAGTGGAATATATATATACTCTTTTTCTTTCTTTTTTGGGGGGAAAGGGGGGTGAGGAGGAGGAGGGTTGTTAGGGAGGAGGAGGAGAGGGGGGAAAACCCCCCTTTAAAATTTAATATAAAACCATACGCTACAGCGTAGGGTTTACCTACCCTTTTCATACCCCTTAATATACGCTCTAGCGTAGGGTATTTATACACATATTATCCATTCTAGCTAAGCTTATGAATGATTACTTTATAGTCGTTCTAATGTACATTTAACCCTATAAGGAATATTAATAATGTCTAATCGTCAAAAACAACGCGGTAATAACCGCAATGGTATGAATCCTGCTAATGCAGAACCTATCCAGCTAGAAGAAGCAGAAGACTTGGAAGTCTCTACTGAAGACTCTCCTTCCATTGAAGAAGGTCGTGAATACACTACTAACGATATCCTTCTACCAGATGCTACTGAGGAAATCCACAATCCTTCTGTAGACTTAGAACAAGAGCAAGAAGAAGACCGTCGTCGTCACGTATCAGGTGAACTAGACGTAGATGAAGTATTAGGTTTAGTGAGTCTAACAGCTCGTATGTCTTTACTTGGTATTATTGACTATATTGAGAAGATGGAATCTTTCAAAGGTGTTATCCGTGTCTTAATGAACGATAAGGGCTTTGTTACCAACCAAGGCCCTATCATGCAAGCAGAACTCTTCCGTAACATTATGGATATTATCACTAAGACTTCAGACTTAGATTTCCGTTACTCTTTTGACTTACTGATGCAGTTGTTCGTAAAACATGGTAAAGAAGGTCAACCACTCAATATCTTCTCTCTCATGCGTTTCCAAGAGAATATTCGTCTTGACTTAGTAGAACAGCAATGCTATCCTAACTTAATGACCATGCTAACTGTATTGGCTGACCCTACTACTCGCAGTAGTAAAATCAATAAAGAAATTGACATGGGTCGTGCACTGCAATACGGCTTTAGTGAAATGGCTCGTAATCGTCTACTGGCTTACTTTGGTCGCTAATCTAGCTATAATAGACTTATCTACACTAGAGGAATATTCCTCTAGTGTAGTGAGTCGTTATTTAATGACCTTCGTCATTTAAATGACTTTCGTTATTTAATGACTATTAATGGCTTATTTTTAACTAATAACAAGGAATCCACATGAATATCAATGAATGGAACAAACTATTAATCAAAGCTGGTTGTAAGACAGCTGTAGCCCACCAATGGGCACCTTACTTTGCTAAGCATTGTAATACCTTTAAAATCAACACACCTAAGCGTATAGCCTCATTCCTAGCCAATGTCATGGTAGAGTCTATCTTCCTAACTACCATGCGTGAGAACTTACGTTATTCAGCAAAAGGCTTAGCCAATACATGGCCTAATCGATATTCTCAGACAGGTAAAAAAGGTGGTTTACCTAATGCTAAAGCAAACGCTATTGCTGGTAACCCTATGGCCATTGCTAACCACTGTTATGCTAACCGTATGGGTAATGGTTCTGAAGCTTCTGGAGATGGATGGAAACATGCTGGCAAAGGCCCTATCCAATTAACTGGTAAAGACAATTACATTCGTTTCTTTAAGGAGAATAACCTACCCCTTAACACAGACACTGATAAGCTTCTAGAGCCTGATTTAGGCGCATTAGCAGCTTGTTGGTTCTGGAGTAAAGCCAATATTAACGCTAGTGCTGATGCAGGTGATTTTGATGGCTGTTGTGATAGGGTAAATATTGGTCGTAAAACCAAACCTATTGGTGATGCTCATGGTTATACTAACCGTAAGAAGGTTTATAATGTCTTATTACCTTACTTAGAGAATAATCTCTCTAACTTACTAAAAGGTGGTGGTACTATTCCTAATGTACCTGCTATGGAAATTATCAGTAGTATTCAAGAGATTGAAGAAGCTGAGTATAATGGTGAAGTAGAAGAATCTGTAAGTACCTTTGAAGAATTGTAATTAACTTTAATTTTTAAAATATAATTTTTTATTATAGTTTACTCTATATGAAAGAAGTAGTAACAAATAGCAATCCGAACCGTAAATGCTTTTCCCCTTTCGTTTGTCATTTACCAGAGGAGATTGCTATCTTGGTGGAATAAAGGACGAATCAATCTTTTACTTTTACAATCCACAGTAAGAACCTGATATACAATCGGTTGTATCATGTCCTTTGGTATTTCCTTTATACTACTTCTTTCAACCTTATTCTAAATAAGGGTTTGTTACCTTAACAACACGTATCATCCGTGGTGTACGTAATAAGCAAAGCTTCAGAGTAGTACGGGGCCTTAGGGAAACGAGAAGTAGACACGTCCTACCTGTCGGGGATCGGCAGGCGCTGAGCATGACCAGAGCGTAGTCCATACA
>QWCI01001114.1_pt1 | contig 13815 bp, 7 predicted proteins | sample 1972541 | NCBI WGS metagenome assembly QWCI01 (sample SAMN09866712, study PRJNA288562) | Human oral metagenome isolate term3_saliva, whole genome shotgun sequencing... | isolation source: mouth | host: Homo sapiens | place: USA: California | reverse complement strand
GAAGGAAATCCAAACGCTAGTGGCTGATGATGCACGTGCGCAAGGAGGTGCAGATATTCATGTCAGCCCTGATGGTAAATTTGTTTATGCTAGTACACGCCTAAAAGGTGATGGAATCACGATTTTCCGTGTGAATGGCAATGGAACGCTAACGTGGGTAGGCAAACAATCAACAGGCAAACATCCTCGTAATTTTGCCATCACGCCCAATGGTAAATTCCTCCTTGTGGCTTGTCGTGATGCTAATAAGATTCAAGTTTTTTCACGAGACAAGGAAACGGGTATGCTCAAGAATACGAACCAGGATATCCATCTGAGTCATCCTGTTTGTGTAAGATTCTATAATTAAAATTTTACTAACATTTCCCTAAACTCGGGGAGGAAGTGTTAGTTCTTATATTCAAGGTAGAGGCAAGGCGAACTCGTCTGTCCCTACCTTCTTTCTTTTTTATCGTCCCTATCTTCTTTCTTTTATTGACAATACTCCCTTTCTTTTTATTGTCAATACTTCATACAATGACTTCTCTTTCCTCTCAATCCAAACGCTCAAAGCCCCACAAATTTCAGCAATATAACCTCGTTTCAAAGTATAGAGTTGGACAATAATACTGTTAAATTCGATGGCTTCGTTGGAGATTATACACCTAAAACAAGTGGAAGCAAGACTACCTTTGGCGCAGAAATCCCTTATATCTTCGGTTGGCGTAAGTTGGAAACTAACCAAGCAAAGAAAACGATTAAGGCAAAGGATCCTGTTCGTTTCAAGCAATTTGGTTCTATCGTACGCTTGAAGGTGACGAACAATACTGGTTTCGGCTTTAAGTATAATGGTGTTCGTATTATTACAAGTAACATTCTCGTTGGTCAGTTCGACCTAAGCTCATTTGATAATGCGTCTAACCTCGGTGATACACAAGATGGCGTTCTCAATGATGCGACATCAAATGACTATAAGAAGGTCTTTGAGGCGTTTAAGTTCACTCAGCGTGCTATTACTGATGCTAAGATAACAAGCTTGGCTTCAACAAATAAGTTCAGCATACACAATGACCTTAGCTATTACGATTATAAGTTTAATGACTTCGTATCGCTTGCAAATGGTGATTCTGACAAAGGTTATGTATATGTTTGGATGGCTCCTAAACAACAAACTGTGAAGATATACAGTTCGCAAGAAGGAGTTGGTAGTCCTGTTGAGACAAAACAAATCTCTAAGACACAGTTCATGTTGATGGCAATACCAACAGAGACAAGTGCAGGAAACAAGGTTGTACCAACATCTATCAATATGATACCTGCTTATGGTACACGTGCTGACTATGTGTCTGGTAGAAACTATCCAGCTAAGGGAAGTGTTGTATATAACTTCCCTCCATTGAGCTATATTGCAAAGCACGATAACTTCGGTACTGATGTTGAATTGTCGGTTGATAACGATTATAATGTGGCTAATACAAAACGCTATACTTACCAAGAATACGTTGTAAACACAGAGAAGATAAGTGACTATTCTAAGGGTGTGAAAGATAGCAACGGCAAACTTATTGCCTATATGATTGGTATGTCGAAAAAGCCCGATTACATTACCAATAGCGGAGAAGGCCAGTTTTATATGGGGCATGTAACAACTCCTACACAGCGAGTTAGCGCAGGACTTGACGGCAATCCAACATGGATAGACAATAATAACTATCGCTATACCATACGTTATGAAGATGTGAATGGGTCAGCTGTACTCACTCAACGTTACCTTGGTCCACGCTTTGTACTTGATATGGATGATATCGATACAGAAGACTTTTGGGCTGACCCAAGCAATGGTACCACCTATCCAGCCGATACTAAGCGTATATTCCCATACGCAGGAGTGAACAGTGCTGCCTCTCAGGGTAACCAAACGTTCTGGTATTACGACACATCAACATTAGGAAAGGGAACACAATATTGGACTCCTGACAATACAACAGATGATGGAAGATATACTCCACAGAACTCTGATCGCACAGGAGCAATGCTTGGATTGAGTGGCGTTCGACCTAAACAGGCAGTTGCTTTCATGGGTTCGCAGGGCGGAGACCAGACTTGTGGCTTCTTCCAACACTATCTTTATGTAAACGTTCCAACAACTGGTAATGTAGCCCAAGGCGCAAAAGATGATCCACGATTTAAACTAAACTTCATTATGAGTGCTCCTGTACGCTTGTGGAAGATAACTCCATACGCTGACTAATACAGAAATATTATATGATAAAGGTATCGGCAATGTCCTTCAAAGGATGTTGTCGATATTTTTTTGTGTGTAAGACTATTTGTTTGAAGGACTGGTTTCTATGAAAGACGAATAAATGAATAACATTTGCGTATATAGAAGAAAGGAAGTATCTTTGTAAATTCTTGTACCTCTATAATATAATGTTTAAGATCTGAATTTATATGAGACAATACATTTGGATGATTCTTCTTGCCCTTCTTCTCACTAATTGCACAGATAATAATGGGAAGAAATATGTTATTGGCGTATCGCAATGCTCGGAAGATATATGGCGTAATAAGTTGAATAACGAACTTATTATGAGCACTTATCAACATGACAACGTGAGTTTGAAGTTTGCATCAGCCAATGATAACGATCGCTTACAGACTAAGCAAATCAATGAGTTCATCCATGAAGGCGTTGATCTCCTTATTGTGTCTCCTAATCAAGTACATACAATCTCTGCCGTTATTGATAAAGCATACGACAAAGGTATACCTGTTATTCTTTTCGACCGTAAGACTGATTCTAAGAAATATACAGCCTTTATAGGGGCGGATAACTATGAGGCTGGACACGAAATAGGCCATTTCATCGCTCAACAACTTGAGGGGAAAGGCAATATCGTAGAGATTTGCGGATTGAAGGCATCATCGCCCGCCATAGAACGTGATCGTGGTTTTATGGATGCACTAAAGGATTATTCAGGGGTAAAAGTGATTGCTCGTAAGCATGGAGATTGGGTGAAAGAGAGTGGCGTAATGGCTATGGACAGTGTACTCTCACAAACAAAAGAGCCTATCTTTGCAATCTATAAAGAAGCATAAGGTTAAGGGAATAAGAATAGTTGGAATAGATGCTCTTCCTGTACCAGGAGGAGGTATGGAGAATGTTCGTGATGGCAATTTAGAAGCATCCTACATCTATCCTACGCGTGGTGATGCCGTTATGCAATTGGCATTGAATATCCTTGAGAAGAAGCCTTATAAGCGTGATAACTATCTAAAAGGTGCATTAGTGACAAAGGCTAATGCTAATGTTCTTCTTATGCAAAATGAAGAGATGATTAAGCAAACTGCTCGTCTCAATGCACTTCATGGGAAGGTGGATACTTATTTAGTGCAATATAATCATCAAAAGATGTATATTGTGCTTTTTAGTATCATCCTTTTCTTGCTGATAGGTATTATGGTTTATATCTATCGAACTATCCTTATGAAACGAAGAATAGAAGAAGATGCAAACAAAGCAAAACTTCAGTTTTTTACAAATATAAGTCATGAATTGCGTACACCACTTACGTTGATAGCTGACCCTGTGAACTATATTATTCATGATGATAACCTTAATTTACAACAACGAAATATGCTTCAGATAGTACAACGTAATGTGCTTGTCTTGACACAATTAGTTAATGAAATTCTAGACTTCCGTAAAGTTCAAAATGGAAAGATGGAGCTTCGCCTCTCTGACTTTAATCTTACAGAGAATATGAAACAATGGATTAAACTATTCAATACATCTGCACAGAAAAAGCATATTATCATCAGTATGGATGCCCCTACCTCTATCATCGTTAGGGCAGACCATGACAAGATTGAACGTATCTGTTATAACCTTCTTAGTAATGCTTTGAAATATACATCGGAGGGTGGGAATATTCTTTTCAAAGCCATCGAAAAAGATGGACACGTCACTATTAGTGTGACAGATAATGGTTGTGGTATTGCTTCTGACGAACTACCTTATATCTTTAACCGATTTTATCAAGCCAAAAATTCAGGACGTGGGACGGGTATTGGATTGGCTATTGTGAAAGCTTTCACAGAGTTACATCACGGAGAGGTGAGTGCCCAAAGTGAGATAGGAAAAGGTAGTACATTTACTATCAATATTCCTCGTTGGCAAGAGGGAAAAGTGACAGAACAATCAACTGATTCTATTGAACAGGTGGTTGACTATACCGAAACGCAAGAGGTTCCTAATCAGGCACGACATATTGATGACCTTATTCAGCTTTATCAGACTGATAAACCAGAGGTGTTGATTATTGATGATAATAATGACATTCGTACTTACCTAAGAACTGTGCTGTCTGAGAGCTATAATGTGAGCGAAGCAAGTGATGGAAAGAGTGGGTTAGAATTGGCAAGAAGGATAGTTCCAGACATAATTCTGTCGGATATTATGATGCCCATAATGGATGGTTTGGAGTTTTGTCAAGAACTCAAGACAGACAAAGCTATCAGTCATATACCTGTCATTTTACTAACAGCACGTAGTATGGATGAACAACGTGCAGAGGGGTATGAGCATGGGGCAGATGCCTATATAGCCAAACCTTTCTCTTTACGACTGCTTCTTTCACGCATTGAGAATCTTATAGAAAGTAGGAAGAAGTTAAGCCAAGTTCTATCAAAAGGCGTTGAGGACGATGAAATCGGTAATTTATCGAATGAAACGGACAAGTCTTTCCTCAAACAATTACGAAAGATTATACAAGAAAATCTTTCTAATAGTGACTTAAGTGTAGAGCAGATTGGCGATGAAATCGGGCTTTCTCGAGTACAGCTCTATCGGAAGGTAAAGGCTCTTACGGGATATTCTCCTGTGGAAATATTACGTAAAGCTCGTCTCACTCGTGCTCGCCATCTCCTACAAACCACTGAACGCACAGTGTCTGAAATTGCTTATGCTGTAGGCTTCTCTACGCCCAGTTATTTCTCGAAGTGCTATAAAGACGAGTTCGGGGAGAGTCCCAAGAAGTGAGAAACTGATGTATAATCCTCTCGAATACTTCAATAGAATGAGCGATTTGTCTGATTTAAGATAATAGACAAATCGTTCATTTTTTATTAATATCTTTTTCATGTAACATTTATTATATTCAGAGAACGATTATTATATGGAAGGGATATTACCATTACTTATCTTTGTGCCACTAAACCAAAAATTTTAATTTAGTATTACTAACTATTAAAAGTTATGAAACAATTATTACGAGTGATCACGAGCCTATTACTTCTGATGTATTGTGCTGGGGCTATGGCACAAACTTTAGATGTTAGTGGTAAAGTGACTGACGAACAGGGAGAACCTGTTATCGGTGCATCGGTGGTACAGAAGGGCACATCAAATGGAACTATCACCGACATTGATGGAAACTTCATGTTTAAAGCCCCTCAAGGTTCTACTCTTATTGTCTCCTATGTGGGCTATAAGAACGTGGAAGTAAAAGCTGGCACTGGTTTAAAAGTGCAGTTACAGACAAATGCAAGTGAACTGAACGAGGTGGTTGTCACGGGTTATACCACCCAACGTAAAGCTGATCTTACAGGTGCCGTATCAGTAGTTAGTGTTGACGAACTAGCTAAACAGAATGAAAACAATCCCATGAAAGCATTGCAAGGTAGAGTTCCGGGTATGAATATCTCTGCAGATGGATCACCCTCTGGATCAGCCACAGTGCGTATTCGTGGTATTGGAACTCTGAACAACAATGACCCTCTTTATATCATAGATGGCGTACCGACAAAGGCTGGTATGCATGAGTTAAACGGTAGTGATATTGAGAGTATCCAAGTTTTGAAAGATGCATCCTCTGCTTCTATCTATGGTAGTCGTGCGGCTAATGGTGTCATCATCATTACCACAAAGAAAGGTAAAGAAGGAAGAGTAAATGTAGATATTGATGCTTCTATTGCGGCATCAATGTATGCTCACAAGATGAATGTACTTAATGCCAAGCAATACGGACAAGTAATGTGGCAAGCTTATGTTAACGATGGAATGGACCCAAATACTAACGGTTTAGGTTATCATTATGACTGGGGGTACAATGCACAGGGTAATCCAGTGTTGAATAACATTAGTATGCGTAAATATCTTGATGACGCAGGTACTACACCAGCTGATGATACAGACTGGTTTGATAAGACAACACGTACAGGTGTTGTTCAAAACTATAATGTAGCCGTTAGTAGTGGTTCTGATCGTCATTCTTCTTATTTTTCTTTAGGTTATTATAAAAACTTAGGTATCATTAAAACATCAGATTTTGATCGTTATTCAGCTCGTATAAATACTGAATATAAGTTGATAAAAGATGTTTTGACTATTGGCGAACACTTCACTTTGAATCGTACATCAGAGGTACAAGCCCCTGGAGGTTTCCTTGAGAACGTTCTTCAATTCAATCCTTCTCTTCCTGTTTATACGGAGAAAGGAACTTACGCAGGTCCTGTTGGTGGTTATCCGGACCGTGAGAACCCTGTGGCTCGTTTGTATCGTAACAGTAATAATCGATATATTTATTGGCGTACTTTCGGTGATGCTTACATTAACCTTCACCTTTTTAAAGGATTCAATCTTCGTTCAACTTTTGGTTTGGATTATGCTCAGAAACAGCAAAGATTTTTTACTTATCCAATCACAGAAGGAAATGTCGCTAATTCTAAGAATGCCGTTGAGGCAAAACAGGAACACTGGACAAAGTGGATGTGGAATGCTATTGCGACTTACAATCTACAAGCTGGTTTACACCGTGTAGACGCTATGGCAGGTATTGAGTTGAATCGTGAAGATGATAACTACTTCTCAGGTTATAAAGAAGATTTCCTTATTCTTAACCCTACATACATGTGGCCTGATGCTGGTACTGGTACTGCACAAGCCTATGGTGGTGGAGGAGGATACTCGTTAGTATCTTATTTTGGTAAACTGAATTATAATTACGCAGACAAGTATTTAGCCTCATTTACCCTTCGTTATGATGGATCATCACGATTCGGTAAAAATAATCGTTATGCGACATTCCCATCAATCTCTTTGGGCTGGCGTATCAATCAGGAGAAGTTCTTAAAGAGTGCACAATGGTTGAATGATTTAAAGCTTCGAGCATCGTGGGGAGCAACTGGTAATCAAGAAATTTCTAATATTGCGCGTTACACCATATATGTTAGTAACTATGGAGTAAATGAAAATGGTGGTCAGAGTTATGGTACATCATACGATATAGCTGGAACCAATGGTGGTCGTCAATTGCCAAGTGGATTTAAACGTGACCAACTCGGTAATAATGATATCAAATGGGAAACAACCTATCAAACTAACCTTGGTTTAGATTTCGCTATGTTCAACTCTACACTCTATGGAAGTTTTGATTGGTATTATAAAAAGACTAAGGATATCCTTGTACAGATGGCCGGTATTGCGGCTATGGGAGAAGGTAGCACACAGTGGATTAATGCTGGTGCTATGGAGAATCGTGGTGTTGAACTTAATTTGGGTTATCGTAAGACAACCAATGGAGGTTTTCATTATGACATAGCAGGTAACCTTAGTACTTATCGTAATAAGATTACAGCTTTGCCATCAACTGTTGATGCTAATGGAACCTTTGGTGGTAATGGTGTGAAGAGTGTTATTGGTCATCCTATGGGTGCACAAGTTGGATATGTTACTGATGGAATCTTTAAGAGTCAAGATGAAATTGATAATCATGCAAAACAGGATGGAGCATCCCTTGGGCGTATGCGTTGGAAAGACTTGGATGGTAATAAAATCATTACAGAAGCAGACCAAGACTGGATTTATGACCCAACACCAGACTTCTCATATGGACTTAATGTGTATCTTGAATACAAAAACTTTGATTTCACAATGTTCTGGCAAGGCGTACAAGGTGTAGATATTATCTCTGACTTAAAGAAGCAGACTGATATTTGGGCTGGTTTAAATATCGGCTTCCTAAACAAGGGACAACGTTTGTTAAATGCGTGGAGTACTACTAACCCTGATAGTAATATCCCTGCTCTCTCACTCTCCGATAATAATAATGAGAAGCGTGTTTCTACTTATTGGGTGGAGAATGGCTCATACTTAAAGTTACGTACTATTCAGTTAGGATATAATCTGCCAAAGAGTATGACAAATCGTCTTGCAATGCAGCGTTTACGTTTCTACCTCAGTGCGCAAAACTTATTAAGTATATATAGTAAGAGCTTTACGGGTGTTGATCCGGAGAATCCAAACTATGGTTACCCTATTCCACTCAATATCACATTCGGTATAAACGTTACATTCTAACAATTATCATCTGACAATATAATATGAAAAAAGTAATATATTCAGCACTTATGCTTGCTACTCTTAGTATGACAAGTTGTTCAGACTTCTTGGATGAACACACTCCACAAGCAACCCTAAGTGATGAGCAAGTAAAGGAAGCTAATCATGCTGATGAGCTAGTAATATCAGCTTACGCTATATTTATTTCAGCAGAAGATATTAACTCTTCGTTTTCAATGTGGAACTATGATGTCCGTAGTGATGATGCTTATAAAGGTGGCAATGGAACCAGTGATGGTGATGTGTTCCATCAGCTTGAAATAGAACAAGGAGTACTGACCACGAACTGGAATATCAGTGATATGTGGCAGAGATTATACAATTGTATATCACGTGCCAACACGGCAATAGCACTTCTTGAACAAGTCAATAGCTCTGTTTATCCTCAAAAAAATGAACGTTTGGCAGAGATGAAATTCTTGCGTGCGTATGGTCATTTCTTATTGAAACGATTATATAAGAACATACCATTCATTACAGATTCTAACCTCAAAACAGAGCAATATAACACACTTCCTAATCGTCAATATACAAACGACCAAGGCTGGCAAATTATTATTGATGACCTAATGGAAGCCTATAACACATTACCCGTTCATCAGGCTGATAAAGGGCGTCCAACCAAAGCATCTGCTTCAGCATTCCTCACGAAAGTCTACATGTATAAGGCTTATCATCAAGATAATGAGAATACCAACGAAGTTACAAGTATCTCAAAAGACGATCTCTTGAAAGCTGTTCAGTTTAGTGATCCAGCAATCTATTCGGCTGGTGGCTATGGTTTGGAGAATGATTTCCATAATAACTTTAGACCTGAACCACAATACGAAAATGGTAAAGAAAGTCTTTGGGCAATGCAATATTCTATCAATGATGGAACTAAGAATGGTAATCTCAACTGGAGTTATGGACTAATTGTTCCAAATATTCCTGGTGTAACTGATGGAGGATGTGATTTTTATAAGCCAAGTCAAAATCTTGTTAATGCCTATCGTACAGATGCAAATGGACATCCATATATCGGTACTTTCAATAATCATGACTATAACAAGGTAACCGATTATGCTGATCCACGTTTATTCCTTACCGTAGGTATTCCTGGTTTGCCTTATGAGTTTAACTCTAAGTTTATAATGGATAAGACTGCTATATGGAGTAGAAGCAATGGATTATATGGCTATTATGTAACTTTAAAGCAGAATGTTGACCCAGAGAGTCCTTATCTGAAGAAAGGTGCATGGTGGGGTACATCTGAGAACCGTATTGTCTTCCGTTATGCTGATGTTCTCCTTGAACGTGCCGAAGCTTTAGTTCAACTAAATGATGGTCGTATCAATGAAGCTATCAATATTGTCAATCAGATTCGCAATCGAGCTAAGCAAAGCACAGGTGCTATCAGCAATTATCAGAGTGACTATGGTGTAAGAATAAATATTATGCCATACACAGGAACCTACAGTCAGGCTGAAGCTCTCGACATCGTCAAAATGGAACGTCGCTTAGAGATGGGTATGGAATCTGAAAGATTCTTTGACCTAGTAAGATGGGGTGAAGCTGATCGCGTCCTCAATAAGTATTATGCAGAAGAAGCAAATGATTGTTCAATCTATAGCAGTGCTCACTTTACAAAAAACAAGAATGAGTACTTACCTATTCCATATGCACAAATAGCAGCTTCAAATAAACATTACAAACAAAACATTGGTCAGTGGTAATTATGAAAACGAAAATAACAACACTATTTATCGCTCTTATTGCTTTCTTAGCTTTAAGTAGCTGCAGCGATGAGAACACCTCAGACCTGCAATTAAACGGATCATGTTCAGTCGAAAATATTGTACTGGATAATTATAAAGGTATCGTAGACCAGGCTTCACGAACAATTACTGTACGTGTACCTGAGACTTACGATGTCACAAACATGAAGGTCACCACACTCAAACTAAGTGCTAGTGCCACCAGTAACATCAAAGAGGGCGACAAGCTCAATATGCTCACGGCACAGCAGTTAAGCATTAAGAATGGTGATGTCTTCCTCAATTGGACTATCAAGGTTCTACGAGATGAGGCAAAAATAACCTCATTTAAGATTAATGGTATATACAATGGTATCATCGATGAGGCACATAAGATCATCTCTGTCTATGTACCTAATACACTTGACCTCCATTCTCTTACACCAACAATTGGATTGAGTGAAAATGCAAAGGTCAGCCCAGCTAATGGTATAGCGACAGACTTCACAAACCCTGTTACATTCACAGTTACCAATAATACAGCATCTGCTCAATACACTGTAAAGGTAACAGCTATAGGCAAGCCAACCGCCGTCTTCGTTGGTTTACCAGCTACTATGAACGAGCTTAATCCAGAGGAGTTAACAGCTTGTAAGTGGATGCTTCAGAACATTCCAAACTCTCTCTACGCATCATTCTCTGATATTAAGAATGGTTCTGTAGACCTCAGTAAATGTAAAGTCATTTGGTGGCATTATCATAAAGATGGTGGTGTTGACGGAAAAGACGCATTTGAAAGAAATGCACCAGAAGCCGTCAATGCAGCTGTTGCCCTAAGAGACTATTATAATAATGGTGGTTCTTTCCTCTTCACTCGATATGCTACAAACATGCCAGTAGAGATTGGCGCTGTAACAAACAATGCTGCCCCCAATAATTGTTGGGGACAAAATGAAGCTGATGCAGAAAAAGCAAACGGACCTTGGAACTTCTTTATTCAAGGACACACTACCCACCCTCTCTTCCAAAACCTTATAATGAAGAGTGGCGAGCCAAACTCTGTTTACACTTGTGACGCAAACTATCGTATCACGAACTCTACCGCTCAATGGCATATTGGTACAGACTGGGGAGGATATGACAACTTAGCTAAGTGGCGCACAGAAACAGGTGCGCAAGACCTTGCTTATGGTGGTGATGGTGCTGTCGTTGCATGGGAATTCCCTGCAATAGGAACGAAAGGTAAGATACTATGTATCGGTTCCGGATGTTATGACTGGTATAGCATTGATGATGTTCCAGCCTACTATCACAACAATATCGCTAAGATGACACAGAACGCATTTAACTATTTAATGAATCATTAAAAGTTTAATAAAAATGAGAACTATTATATATTCTCTCGCACTCATCGCAACTTTAACATCCCCGTTAACGGGCTGTAGCGATGACAAGACCATAGTAGATCAGAAAGACTGGGATACTGCAACCTACTTCAATTCTACCGATGAAGTGGCACAAAGCACTTTCTATAAGCCAGCTGTTGGTTATGTTGGAGACCCTATGCCATTCTTCGACCCCAAGGCAAAGGACTTTAAGGTGATGTATCTACAAGATTTCCGACCTAATCAAGCTGGCACCTATCATCCTATTTGGGCTGTTGAAACTAAAGATGCGGCCAACTATCAGTCTCTTGGTGAACTTATTCACTGTGGTGGTATCAATGAACAAGATGCGGCACTGGGCACTGGTTCAACGGTTTATAATGATGCTGATGGATTGTATTACACCTTCTATACAGGACACCGATACCAAACAACTGCTACAGATAATGGTGAGATGGTGATGATGGCAACATCATCCGACTTCAAAACATGGACTAAGAATCGTGTTTTCCGCTTGAAGGGTGATGATTACGGATATAGTAAAAATGATTTCCGTGACCCCTTTGTCTTCAAAGGTGACGATAACAAATGGCACATGCTTGTCGCTACATTGAAAGGTAGCAAAGGGCATTTAGCAGAGTTCACATCCAATGATCTCAAGACATGGAGCCATGCTGGAATGTTTATGACCATGATGTGGGATCGATTCTATGAGTGCCCAGATGTGTTTAAAATGGGGAACTGGTGGTATCTTGTTTATAGTGAGAAACATGCTGCTATCCGCCGTGTGCAGTATTTCAAAGGCAAGACTCTTAGTGAACTGAAGGCTTGTACACAGAATGATGCTGGTTTATGGCCTGATGCTCATGAGGGCTTCTTAGATAGTCGTGCCTTCTATGCAGGAAAGACTGCTAGTGATGGTCAGAATCGCTATATCTGGGGCTGGTGTCCAACACGTCCGGGTAAGGATAACACTGCTGTTGGTGCAGCTCCTAATGAACCCGAATGGGCTGGTAACCTAGTTGCACATCGTCTCATACAACATGCCGATGGCACTCTTACCTTAGGAGAAGTAAAAGGTGTTAGTGAGAAATACACCAAGAAACAAGAGGTAAAGGTTATGGCTAAAAGTGAGAATGGTATTGAAAATGTCACCAACGGCTATAAACTTTCAGGTGACTCTTATCTTCTCTTCAATCGTCTCGGCTATCACAATAAGATTGCCTTCACGGTTACAACCTCTAATAACTGGGACAAGTTCGGTATATCATTTGTACGTGGTACCGACTCTGAGAAGTATTACTCTATGATTGTAAATCCCGAGAATGACCAAACACGTAAGGTCAACTTTGAAGAAGAAGGAACCACTGGTCATGGCTTTATAGCAGGGATTGACGGCTATAACTTCGCTCGTCCAAGTGACAATATATATCATGTAACCATCTATACGGACAATAGTATTGCTGTAATGTACATCAATGATGTATGTTGTTACACCAACCGTATCTATGGAATACAGAAGAACTGCTGGAGTATCAATAACTATGGTGGCAACGTTACCATCACTGATCTCACAGTAAGTCAGTATTAAGATTATCACTCATTTCATCGATGAAGATAGTACAAAAGATACTTTTCTAAGAAAGTCGTTCATTCCGTGAGAACTTACTAAGTATTGCGAAAACATCATAGAATGAACGATTATTTCTTTTCGACTTATTCGATAAAATTACTATCTTTGTCCATTAGAAACCCAAACAACGACACACAACCTACGATGAAAAGAAAGTTAATGACATTGGCTATATGCCTTTTTACAAGTACTACGCTTATGCATGCACAATCATTCTTAAGCCAGAATCACGCAATCAAGCGTATTATGACAACAGATAAGTACATTCTTCTACCAGTAGAAGAGGATGAGAATAATGCGCACATTCGTGTTATCAAGGATAACCAAGTTGTGAAAGAGTTTAATTGTAAGCTCGCCATCAATAAAACTGATTATAGTGTTCCACTCGATATCAGTGAGTATGGTGGTGATGTATTGCTCGATATCCAATTCACGGGAGATAAACGTAGTATTGGACTAATTAAGGACTTTGCTTGTTGGAAGGATATAAAATTGTCGAACGTATTCGATACTAAGAATCGTGAGAAGTTCCGTCCTATCTATCATCACACTCCAGCTTATGGATGGATGAACGACCCGAATGGTATGTTTTATAAGGATGGTGTATGGCATCTGTACTATCAATACAATCCATATGGTTCTCAGTGGGAGAATATGACATGGGCACATAGCACGTCT
>QWCI01000688.1_pt1 | contig 13818 bp, 9 predicted proteins | sample 1972541 | NCBI WGS metagenome assembly QWCI01 (sample SAMN09866712, study PRJNA288562) | Human oral metagenome isolate term3_saliva, whole genome shotgun sequencing... | isolation source: mouth | host: Homo sapiens | place: USA: California | reverse complement strand
GATAATAGTCGCCACCGTAGAAGATTTGGCTGTCTTCGCGCAGGAACTCAACGGTGCGCCAGAACTGTGCCATCTCGTTACCCGTGCCCGAGAGCGTGTTTTGATTGATAAGGCCCGCGAGGCATATATTCTCCATCTCTTCGTAGGTGAAGGGGAGCGGCAAACGACCGTCTAGCACGCGCACCATGGCCAATAGGCGTCCCCAGGTTTCTTTGATGCGGGTTTCCACTCGCGTGCCCGAGGTGCGGGCGTTGATGTCGCGCAGCGTCTTGTCGTAGGCCTCTTTGTAGGAAGTCTCCACAATGCGGCGGTGTTTGAGGACCTCGAGGGTCATTCCCGTCAAGCCCATCTTCTGTATCTCCTGGAGTTCGGCAAAGCGGCGCATCTCTTCGGGCGAGAACACGCCTTTTTGAAAGGAAAGGAAGATGCAACGTTGGAAGAGGGCGATGTCGGCCGTGGGCATCTCCTGCCCAGAGATGATCACACCAGAGCGGACGGGTGTCTCGGTCTTCTCCGTGAAGTTTGCGCCGCTCATCTTCGAGCGTCCCGTCCCGTCGTAGAGATTCTTGAGTAAGGCGATTTTGTTAGGATGCAGCGAATTTTTATACTCGTCCAAATGGACCAACGCGTTGCACGAGTAGCCGATTTCTTCCGACAGAGCGGCCACGGTGGAAATGTTCAGGTCGAGCATCTTGTTCTCCATGATGAAAAACGTGGTCAACGCTTGTCCGAAATAGGTCTTGCCCGAGCCTTTCTGGCCGAAGAGATCGAGAATGGGAAACTTATCCGTGAGGCGTTTCACCACGTCGCGGAAACACGACGTAAGCCAATAAGCCAGCCCCACTTTGCCGTTGTCGCCATACACCTCCACAAACTTTTGCAAATACTCCTTCATCGGCATCGTCTGCGTCTGAGTGTACACAAAGCGGCGCTCCCTTTCGTAGGCCGAGCCGTTCTGCAATTTCTTCGACGCTGCGGGAATATACCACGTGCCGGCAGCCTGCCCCAAATCCACGAAGCCCTCTTTGTCGGCCTCGTAGAACTCGCCATCCGTCCAAAGGCCGTTGCCAAAGGCATAGAAACCATTATCGCTCCAGCCCATTTGCCGCACGCGGCGAGCAGAGCGCGTGTTGTCGTAAAGATAAGATTTCAGGCGTATCAGTTCCGGGTCCTTCGCCTTCCAAACAAAGTTGCCGCAGCTCTCCAGCTTCTGTCGAAACTTCTGCAACGACACCATTTCCTCAATCGTCATCTCCACAACCTGCTCCTGCCCAAACATATTCTTCACCTTATAAATGCGGCGCGGACTGTCGTCGTCCATCACATGGAAAAGCGGCTGCATCGTGAAATTGCTCCACTGATAGTCCCCCTTCTCCGTGCGACTGTAATACCCCTCGCGGTTCGTGTAAATATCGTATTGCGACAAATTGCGCGTCCCGTCCTCCTGCTTGCGCTGAAGGTTGCGCAGGTTGCGTTTCCCCTCCACCGCCATCTGCCAAATCTTGACGCTGGCCTTATGAATCTTGTTGAGTTCCGGCAAAAGCATCTTCACCGTCAGATCGTCCTTGATGAAACTCACCACCTCGGCCACTTCCTGCACCGCCTCCTTCTGCTTCTGCAAATTATCGGCAGCATCAAAACGCTTCTCAGCCATCCAGAGCACAAAGTCCCGCTCCTCAAGCTCAGCCATGCGCTCCCGCGACGTAAAGAAATCACCCGGATCCTGCTTCGTCCCATTAGCCCCAAATGGCAACTCACGCACGCTCACCGTCATCCCCTGCCGAATAGCTTCCAAACCATTCTTCATCACATAAGTAATCCCCGCGCCCCAGTCCTCGCCACGCTTCGGCACATCCTGGTCAGGAATAAAACAAAGGTTCTTCGTCACCTTCTGCAACAAGCGCAGCTGCTCCCGCGTCCACACACCGCCCAGCGGTGCCACAGCATTAAAGAGCCCCACACTCTGCATCTTCAGCGCATCCGCCGCACCTTCCACAGCATACACCACCTGCTCCTTCCAAGCCGTCTTCCACGCCACATCCAAACCATACAACTCCTCCCGCTTCCTATACACCAACGACTCCGGAGAATTCACATACTTCGCCGTATCCTTATCATCCCCCAGCGTCCTGCAAGTGAAGCCAGTCACATTCCCCAACCTATCACGAATCGGCAGCACCAAGCGATTCCGGAAAGCATCATAATAGTTCCCCGTCTTCTCGCTCACACGAATCAAACCCAGCTCCTGCAAAAAGCCAAAGTTCTCACCACGCCGCCGCGCCCAGCTCACCAGCGTATCCCAAGCATCAGGAGCCACACCCACAAGCGCATCTCTCACAGCCTCCGCACCCCAGCGAGCCACCGCCAAGCTCCGCGCACCAGGCTCACCCTCCAGCAGCGAAACATAAAAGTCCGCCACCCTACGGTTCAACGCCCACAGCGCCTCCCGCTTCCTGCGCTCCTGCTGCGCCTCAGGCTCCTCCATCTCCTCCTCAAGCATCACACCAGCCCTCTGAGCCAGCCGCCTGCAAGCCTCCGGAAAACTCAAGCCCTCCTGCTTCATCACAAACGAAATCGCATTGCCGCCCTCCTGGCACGCACCAAAGCAATGCCACGACTGCCGAACCTCCGAAACATGAAAGCTCGGCGTCCGCTCATTATGAAAAGGACAGCAACACACCCAGTCACGGCCAGCTCTCTTCAGCTCCAGTCCATAACTCTCAACCAGACCAACAATATCAGTCCTCTCTAAAATCGTCTCAATCGTACTTTGTGGAATCATACCTTCCTCCTTTTATTTTTATTGTTATAAACTTCTTTCAGTAACATCTCAAAGCAACACCGGTACTGCGGCTCATAAACAGCCCACACCAGCACACGCCCGCTTCTCGGCCTTTCCAATCGCAAATCGATAGGCAGCTCATCACGCTCCCACACCTCAATCAATCGATCAATCAACAACCTGTTCAAGCGAAACGCCGAAGTCATAGTAGTCAACATCATTTTTCTATTTTAGTTTTCGGCTAATTTTTCAACAACAGCAAACATACATCCTCAAAACCCTCCCTCAAAAGACCTTTTCCACCCCATCATCCAAGCAAAAAGCCCACGAAAAAAACTCATTTCCACCCCCTCTTCTCCCGAAAAAAAACGCACCTTTAGTATCCAAAACGAAGAATCCCCCCTCATATTCACCTCACTACGCCCCCCTCTCCTAAATTTCGAAAAGCTCAAAATCCTCACTTTTCAAAATACTAAAATCTCCCCCTCCTCCGTTTTAAAGAAAAAAATGAGAGATGTGTTTCCCTTTCACAGAACAGTATTAACCTAAAAAATAAATCGCCCCAAAATGTCGCACGTCGCCTCTTTCCGACAAAACGCGGCAGAAGCTTTGAAGAAAAGTGGACGCCGCGTTTTTTGTTTTACTTTTTGAGTTCCTTCTTTCTGGTGGAAGAGTTTCTTTGATAAGGCGAATTGCTTCTAATATGTTAGCTTTGTACTCCGCTATGGTATCGCCCGCTCCAAAGATACCATCACAATTGCTGGAGTAAGCTCCGAAACTATCCCTGCGCGCACATATTGTGATAATTAACGTTTTCATTTATTTTTAGACGATAATGCGTTGCAAGATTTCTGCTTTTGTTAAAAAGCAGAAATCTATGTCCGTTATATCTTTATCCTCTTACAGTCTCCTCCTTACCAGAAAAAAACGACATATAAGGGAGGGAGAGAATCCTCCTATATTCCACATTCCTCCATACCCTCTCTGCTACAATAAGCGCGTTGGCTGACGCAATAAGGCTATCGGCTCACATCCTTATTGAATCTCCATACGCAATAAGGATATTTATGCTCACCACACTTCTTCTCCAGAAAATGTTTGGGACAAGCTCAAGGAGAAGTCATAATGAAGTTACGGCTCTTATTCAGAAAGTGTGTGTTATTATTTTCTGTATAGGTTGATTCTGTCGGAGAGGGGAGCTGTTTTGGAAATATTGTTTGGGCAGACTTTTTCGGGAGGAGAATACTTTCAGTTGGGAAGAATAGAGAGCTGTAAATTTGTAAAAGTCAGCTATTTTTCGGATATTTGCGGACGAAGTGTTATATTATTAAAGCTCTCAGAGCAGTTTATGATGAAACGTATTCTCAATATTCTCTTTCTGTTTATAAGCATAGCGACAAGTTGTCAAGCAGCATTGCCTGATTCTATTGCGAATCGCTGTGCAATGTTGGCAGCACGTGGAGAAGTAAGACAGCTGCGCCCTCTCTATCGACAACATAAGGCAGAACTCCCTACCTATGTGCGCCTTTTCTGTGATTTGTCCATTGCGCGTGCCGAGGGAGATAATCATCGCACGAATCAGTGTGTAGATTCACTTGTTAATAATTTTCCAAAACAAGTGGGATCGGTAGGGCGTTTGACCTTGACCGAACTGAAAGCAGAGAACCTTCTCAACGATGGACTTTATGAAGAATTACAGGCGTATGCCGATCAGCAAATCCGCTATCTTAAACGTCATAATTTTAGAGCCGCACGCATCGATGTGTTTCGCGACTATGCGCAAAAGGCCGTTCGCTATGGAAGTAGCGGATCGAGTGGACGCATCTTAGGATTGGCCGAGCGCAGAAGCGATTTTGAGTTGCTAAAAGCTTATCGCTCCGAACCATCGCTCACTGCCTTTGCTCGACTCACCGCGCGAGCAGAACTGGCGCGTGCATTCAATCGTCCCGATGTGGCGTGTGCGTCGGCCGATAGTTTGCTGCGTTTTTATGCTGATTCGCTGAATACTGAAGTGCAAACCACTTATGCTACAACTTGCATAGAAAATTATATCTCTCAAGGGCTTTGGGAGAAGCTTGCTGATTTCTGCGAATTTGCCACAACACTCCCCCAGTTGCGCACTGTTCCTTTGGAGACTTTCGCGAGTATCGCTCGCGAATTGCGCAACGAACAGCCTTTTGTTCTTGAGCAACCCTCAACGCCAACATCCGTCCCCACTACGCGCGACTGGCCTTTGCTCCTGCCTGCATCTATCAACGGAGGAAGTAATGTGTATTTTCATCTCAATACAGGACAGCATCGGACGATTATCACTGAAGCCGATGCTCGACAATTTGGAGCGCGCGTGCTCAATGTGACATTAAGCGTGAACACCATGTTTGGAAAAGTGGATGTTCGGCCAGCTTTCCTGCGCGAACTTCGTGTGGGGAGCGTTCGCTTCCGGAATCTTTTGGTCTATGTATTTCCAGCAGCGGCAATGACTGCAGATATAAAGCCCGAAATCTGTCGTATTCTGGGCAATCGTGAGTTGATGCGCTTGGGCGAGATATGTATCTATCCAGAAAAGATTGTGTTTGCTCCTTCTCGGATGGATTTTCGTAAGAGCCAACCCAATTTGCGTCTCAATGATAATTACAGACTCCAGCTTCAGGCTGAATACGAAGGTGCAACTTGCGGTTTGAGTTTGGAAAGCGGTTCGCCGGGTAATGTGTTATCAGCAGTGGTGTTTCCTCCGGAAGAAACTGATACACTCGATTTCCACCTTACGCTCAATGGCGAGTGTGCCCTTGTGCCAGCAGTAGAACTCAGTGAGGTAAAAGATGGAAACTCTTGTGGCATTTTAGGCTTGCCCTTCCTGCGTGGTTTTTCTCTTGTGCGTCTCGACTTTGGTGGGATGAAACTCACAATTGAAGGGAAGCAACAGTACAACCATCGATACTTGGCCGACTATACCGCAGATGGAGATCTTTTCGGATTGGAACGTAATGCCCCTGCCTTGAAGGTCGTGGCCGATGATTCTGTGACGTCTGATTTTCTCCGATTTTTGGTGGATAAAGGAAAGAATGTTCCCAATTCTGTCATTTCGTTAGCACGTCGTCTTGAGCCAGCTTTGTTCGGAAGTAGGACAGAAGAAGAACTGCTCATGGTAGAGACCGAAAAAGTGCGCGCTTTAGGGGTTATAGGGCATTATGCGGAGGCCGCTGCAGATTGTCGTAAGTTGCTCGATAATAACGCCTTTTCAGGTTCTGCCCGACTGAAAATACAGCGCTATGAGCAGTTGCTCCGCGCTGCTATTCCATTTGGCGCTCCACAATATCTCTCCACGGTCGATTCCCTTACAGTGCCTTTCAATCAAACGGATAAAACAGTGAGCGTACAAGTAGGGGCGAAGCCTTATGCTGCCTGCATTGATGTTACACAACCAATAACAACTCTATCGACGAAAGCCGTTCAGAAATTAGGCGCCCATATTTTTTTTCACGATGTTCATGATACCTACACTATATTGCCTGAATTAAGCATCGGTACGGCGCGTTTCCTCAATATATTCTGTAAGGTAGTTGAAGGTAAAGATATAAAAATTGCGTTAGGTTTCAATCTCTTCCGTTTGGTTCCGCAACTCACATTAACGCAGAACCAACTTATCTTGAGCAAACGGCAAACGAGAAATGGTATTCCTTTGCGTTTCGATAAATACCTCTGTGCACAGGGTGAAACCAATGCAGGCTATGTGACATTACGATTAAAAATGAATGGGCAGAACTCGCTTCTGTATCTGAAAGATACTCCTGTGAGAGTGGCAGGAGCGAAGATTCAAGCCTCTGATGCAGTGCCTGGCGACTACAATGAACAGGAAAATCCCTATCAAGGCGAAATCTCTATCGACTATCTCATCAATCGACAAGGACGCGTTACATTCGACTGGAAAAAGATGAAAATGGAGTAGGGGAGATGCGACAATGGATTATAGAACCCATCAGCTGTCCTCTCATAGAAAAAAGAAAAAGAGTATCTTTGCAGAAGAAATAAAAATAGCAATAATGAGAACATTGAATATCTTGTGGTTTGTCACTTTGTGTTTCCTTTTTAGCACTCCAGTTGTTGCACAGCATCAATCAAAAATGCAGGCGGTGCCTAAAACTTATCGCTTCCGTGTGACGCTTACGGATAAGAAAAAAAATACATATTCGCTCAAGCGCCCCCAGAAATTTCTCTCAGCAAAAGCTCTTGAGCGTCGTCAACGCTATAAGATAAAGGTGGATCACTATGATCTTCCCGTTTCGCCCAACTATCTCCAAGTGTTGCGCCAAGAAGGACTGAAAATCCACAATATGTCAAAATGGAACAACACAGTGGTGGTAGAAACTACTGATACGCTGAAAATGGCCGCCATTCGGATGCTTCCTTTTGTCAAAGCAACGCGTCTTGTCTGGATTGGTCCAGACTCAATCGATGTTTCCTCCAATGAAGAACGTTATGAACTTATAAAAAATATCGAGACAGATACACTCGACAATTTTTATGGTTACGCACAAGAGCAAGTGGAGATGCTCAATACGCAGAAGCTTCATCAAGCAGGATTTCGTGGAGAAGGTATGACGATAGCTGTACTTGATGGAGGCTTTCTCAATACCGATATTATACCAGGTCTTCGTAGTGCAAAGATTCTTGGTACACGCAACTTTGCTGAGCCGGGCAAATCTGTTTACGACTGGCAATCTCATGGAACAATGGTTCTTTCTTGTATTGCTACTAATCAGCCCCATTTCCTTGTTGGTACTGCTCCTGAAGCCAGTTTTTATTTGCTTCAGAGTGAAGACTCTAAGACGGAACAACTTGTGGAAGAGGACAATTATGCAGCAGCTCTTGAATATGCCGATAGTTTGGGTGTTGATGTGGTGACAGCTTCTTTGGGTTACTATAATTTCGACTATCCCGAGATGAATCATACTTATGCCGATCTGAATGGTCGCACAGCTGTTAATAGTATTGCAGCATCATTGGCAGCTTCTCGCGGTTTGCTCGTTCTCAACTCTGCGGGAAATGAAGGTAACGGCCGATGGAAGAAAATCAACTTTCCCTCTGATGCTTCCGACATCTTGACGGTTGGCGCAGTAGCTGCAGATAGTATCAATACAAATTTCTCTTCTTTGGGTTATACTGCTGATGGGCGCGTGAAACCTGATGCGATGGCGATGGGGCGTGACTGTGCACTTTTCTATCCCAGCGGAAATGTAGATACGGCAAACGGAACGAGTTTCTCTTGTCCTATCCTTGCTGGTGCTGTCACTTGTCTCTGGCAAGCCCATCGCGATAAAAAACCGCTTGAGATTATGAAAGCCGTTCGTGAAGCAGGCAACTATTACAAAAAGCCGAATGAAGTTTTCGGTTATGGTATTCCTGATTTGTGGAAAGCTAATCAAGCTCTTAAATAACCAATGTTGCTTAATGCGTTAATTAAGTATATGTCAAAAAATAGCATTAGCACATTAGCACATTAGCACATTAGCACATTAGCACATTAGCACATTAGCACATTAGCACATTAGCACATTAGCTTATGACTTCCATTTCCCTTTCCGAACTTAACGCCCTTGTGAAGGATACCCTGCACTACCAGATGCCAGATAGCTATTGGGTTGTGGCTGAAATCGCCAGTGTTAGTGTGAGGGGAAATGGGCATTGTTATCTGGAGTTTGTGGAGCGCGATCCCCACGACGGCTTAGTTGCTAAAGCTTCGGCTCATATTTGGCGTAACACCTTTACACTGCTTCGCTCCCACTTTGAGCGTGCCACGGGGCAAATTTTAGCAGCAGGAATGAAGGTGCTTGTTGAGGTAGAGGTAGACTTCCATGAAGTATATGGGTATAGTCTGAATATTCTTGACATTGACCCAACCTATACAATGGGAGATATGGCACGTCGTCGCCAAGAAATTTTAGAACAGTTGCGAGAAGATGGCGTGTTGGAAATGAACAAAGCACTCGTGCTCCCACGCCCACTGAGTCGTATCGCTGTTATTTCGAGCGAGACAGCAGCTGGATATGGCGACTTCTGCAACCAAATGAATCAAAAGCCCTATAAGTTTACGCTGAAACTCTTTCCTGCTATCATGCAGGGGAATACAGTTGAGAATAGCGTGATTGCAGCTTTGGAACTTATCGCCGCAGAAGAGGAAAAATGGGACGCAGTAGCTATCATTCGCGGTGGAGGCGCTGTGAGTGACCTTAACGGTTTCGACTCCTACTTGCTGGCTGCTAATGTGGCACAATTTCCTCTTCCCATCCTTACAGGTATCGGCCATGAGCGCGATGATACGGTTATTGACTTTGTTGCACACACACGATTGAAGACACCAACAGCTGTGGCGGCTTTTCTCCTTGACGCGCGTGAAAAAGAAATCCGAGAGGTGGACGCTTTGGAGGAGACTTTGTTGCGTACAGCTACGCTCTGTCTGCGCGATCGCAAAGAACATTTCCAACAATTGGCCCATCGTTTCCAGTTGGCTTCCGAGCAGTTTTCCAATTTGCGCCGCGAACGCTTACTGCGTCTGATGGGGCGCCTCGAATTACTCACGCAACAACGTTTGCAGAATGAGCAGCATCGTCTCGAACTCATTCCCGAACGTATTACTGCAGCGATAGAACATCGCTTGGAGCGCGAAGACCGAACATTGAAACTGTTAGAGCAAAATGTGCGACTGGCCAGTCCGGAACGCATTTTGAAATTAGGTTTCAGTATAACAACGCTCAACGGGAAAACCGTAAGGAAAGCATCCCAACTGAAACCAGGCGACCGCTTACAAACGCAGTTTGAGGATGGAGCAGTAAGCAGCATTGTTGAATAAAAAAGAAAGCTATACGAGATACAAACTATGGCAAAAGAACAAACTTACGAAACGGCACTGGCGCGATTGGAAGAAATCGTGGAGAGTTTCGAGCAGAATACGCTCGAACTGGATGAGCTGAGTGTTCGCCTCAAAGAGGCACAAAAACTTCTTAAGTTCTGCAAAGACAAACTTGTCAAAACTGATGCAGATGTAAAAAAGATACTTGCAGATGGGAAAGAATAAACTGGCGAAATTCGCCGATATGGAACGTTTTGAGAATGTGTTTCAATGTCCAGAGCGCGAACTCTGTAATGGAGTGTCGATGACCAATCCTGTTTACGATTTGAAACCGGGACATTGGCACGATACGTATTTCAAGAACAGCAACCCCATCGTTCTTGAATTGGGGTGTGGACGTGGAGAATACACGGTGGGGGTGGCACGTCTTTTCCCAGATAAAAATTTTATTGGCGTAGATATCAAAGGTTCGCGGATGTGGACTGGCGCAAAGGATGCGTTGGAGAATAATTTGAGGAATGTGGCATTCTTGCGTACAGGGATAGAATTTATTGATCGTTTCTTTGAGGCTGGCGAAGTGAGCGAAATCTGGCTGACATTCTCAGACCCTCAAATGAAGAAGCCCACCAAGCGCCTCACTTCTACTTACTTCCTGGAGCGTTATCGCCGCATTTTGAAAGATAATGGTATTGTTCATGTAAAGACGGATAGCAACTTTCTCTTCACCTATACGAAGTATATGATTGCTGCTAATAATCTCCCTGTTGACTATCGCACGGAAGATCTTTATCAAACAGAACTCAGCGAGGAGGACAAAGCAATTTTAGGTATTCAGACTTATTACGAGCAGCAATGGCTCAGTCGTGGTATCACGATTAAATACCTCAAATTCCATCTTCCGCAAGCAGGTGAACTCCAAGAGCCAGATGTAGAAATCGAACTGGACTCTTACCGCTCCTACAATCGTAACAAGCGTTCCGAACTTACGACCGCAAAATAATATTTTCAGAACATAACAATTAGATCATGACATTATATCCCAAAATGATTACCGATGCTTTGGAAAAAGTTCACTATCCAGGTAATGGTAAAAACCTCGTTGAGGCCAATATGGTGGAGGATGATATCCGCATCAACGGAATGAACGTCTCCTTCTCCCTTATTTTTGAAAAGAGTACAGATCCCTTTATTAAATCCGTCGTAAAGTCGGCTGAATCAACCATTCATGCGTTTGTAAATAAGGATGTGAATGTGGCTATCAGTGTGAAGAGTTTGCAAGCAGCACGCCCTGAACCTGGTAAGATGCTACCAGGCGTGAAAAATGTCATCGCGGTGAGCAGCGGTAAAGGCGGAGTAGGCAAAAGTACTGTATCGGCCAACTTAGCTGTGGCTCTGGCGCAGATGGGATATAAGGTAGGACTTCTCGACGCAGATATTTTTGGACCGAGTGTACCGAAGATGTTTCATGTAGAAGGTGCGCAGATTTTTATGGAGAAGAAAGAAGGGCGCGAACTCATCATTCCTGCGGAGAAATATGGCGTAAAACTTCTCTCTATCGGTTTCTTTGTCAATCCAGATACTGCAACGCTTTGGCGAGGAGGAATGGCTTCCAACGCTCTTAAACAACTTATAGCTGATGCCGATTGGGGCGATCTCGACTATTTTGTGCTGGACACGCCACCGGGTACAAGTGACATTCACTTAACGCTGCTTCAATCTTTGGCCATCACAGGAGCCGTAATCGTTTCCACACCGCAGAATGTGGCTCTAGCAGATGCGCGCAAGGGTATTGATATGTACCAAAACGATAAAGTGAATGTTCCTATCTTAGGACTTGTGGAAAATATGGCCTGGTTTACACCTGCCGAACTTCCCGAAAACCGCTACTATATTTTTGGTAAAGAGGGGGTGAAACGTTTGGCAGAAGAGATGAATGTTCCACTACTTGGCCAAATTCCCATTGTGCAGAGCATTTGCAATAGTGGAGATGAAGGCGAACCTGTTGCTGTTCATACTGATAGCCTCACAGGCATAGCTTTCCGCAACCTTGCTGAAGCTGTGGTGCGCGAAACAGAACGCCGCAATGCAGAGCAGAAGCCTACAGAAATTGTGAAGATAACAACGAAATAAAGCTCCATAGTAGTTTAAATTTCTATGTGGATACAAGCCTCCCCACACAGAGTGCAGGAGGTTTGTGTTTTTATAACCGTTTGTCCAAGAAGTGATGATCTGAATAACGTGAATTCGTCGAACTTACGTTAGATACATAAGTATAAAATATGAAAGCTGTTAAATTAATATTTTTACTAATCTTGAGCCTTGTGCTTGTTGAAATTCAAGCTCAAGAGACTAAAGATCACTATTTTTATGGTGGTGTTTTTGATGTCCTTACTCGCCAAATTGTAGATAGTGTAACGGTTGATTTATTGGACATTGACGGAAATGTGTCAAGAAGTATGACTACTAAAAAAGATGTTATAGTTGGTTATGACAATGCTACTTGGTATTTTTATTGTAATCAACATACGCAAAAACAAAAAGCTCGTTTTTCTGCAAAAGGGTATGAAAGCAAAGAAGTAGATATACCCGCTTTACATTTTTCCAAGCGTGAATTTAGCCGTCAATTATTTAATGTTTATCTCCACCGTTCTAGGGAACAACAACTCGGAGAAGCAACCATTGTTGCCACCAAAATAAAATTCTATCATCGTGGTGACACATTAATATATAATGCTGATGCCTTTCAACTGGGAGAAGGTTCTATGTTAGATGTTCTGATTCGTCAACTTCCAGGGACAACATTAAAGAAAGATGGGCGCATATTCGTTAATGGCCGCCAAGTGGAATCTCTTCTTTTGAATGGAGAAGATTTCTTTGGAAAAGATGGAGGCATATTACTGAATAATTTGCCTGCTTACATGGTTAAGCAAGTACAAGTCTTTGAAAAACAAGGAAAACTAAATGAGCGCGTTGGTAAAGATGTGGAAAAACGTGAATTTGTAATGGACGTGCTTTTGAAAAAACAATATAATATTGGCTGGGTAGGCCAAATTCTTGCAGGTCTTGGCACAAATGAACGCTATCTTTCTCGACTTTTTGCACTACGCTTTACCCCTCAATCACGACTCTCTTTTTATGGAAACGCAAACAATCTAAGTACGTTACGGCAGCCTGGTCAAGATGACGGCTGGACGCCTGATGATATGGACGACAATAGAATTACTACACAGCAAGTAGGAATAGATTTATTGGTTAACGATCGTGATGGGCGTTTCTCTGTAAATAGTAATACTAAAGTAGAACATCAGTTGGCCAATGGCTTAGAAATTATTAGTCAAGAGTTATTTTTGCCACAAGGCAATTCTTTTAAGCAGAGTTGGAATAATAGCCACACCAACAGGCTATCTTTTTCTTCCGAAAATAGATTAGAGTTACATCCTTACAAACAAACATGGTACAATGTTTCGTATAATTTATCATACGGCAAAAGACATCAAAACAGCGCTGGGACTAATGCAACTTTCTTAGAAAAACCGAATAATTCTTTCTCGTACAAGTTACGCGATTCACTACGATTACAGTCGCTTCCCGAAGACATAAGAAAAAACACACTAAATCGTAACTATCAAGAAAATATAGGTAGCAATCGAGACTTTGCTACGTCTGGTCAAGTGACGATGCAGAAAAGAGTTTTCTCAAATGATATGATATATCTCTCGGGAAGTATTTCGTATGCCCAAGCAAAGGGGAAAACTTTTGAAACGTTATTAACAGATATGCCTTATAGCTATCTGCTAAATACGGATTTCCGAAACCGCTACGCGAATCACTCACCTAATCGGACTACTAACTTTAATTTCACGACCTTTTATTTCTATTGGCTAAATAACAATGTTGTCTTGATTCCTCATTATAGCATTGATGCGCAAACCTCGCGCTCTCGTTACGCATTATACAACTTACATAAGCTACCCGGATACGCTTATCCCACATATCCAACACTTGGAACGATTCCCAATGATGATTTTTCAAATACGATAGACACACAAAACTCCTACTGCTTAAAAGAACACACTCTTTTACAGACATTGATACTGTCCTAAAAAAGTGTGTAAGCTCCAAAGTTCTTATATTTGTAGTGAATAAAAAAATCAAAGAAAGAACAATGAAGCTTACAAGAGAACAAAGA
>QWCI01002640.1_pt1 | contig 13867 bp, 12 predicted proteins | sample 1972541 | NCBI WGS metagenome assembly QWCI01 (sample SAMN09866712, study PRJNA288562) | Human oral metagenome isolate term3_saliva, whole genome shotgun sequencing... | isolation source: mouth | host: Homo sapiens | place: USA: California | reverse complement strand
TGGACGTACATCTGTTTGATAGCCAACAAAACGTACATTTGGATTATTTCTAAGAAAATCCTCATTACCACTCTTCAAAGGATCGAGTTCTGATTCAAAGCGTCCAACAAGAAGTAACTTTACATTCATACCTTCTTTTTGAAAACGTTTCATAGAATCGGATAATTCATTCATACCCTTATCACCAACGATTCGACCGATGAATATAAAAACAAAATCATCTTTACTAAGATTTAAGTCTTTACGAATATCTTCTTTACTTCCAGTATATGGCTTTCCTTTTATTCTTGTTTCTGCAGTAAAGTGGTCAGGAGAAAAATAGTCAATATCAACTCCATTTATATTTCCATTCAGAATAACATTCAACTCCTTTTTTGTTATATGATCTTCCTGCAGAATTTGCTTTACTCCATTTCCTTCGGGAATAACTTTATTTGCAAAAAAACAAGTACAAACTTCCATCCCTTTTAGAATATTTCTAAGAACTCCATGAGCTCCCTGATAACGTAAGCCAGTGACAGTATAAACTCTATGCGGAACGCATGCAAACCATGCTGCTATCATTGCCAAAAGACTTCCCTTAGGAGTATTAGCATGTACACACCATGGTTTCTCCTTACGGAACAGACGATACAAGAACCATAAACCCTTGATATCTTTCACTAAACTTATAGGACGTTCTAAGGGAGCATCTATCACACGGATTCCCTCTCGCTCACTAACTTCCTTCAGAACACCTGTGTCTTTTGCAACACCAATAACCTCAAAGTACTGGTTCAAAAATTTCAACTGCCCTTTTAGTAAACCATCCAAAGAGATATCTGCAGTTGTAACACGAACTATTTTTTTTCCCTCTACATTACTAAGACTCAATCCTTCCCAATGAGAAGACATTACAATAACATCTGCTGCTCTCAGAACATTTGGAATATCAGTACGTAAGCCTAAGAATCTTACTCGATCACTAACACCAAGTAACTCTGCTAACTGCTTAACTATTTCTTGACGTATACCAACACCAGCAAACCAAACCTCAAAGTGACTGTTATCGAGTAGTCCTAAGGCTTTAACAACCGTATCCTGATCTTTTGCATCTCGAAATCCAGCTACCATCAAGATTGCCTTTCTTTGTTCCTTTAATGACAACAAAGCATTATCAGGAGTTGCATCACTAATAGCCTTAACATCTACGCCATTATTAATCGTTGAGATTTGCTTATATCGAGGATTAGTCTTATCTAACCAAACTCCTCCCATGTACTCTCGCAATTTATCTTCGGCAATCTGACTTATACAAATCACATGATTATATTGCCCATACATCCAACTCTCAATAGGTGCATACCATTTCCATTCACGTTTGCGATTAGAAGTTGTATGTTCTGTAGATACGAGTTTTGTATGGCAATATAAGTTGGCAATAGCAACAAATAGTTGTGGTGAAGAATTATGCGTATGAACAATTTCAGCTGCGTTTATTCTACAATAATAATCCTGTTTTAATCGTATTCCAAATAAGAATACCACAATAAGTTAAAAAACTATTTGCTGTCACTTTTAACATTCCTACATAAATAAATGAGAACCAGTAGGTTGGAACCTACTTTCGAATGACAGGAATGACAGCAAAGTTGAATTACGTTTCAGATTCAAGGCGCTCACTGACCTTTTCTAACAATCTTTGAATAACGACCTCTGGAGCAATCCACTTTTCATAATACTCTCTTGCCCCTTCTTCTAACTGCTTGCGGTAATGTTCATCAGAATTAACTCTCTTTTGTCTTCCTAATATAATCATCCATGGAGAGACGACTCTCATAAATAAAGTCTTTATATTCCTCCTTATATTTAGGATAATCAGGCATCTCTTTCAACACAGACTCCCCCTTAACATAGAACAAACCTCCTTCTACAATGATACCAGCCTTTTTACAAGCTTTCAAGAATTCGCCACGATACATATTGGTATCTGTTGCAGCAAACTTATTATACCATAATGTAGAGGCATGAAAAATATAATTATGACGAACTTCCGTTTCACATTCATAAGCCTCTATAGGACGACGACGAATATTCGTATAAAGATAATCATGTACAAAAGTACGCATATCCAAATCTGACACGTTCCTTAAATTAAGGTAATTATGAAAGCATGTCCAGAGAAGTGAGATCCATTTTTCTGTTCTAATACCAAAATTCGGACCAATTGAAACAAGTTTAGGACGTTCAGATAATTGAGAAGAAATGACATTTATTTTACCATAAACATCACACCATTTATACGCTTCTTCATCTATTTTTTTCTTATCATCAGCATCAATAAAAATTTTCTTTCCATCTATAATGATAGGTATACTACTATTATTTTCTAAATGCGTAGAGAGCATGTGCCGCGGAAAATATGACACGTCAAAAACAATCTTAGCCGTTTTATAAAGATGTTTTAAACCAAGAATATAATAATTTGTATAATTAAATCTACAACGAGGATCTATATAAATCTCCATGTTTTAATGATTTTTTTAATTATTTTATTCGAAAGGAAGTCAGATTCTAAAAGTGATTTTTTACAAAACAAGTAGCTTCTAGCTCTCTACTAATTTTCTTTTCAAATTCTTTTTTGTGAAATTAATAACCACAAAAGCAAGAAAGGAGTGCTATGCTTATTTGTGAAATAGCTCCATAAAACTATACCAGAAAATCGAAATTATCTAAAAAATCAATGAATAATATTGTATTCACGTAATCTATAAAGTAAACCGTATTTAAGAACAAGAAAATAACCTAATAAGCGTATTATAAAAGGGGAGTTACAGTTCATTATGACTTTTTCTCTCAGATTCATTTTATAATGATATTCATTAATATCTGATTTTATTTGCTTTATATATGGGTGATTATGATCTACTATTTCCTTCGAACAACTTATTGCTAAATTACATAATCCTTGTAATCTAATCCACAAAATATCATTTATATATTTCTTTTTCATATCATCACCAATAAGAGAAGCTCTGCAGCTGTCATACAACGATTCATAATCTATATTTTTATTTATACTATGAGAGACACTGCCTGCATGCCTTATATAGTTATACACTTTCTTAAAGACAAAACGTGGGGGGCGAGATAAAGAAAAGACTATCTTTATATTCATTAGCATATCCTCACCATATTTTATATCTGAAGGGAGACTAAAAATATTATTTTCAAAGATTGTTTTCTTAAACAATTTACCCCATGGGCTTGGTTCTAATTTATCTCCTCTTAAAACAGCACGACGCGCTTCTTCCAAAGTAAGCGAATATGGAGATGGAGGTTCTGTAAAAAATCCTATTACTAATTCTGTCTCATTAGCCATGGAAACGAGATTAGTTATTGAGTTTTGAGGTAAAGTGTCATCGGCATCCACAAATGCGATCCATTGTCCTAAACAATGTTCTACTCCGAATTTTCTCGCAGAAGTCACTCCTCCATTTCGTTTGTGGAAGACACTTACTCTATTACACTCCAACTTGTCACATAGTTCTGCAGAACCATCTGTACTTCCATCATCTATTAAAAGGATCTCAAGATTCTTATATGATTGTTTCATAAGACTCATAACACAATCTTCTAAATACGCAATAGCATTATAGACAGGAACAATAATGGAAACTAATGGATTATTCATCGATATCATTAAACTTTATGTTTATCTAAAACGTGTATAATATAGCCTAAAAATAAGAACATATACCAGATTGAAGCTATCTTTACCTTATTTTGTCTACGTTTTTCTATAGACAGGCAGAAATAAAATCTCCAATAATTTACAGCTGATTTAATCTTAATCTTTAATGGGATATCATATCTTAGCATTTCTGCATAAGTCATAGTTGTGGCAATCGGACTATTCATTCTACTTCTTGTAATTGCAGCGGATATTCCATCCTGCTGATACTCTACTAAATATATGATTTGATTAATATGTCTTAATTTATATTTAGAGGCAATTCTATTCCAAAGTAAAGCCTCTGGGCAAAATTTTTCATCTTTAATCTCCGGAAATGGAAATTCTCGTAGAACAGAAGTACGGAAAACTTCTTTCATATCTCCTTCTATACCTAAACCAAATCTTACTTGTCTTGTCGTACTATCAATATAGTTAACATTGGTATTATCAGATAAAGATAATTTATTAAGATATAGATCTTTAGGGAAACCAGTTCCTATAAGATCACCACCACTTAAATCTCCATCAAAACCACATATACCTCCAATTGAGATATCATCTTTTGTCTGTTCCCAGACTTTTGCAATTGTCAGAAGTGCATTAGAAGGTAAAATATCATCAGAATCTGCTATGAAAAATAAATCTCCTTGTGCTTTCTTTACACCTACATTTATAGCAGTATGTTTACCTCCATTCTCCTTTTTATGATAGAGAATCGGGAAATCATTACTAAAATGATTACTCTGTAATAATTCAACAATAAGAGCTGTATCGTCAGAACTACCATCATCTACAATAATCCATTCAAAATCCTTATAACTCTGCGCAGAAAGACTTTGATAAAGTCTATTTAATAGAGTCCCCCTATTATAAGTAGGCGTAAAAACTGTTATCATAGATTGTATAGTTTATCATTATCGTATGCATGATCATATTCATACATTTCTTCTATGAAGTCACCTTGTCGGATTCCTGGAGTGAGAAATGTTTTGTAAGGGTAAAGTAAGATTCCCCATGCAGAGAGTATTCGATAAAAGAGTACAAAACACATCATCGTAATAAAACCTTTTAATGGTACTGCGGATTTAGGTCTGCAAAGATTTTCTAATATAACAATGATTCCAATTAGACAATACCAAGATATACGACCACCATCAGATGATCTACAAAAGAAAAGTAAAACACCACAAAACATTAAATAAACATTGGACATTGTTAAAGAATATGTATCTTTATCAATCTTATGATAATTCTTTAGAAAAATAAGGAGGAAAAGTATAGACTCTATAACATACTCTATTCTAAAACCATATTCAGCAGTATTTGCATATCCTGCAATTCTTGCATTATTCATAGCATCTCCCGATAAAGCAAAGACATATTTAGGCGCACCACTAACTCCTATAAGGAGTAAAACTGTCATGAATAATATAATTTTATCTTTACTGAACTTCTGCCTTGGAATAAAATATAGAAATAGCATGTATGCTGCAGAGTTATGGATTAATGTTGCTATTATAACTAATAATAAATAATATTTAATTCTTCGTTGAACAACATAATCTACTGCAAACCATATAATTCCAGCTGCTAATACTTGCCTTAGATAGGTAAAAGTAAAGAAAAACATTAAGCCTTCAAATATAAGAAGAGCAAAAAAAGGATTCTTCGTATACTTATAGAAATTGATTGCATATATAATATATAAAAGAAGAGTATAAACAAGTATAAATATGTATCTATTCGGAGTAAACAGAGCTATAGCATCATTAATCAAACCAAATATCGGTTCTTTTCCAAAGAATTGAAGAAAATTCTGATCGAATAAGACACCATTTGTAATACTTTCATGCATTTCTTGGAAAACCTCACAGTATATGTATCGATCATACCCGCCTAACATATCAGCTAAACCAACGAACAACCCAATAGAAAGACAGAATATGAAGAAAAAAGGTTTAGATACTTTTGTATAACCCGTATGAGTCCACGCACAAATAGCTGTTACAAGAAATAAAACAAAATAATAAGCCATTACAATATTATCTATATAATAATTATCTAATATCTATATTAATTCTTTACCGATGTCGTATTAGAGATAAAATTCGACAAACAACAACACCCAAAATTCGGTTAGCTATTAAAAGAAAAAGATCATACTTTCTTATACCAGTTTTTTTTATAGGGTATAATCCCCTCTCTCGATATTCTTTCAAGCTTTTTCTTATTTCCCTTATAGGATATAGTGTTACCAAACTATAAATATATCCGACAGAACTTAGATTGAGAAGGAACTGAAACACATCTTTCTTTTCGCCAGTCATAACAGAAATATCCTTCTTAATAAGAGAATGAATTGTCTGCGTATCATCACTCAACTTTCTTAAGTTAGCCAAAGCTCTATTTCTTGATGTAGAATTAACATTAAGCTGATTATAGATATACCCATAAACAGGAATACAAAGCACATGTTCCATATCAACAATAGCTTTCATATCAAAATACATATCCTCAATATTCTTAGTACCATCTACGAAACGATGTTTAAGGATTGCATCTCGACGAAAGATTTTATTCCAAAGATACAGACTTTGATGTCGATACAAATATTTAACTCCATCTATCTCTTCTTGAAAATGATAATCTGTATGTTCTATAAAAGCTTGGGAATATTCTTTTTTATAATTAAAGCAGATAAGTTCTGTATCTTCCACTTCCAAAAGACTTTCTAATGGGAAGATATTTGTTGTATCCCAAATAACCTGGTCATCGGCATCTACAAACCAAACCCATTTGCCTTGGGCCTCATTTAATCCACGATTACGAGCCGTTGAAGCACCTTTATTTGTCTGTTGAATCAATCTAACTTCAGGATGAGTTTGAGATATCTGCTGGATAATCTCTGCTCCTTTATCTATACTTCCATCATCTACCACTAATATTTCTTTTCCAGAATGAACTATGGGTAGTGATAATATAGATTCAATACACCTCTGAATGTATCGTTCACAGTTGTATAATGGGATAATAAATGAAACTTTTATCATTTCCGTATGTAATAATACATTCTTGCCAACAAATATGTTGGATAATTCATATACTTTTTTAGAACATAGAAATGACTCCTTAGTATTATTTTTCTTTTCTCATCTGACTGTTCTAAGCTTTTTCCCTCAAGATGAATAATTTTAGGCGAAGAAAGCAGCATACGCTTATAGCCAGCCTTTGCCATACGAAGCTGTAATTCTCCCTCTTCCCCATAAAGAAAAATATTCTCATCAAAACCTCCACATTCTTCTATCGCAGTACGAGGAATAAACATATCAGCTCCGCAAATACATTCCACTTCTTTATCCGTATAGTCTGGCGTGTAATTTTGTTTACAAAAGAGTATTCTGAAAAAAGCACCAATAGTTAACGCAGGGAAATAATAAAAAGACCTACGATAGGTGCCATCATCTCCTATAAGGTAACAACCATAGAGAGTTCTAGGCTCATAACTTTCAGCATAATCATAAAATTCTTTTATTGCATTGTTTACCAAAAGCGTATCGGAGTTTAATAGAAAGAAATATTTTCCACGTGCAACTTTCATCCCAAGATTATTTCCATATCCAAAGCCACCATTCCGTAAACTTTCAATAAGTATAATCCTATTATCTTTGCTTAAACGTTCAACAGAATCATCTTCTGAGTGATTATCTACAACAATTACTTCAAAATCAACACCCTTTGTATGAGCATAAATGCTGTCTATACACGCCAATGTTAAAGAAGGTGTTCTGTAATTTACAATAATTATGCTTACAGATATATTTATAATATTAGTTAATTTCATTCAAATACTTCTTTAGTTTCAGATATGATTTCTCTATATCAAATTCATGAATAAATTTATTCCCATTCAGTGCTATAGTATGACGTAACTGATCATCCTCTATCAATCTTATGATGTTCTTAGCTAATGCTTGAGGATCTTTTACTGGAGAGACAAGTGCAGTTTCACCATCTTTTCCCATTTCTAAATAACCTTTATTATCTGTACAAGCAACAGCGCACCCACATTGCATTGCTTCTCCCACTGTTAATCCCCAACCTTCAATCTGGCTTGAACCAACATATATTGATGCATTATTATACAACTTGTTAAAGAGTTCTTTTTCCGGTCGTTGGTAATAATCAAACCACACAGGTAAATCTGGTTTATCAAATACGCCAAATAATGTCACGTGTAATTGAGGAATTATCTTTTTTACGATATCAAAAGCTTTAAATGCTGTCAAAAAATCTTTACGTTGATCTTTGTGATACATACAAATTATTTCATATCTATTCCGATCAGTAATAGGTTTCTTTACCTTAAAAAAATTAAAATCGAAACCATTGGGTATCAAGATGGCTGTTTCACCACAACTATTTATTATATCTTTAAGCCATGTTGAAATTACTATTTTCTTTATTGGGAAATGATAACTTTGTATTACTTGTTCATCCGTAAAACTCCAATTCTCAAAATCTTGAATAAAATAAAATTTATCTTCTAAGTATTTACTTTGATAATTCTCAAGACTATATGCCGTTTCAATAGCTGTAGCGACTATAACAGCAGATTCTTTTAACTGATATTTCTCAAGCTTCCATAACCATCTCTGCTGAATGGAATCCTCAACACGAAACCACTTGGTTGGTCTGTATGTTCTAAAAATAAGTCTCCAAAGAAAAATTAGTCGGTATACTATTGCATGTTTCCAATCATACCTTGCCCCATAGTGAACCATTGGGTATATAATTTCTACAGTCATTTCAATTTACGCATTATACTTCTTTGAAGATTATAAATCCAGAAGAGTTTATAATGTAAAAGCAATAATAGAAACTTATAGTTCCACGTTATCTTATTGCATTTAATAATCGCAGCGTCTGCTTCAGGAAATGTTTTTATCCAACTATGTAAAGAAGAGTTGTCCTCCTCATCAATCAAATCATTCTTTGCCATCAGTTTCCATTCTTTCATCTCCTTACCTAATTTTTCTTCAAATCCTAAAATGGTAAGATAATCACAAGCAACTCTTACATTTTCGATACGCTGCATAGCTCTGTCCCGTTTTTTTTCAGACGAAGCCATACTCTTAATAATAGAATTGCTGTTATACTGTACATAATGGTAGAAAGCTTTAGGAATATAAGAAATTTTTATCGTGCATGCAAATAAACGAATATTCCAACTTACGTCCTCAAAAAGATCAGCCCCATCTACAAATCTTTGTTTGGACGCCAACAGGAAAGACCTTCTATAAATCTTATTACAAGTAGACCCGTGCATCCCTCTACCTAACATTGCACGAATACATTCTATATTATCTTGACCATAAGCTTGGCTGATACGATTGTCATGATTATTATAGCTTTCAAAATAGTCACAATATACTATATCATCGCCTCCCGACTCTATTTTATGAACCATAGATTCCACATAATCCAAAGATATCCAATCATCACTATCTGCAAACATAACATACTCACCTCGAGCCATATCTAAACCTATATTACGAGTTGTAGCAGCCCCAAGGTTCTGTTCGTTTGTAATGACTTTAATCTTATTGCGTCGTTCTGGAAATCCCTCTATAATTCTACGCAACTTTATTTCACTATCATCAGAAGAGCAATCATTAATAAATATATACTCTATATTGCTATAACTCTGCTCTAATAAACTCCGCACCGACTTTTCTATATATGCAGAAACATTGTAGATAGGAACAATATATGTAAGACTACGCATGGTTACTCATTATACGTTGATATATATAAGATTTGCTAAATAAAATACCAATCATTAAATATCCTGCTAATAAAATACATAAAATTAAATATGAATTTAATAGTTCATTTTCATTTATCAAATTATATATTAATATCATCACTGGATAGTGAATTGTATAAAATATCATAGAATTTCTACCAACAAACGACAGAACAGGTATATTTCGATTCAAAAAAACAAAACTCAAATTATTAAAAAGAATTATTCCAGAAAGAGCTACAACTAAATCTACCAAATACATATCATAAATTCCCACTTGATTTAATCTTATATCAAAAGAAGAATACAATTTTGTAAAAAGAGCTATAGCAAAGAAAATTAATGCTATTAGAAATATATATTTATTAAATTGCTTATTACGAAGTAAATCCCCACAAATAAAATAGAAGAGTCCTATAGTAGTAAAACCTATAAAATAAGGTATAGTAATAACCTTACTCAAAAGATAACAACAAAGTGCAACATACAAAAAACTCCATTTAAATTTATATATTTTAAAGAAAGAGAACAACATCTTTACTAAAAATAAACCTAAAAGAAACCATAAAGGCATATTCCATTCAATGCCACCATATAAAATAATCTGTTTAACTGGATTTATAAAAAGGTTTTCCATAGAAAATATACCAAGATAAAGATAATACAATAGCATTATCACCCAACCATAAATAGTAAAAAGAATATATGGCCTTATAAATTTTTTGAAATTTCTTTTTATATCAAACTTTGCCTTATCAGCAAACATTCCAGATTTAAAGAAAAACCAAGGCATCATAAAACTAAATAACAGCTTACCTAATAAACTGCTTAGCACACTATGAGATTTTGCAATATCCCCACAATGAAGAATGAATATCATGTATAGAATTAAGATACCACAAATATTATCTAGATAAAAATCTCTATGTTTCATAAATACGAAAACGTTTAAAGATAAATTTTATAAGAAAGTTAGTTTTATACTAAAACTATAAAATACATCAAAAACAAATATTTGTTCTTATTATAGAAAAATAGATATAATAGATGTCGATAATGACTTAGTCTATTTTACAATAAATCTATATAGAATCGTTACCATTAATCTATCTTCCAATCTTCTCACGAACTAACGCAAGAAGATAATTAAAATCCTGAGACTTAGTTACTACTGAAATTAAAATATATGAAGATATTCCGACAAGTGTGCCAACCAATAATTTTATCCACATACTTGTTAAGAAAAGTATTGATATATATACTATACATCCCATTACTAGTGAGTATAAAATAGATGGTAACATTTCTCTCATTTGCCTTATTATTCCAAAGTGTAGTAACTTTCCAGTATAAAAAGAATTAATACACATACTTACAATTGCTGAAAAAATACTACCTATACATATAACCATAATACCAAATGGGGCAGTAGAAACAAGGAAAAGTATAACTGTCACCTGCTTAACGACCTCCAATTTTAAGAATAAATCAGAACGTCCTTTCGCCTTCAAAAGATTCAAATTTAAAATATGTACATGCCACCACATTCTTGCAAAACAAAGCACTTGTAAATAAATAACACAAGGTAACCATTTCTCTGTAACTAATACTATCACAAGAGGTTTAGCTAAAACAGCTAATCCTATCATTATTGGAAAAATAACATAGGCTGAGATACGTAACATTCGTCTAAAAGAACCAATTAGCTGTGTGTCATTATCTTGAAATTTACTCAACACTGGGTATGTTACACTATCAACTACACCAGTAATAGTCTTTACAGGTAATGCAGCATAACCATCAGCTCTACTATAAAAACCTAAAGAACTTGCAGAAAATATTTTTCCAATTACCAGCGAATAAATATTCCCTGAAAAAGTTGCCATAATAGATGAGATAAGTATCTTTGAGCCAAAACCAAATAACTTACAAAATGATTCACGCGAGAAAGTTAACTTCGGTATCCAATGTTGAAAATGCCAATAAAGTAAACATTTTACAAATAACATTACAAATTGTGGATAAATTAATGACCACACTCCGTATCCTGAAAATGCAAGAATTATTGATAAAACACCTGACACTACAGTGATTACCATGTTAATTATACTCTTTTTTTTGAATTCTAAAAAAATAGATAACCTGACATCTTGGATTGCAACCAAAGAACTAAGGAAAATAATAAAAGAGTATGTCCGGACAATCTTTGTTAAAATCTGTTCTTTATAAAAGTCAGCTATAAAAGGAGCAGATAGGAATAATATCAGTGATATAAGAAAGGACAAAGAAAGGTTCATAAAAAAGACCGTAGAATAATCTTTCTCCGTTCTATCCTTTTTTTGAATAAGAGCAGTTCCAAACCCAGCATCAACGAAAGTGTAAGAAAGCATCACAAAGATGCCTACCATCGCAACCAATCCATAATCAGCAGGGGAAAGTAAACGTGCAAGAATAATACCTTGCACGAAACCAAAAATTTGAAGAGAAAGTTTCTCCATACCTCCCCATATTATTCCAGAAAAAGCTTTTCCACGTATATTTTCTTCCATAAGAAATTAATATTTAGATTTAAATACTTTAGATATCATTATTCATAATAGAATAAGGATAAACCTGTTGTGGCAAAGGCTTACGAAGATGTAATATCCGTAAAAAAAATCCTAAATGTTGTTTCAAAGGATTATATGCGAACCTTCGCTTTATCTTATAAGTTTTCCATGGGGTCTGCTTTAGATATTTAAGAAAATATTTTTTATAAGGATTTAAACATTCTACATGCCAAGGTTTTGCCATTGAGGTATAATGAATGATGATCGGATTTTGACGTGCTTCTATGAGTTGTTGATGATATTTTTTTTCATCTAACTCCATCAATTCAGGCTTGTAAATAAAGCCATCCTGAAAATTCCATTTGAAAGGCAACATCTTTTTATCATCTTTAAAACAAATATTTAAAACATCTTGGTCATGAAATTTTATTCGTTCGGGGCTTCTTTTTATCAAATCCCAAAATAAATACTTTGCATTTATTTCTCTCCAGTATGCAAGATTAATTAGTAATAACCCAGCATTAAAATATCCTAACTCCTTATTATAACCTAACCGTTCAAAATTATGCTTACTTTCTGACATATCGGTTACTGCAGCCAAGGCATAATGAGAAATATCTGTGTTCCATAGCTCTAAGAGGGACCCCATTATAATCATATCACAATCTAGATAAATTACTTTATCAATATCATCTGGTAATATCTCTGCAAATAATAGGCGATAATAAGTTGCCTTTGTTATAAACAACTTCGGATTAGAAGTTCCAAGCTGAGGAAAATCATCGAACAAACTATCATCTATAAGGTGAAAAAAAAGAGAGTGCTGAGCATTCTCGCAAATAACTTCTTCCAATTCTTTTCTCTGTTCTGAGGTGACACTTCTATCTATTACTATATGGAATATTACTTGTTCTTCACTATTATTAACCGATAAAGACTTTATCATAACGCCAGTAGGCATTACGTAATTAGTATCTGTTGTACAAACAATATGTATCATAATTTTACCATTTTAATAATCGGTAAACAAAGCGTTTAATCTTATATGTAAAGTCCATCTTCTTTCTTTGCTTAATAAATGATTCTATCAACGAAATAGGAACATTGTTATTTTCAAAGATTTTTAGGGCTTCTTGATATCGGGCTTTATTCTTCTTCTCCTTTAACTCTAATAAACAAGTGATAAAGAAACTATTATAAGTAAAATACTTCAAATTATGTCGTTCCATAAATGCTACGCGTTTTGCAAAAACAGTCCACCTATCCCTGAACTTATCCAAATCCATCTCTGTATAAGTAATAGAACCTTCTCTGTATGTTACACAATATATTGCAATACCAACACCTTTAACCTGCCCAGCATAATAACCAGCTAAATAAGAAAATCTGTTATCATTATGTATACGCGTTTCATCAAATCTAATATGATTTACCTCTACAAAATCAGACTTAAAAAATTTTGCCCAAGGTACTCCTGACTCATATCTAACAAGCCACTCATTATTTTTTTTATCAGAAAAATATTTCTGTAGTTGATCATTCATTGCACCTCCTCGATTGTTATTTTCATAAGTATTGCTATCAAGAGAGTTTGCAAAGAAATATATAATATCCTCCGATGCATCTTTATATTTATCCAAGCATTCTCCTATACAATAATTAAAAAAATCATCTGCATCTGCAAATATCAACCATTTGCTACTTGAGTTCGGGATAAGTTTAGTATGAAAAAAGTTCCAACTGCCTTGATTTTTCCACATACACTGGCAGTGCCTCTGGCTTGTTCTCAAAGAAGCA
>QWCI01000810.1_pt1 | contig 13907 bp, 17 predicted proteins | sample 1972541 | NCBI WGS metagenome assembly QWCI01 (sample SAMN09866712, study PRJNA288562) | Human oral metagenome isolate term3_saliva, whole genome shotgun sequencing... | isolation source: mouth | host: Homo sapiens | place: USA: California | reverse complement strand
GCTAAAATTGTAAAACTAGAACAAAATTATCGTTCTACAAAAAACATATTACAAGTAGCAAATGACATAATTCAGCATAATGAAAGTAAGTATGAAAAAGAACTTTGGACAGAAAACCAAGAAGGTGAAATGGTAGAAGTTACAGAGCTTGGAAATGAATATGATGAAGCAAGGTTTGTAGTTAAAAAGATAAAAGAAGAGATAGAAAAAGGAAGATCTTACAAGGATTTTGCTATATTATATAGGGTAAATGCAGTTTCTCGTGTATTTGAAGAGATACTAAGACAAGAAATGATACCACACAAGGTTATAGGTGGATTTAAATTCTACGAAAGAAAAGAAATAAAAGATGTGCTTGCATATTTAAAGCTAATAATAAACCCAAATGATAATATAGCATTTAGTAGGATTATAAATGAACCTAAAAGAGGAATTGGACAAACAAGTATAGATAAAATGGTTGCAATTTCTATGGAAACAGGGCTTCCATTATTAGAAATAGTAAGAAGAGCAGGAGAATTTGGACTTCGGGAGAGTAGAACTTAAAGCCACAACATTTATACAAACAATTGATAAATGGAAAGAACTTGAAGGTAAAGTTGAAATTGCAAAACTTGCTTATGGGCTTTTAGAAGACATGAAATATATAGAAGAACTAAAAGTAGAAGCAGAAACAGATATATCATCAGAAAATAGACTTGAAAACGTTCTAGAACTTATAAACGTTATATCTGAATATGAGACACAAGAAGAAAATGCAAGCCTTCAAGAATTCTTAGAAAATATATCACTTGTTGCAGATTCTGATGAAATAGAAGATGATAATTATGTTACATTAATGACAATACATACATCTAAAGGACTTGAATATCCAGTTGTATTCTTAGTTGCATTAGAAGAAGGAATATTCCCATCACAAAGGGCAATTGAAGAAGAAGATGGAATTGAAGAAGAAAGAAGATTATGTTATGTTGCTACAACAAGAGCAAGACAAAAACTATATATTTCGTTTACAGAAAGAAGAAGTATGTATGGTAAGAGTCAATCCACATTAAACTCAAGATTTGTGGATGAAATAACAGATAAATCGGCTATAAAGAAAACTATAGAAAAGAAGAGTTATGACAATAAGTTTGATTCTAAATATAGTGATAGTTACAGCTATAACTATAATGAATTTAGAACAAGATGATAAGATATTAGATATATTATTTGATAATGGACAAAGAAAGAAACTTTATGAAGAGTTTGCAGGAATAAAAAAGATTGATGAGTAGTTATTAATAAATGAAAAAGTATAAAAGTTAAGATATTAAAATTTAAAATAATATCTTAATTTTTTTATGTAAAAAATACACTAAAATTAGATAAAATTAAATATAAAATCTTTCGAACTTACGGAACACAAAGAAAAAATGAAAAGTATACTTTGTAGAAAATTATGAATATTATCGAAAAATGGTTAAAAAATGAAATTAAAATTGAGTGAAAATTCTAAAAAATATATTAAAACATTAAAAATTAATAAAAAAACATACATTAAAGTAAAAAAACATCTAAAATATTAAAAAAGTATGTATATATTTTAAAATATTTAGTTATACAATAATTAAAAATATATAGTTTTTAACTCATTTTTTGAATAAAAATTTAAAGTGTAAAAAGAGTTTAAAAAACATTAAAAACAGACTTAAAACCTACGGAATACAAGGAAGAATTTTTTTTAAAATTAATTAAATACTATTGAAAAATATAAAATTTTAAAGTTAATTTATGATAAATTAAATAATATATAAATATATTTGTCTAGTTACATCTGTTGCAGTTCGCTTGTAAATTCATCTTAGAAGTTTATGTATTACAAAAATGTAACATAATAGTATATTTATTGAAAAATAATTATATAAGTTATAAGATATAATTGTAGAATATATAAAATATAAAGAGTGCAAAATAACATTTTTATACCAAGATTAATTGGTGAAAGGAGCTATTATGAGGAAAGTTAATGATAGTTTTAATTTAGGAAGATATAAAAATGGAGATTTTTGTGCTCTTTTTGTATATTTAGAGGGTAAAGAAAATGTATAAATTATAATAATAAAAGAGAGGGAAAGTATTATGAAATCAATAGTTAAGAGAATAACAATAATAGCAATGATAATAAGTTTGATATTATTAATTTTAGTATATGATGTTAATGCTAAAACAGAAGAAAATAATTTTACTCAAGAACAAATTAAATATTTGATGAAAAAGAAGGAAGAAGATAGGATAAATTCACAAAAAATAGAGGAAGAATATTTTAAAAATTTAGGAAATCGAAAAGAAATGAAAGCAAATGCTCATAGAACAAATAGTTTAGGAGAAACAGGTGATATTTTAATAACATATAAAGGAGAAGGGACTACCTGGTTTCATGGTCATGCTGCGATAGTATCAACAGATAAGGAAAAAACAGTAGAAGCGTTTAAAAATAGTGGAGTAGTTGAAAGAGAGAATGATTGGAATAAATCAGGTAGTAGGCACTATAGAGTAAAAAAATCACAAGAGTGGGAAAGACGTATTGCAGCTTCATGGGCTAAATCATACATAGGAAGGCCGTATAAAGTCAGTTTTAATAAATGGAGAACAGATAAATTTTATTGTAGTCAATTAGTTTGGAGAGCATGGTATAATACAGGAACTAATTTAGCACCAAATGCAACATTATTAGTAACACCAAATGATTTAGAAAAAGAAGGAACAGATTTAATAAGGATAATATGGTAAATTAATATGAAAAATAAAAATATATTATATTTTATAGTATGTATAATAATAGTTTTACTAATTATAATATGGAATTGTAGAGATAAAATAGAAACATTATTTTTAAATAATTCGAATAATGCAGAATATGTAATGATTAGCTCTCAAAGAATAGGGAGTGATGCTAAAATAACATATTTAGATATAGAAGGAAAAAAAACTAAAGTGGTAAATAATGACTTAACAAGTGCAATAACATATACATATTTTAATGATAAAATATATATTGCAAGTGATATTAAGAAAACAATATATGAATTACAAGGGAATAATAGTATTAAAAAAATAGAATTTGATTCTGAATTTCCTAATGGACTTAGTGCTATATATTGTAAAGAAAATTTATTGTATTTTATTCAAAATAATGGATTTAAACGAGATGGATATTTAAGTACATTATATAAAAAGGATATTAAGGGCGATAAAATATTGTATAAAGTTGATTTAACAGGTTATATAAGTGGGATAGCAGAACTAAATAATAAAGTGTATATTTCTGGAGTAATTCATGGAGAAAATGGTGAAAGAAATGGAATATTATATGTAGTAGATAATAGGACAGGAAAAATAGAAGAAAAGAAAATATATTCAAATTATGGTGACATTAAGAAAATATATGTGTATAAAAATGATATATATATTCAAACATATAATACTATATTAAAGGATGAAGGAAGCGAAAGTGATAACAGAATAGCAAAATTAAGTGATAAAAATAATATAGAAGAACTAAAAATAGAAGGAAAAGAATTAAAAGGCAAAATATTAAATATATATGATGATTTTATAATAGTATATGATGAAGAAAATTTAAATTTAAAAATAGTAAATATAGATAAGAAAACAGAAGTTTTTAATGAAAAAATAGAAGGAAACATTGTAAATCATTGTATAAAGGATAATAAAATGTATTTTAATATAAGAAAGGAAGATTTTAACCAAAAAATGATATGCTATGATTTTGATATTAAAAAAATCACAAACAAATTTGATATATACATAGAAAACAAAGCAAATAGTAATTTAATCTTTCCAATAAAAAATAATTAAATTATATTCTTTGAATTTTAAATTTGTTATTAATATAATGAAAAGACCAAAGTTAAGATATTAAGTTTTAAAATAATATCTTAACTTTTTTATGCAAAAAGAAATTAAAATCATATAAAATGGAATTAAAAAATGTATTAGTTTCAGCAATAAATAAGAAAATATATTTTAAGGATATAAAAATAGATTAGAATAATATAAATATTAAGATTTTTGCAAAGTTTAATTTGATACTTTGCTTTTTTTATCTTATTAATTAGTTGTAAAGATATTTCTAAAATATTACTTGAGTTATATAAGAAAAATATTATAAAATAGTGTATATTAATGTATTTTTATCATGTATATGGTAGAATAAAAAGAAAGACAAAAAGAGGAAAGAATGAAGTTAAAGAAAATATACATATATGGATTTAAATCTTTTGCAGATAAGACGGAAATAGAGGTAAAAGATGGAATTACAGCAGTTATAGGGCCAAATGGTTCTGGTAAGAGTAATATAGTTGATGCTATACGTTGGGTACTTGGTGAACAAAGTATAAAATCTCTTCGTGGGAATAAGTCACAAGATATAATATTTTCTGGTACACAATATAGGAAGTCATTGGGATTTGCAGAAGTTAGCATAATATTTGATAATACAGATGGAGAAATTCCTATAGATTTTGATGAGATAAAAGTTACAAGAAAATTATATAGAGATGGTGAATCAGGATACTATATTAATGGTGAACAAGCAAGACTTAAAACAATACAAGAATTATTTATGGATACTGGTATTGGTAAAGATGGATATAGTATTATAGGTCAAGGTAGAATTGATGAGATATTAAGTGATAATTCTGAAGAAAGAAGAAAGGTATTTGAAGAGGCTACAGGTATAGTAAAATACAGGGAAAGAAGAAAAGAGTCTATTAAGAATATAGAAAATACTAATCAGAATTTAATGAGAGTAAATGACATAATATCAGAAATAGAAGAGAGAATACTTGATTTAGAGAAAAGAGCAGAAAAAGCACAAAAATATATTAAGCTTTTTGATGAAAAGAAAAAGATAGAGTTTAAGCTTTTTAAAGAAACAATGACAGTATTATCAGATAGAAAAAAAGAAGTTTCAAAAGAAGTGAAAGAATTAGAAAATATAATAGCAGAATACAGAAAACAAATATCTGAATTTGATAAAAATAAGGAAAAGATTGAAGAAGAAATAGAAGAAATTGATAAAAAAGCAGAAAAAATGTATCAAGATTTAGGGAATATAAACAATAGTCTTCAAGAAAAAGAAAAAGAAATAAAGATATTTGAGGAAAAGATAAAAAATAATCAAGAAAATATTAGAAAAAATAATCAAGAAATATTAGAAATAGATTCTAAATTAGAAAATATTAAAATAGAAAAAGAAACAAGAGAAAAGAAATTAGAAGGTTTCAAAAATGGTAAAAAAGATTTTGTTGAAAAATTAAAATCATTAGAAAATGAACTTGAAGGTTACAAGAACAAGAATCAAAATTTTGTTAATTTAGAAAGAGAATTATTAGAAAAAATAACAGAAAAAGAAGAAGAAATTTTTGAAAAAGATAATGAAATATCTGAAGAAGAACTTAAGTATACCAAGCTTAAAGAAAAGATTATTACATATGAAGATATTAAAAAAGGTTATATAAAAGAGAAAGATAATATAGCTTTTGATATAGAAGATATGAATAAGATTTTTATACAAGAAAATAATAATACTCTTAAAAAAATTGAAGAAAAAGAAAAGGAAAGTTCTAAATTTTCTAAAGAAAAAACAGAACTTGAAGAAAAAGAAAAAGAAAAAAATCATGTATTAAATAATTTAAATTCACTAAAAACTAAATTAGATATTTTAAAAGAACTAGAAAAAGAAAAAGAAGGTTTAAGTTATTCTGTAAAAAAAATATTAGAAGAAAAAGAGAAAAACACATATTTTGGAAAAAAAGTGGATAACATTTTAGCAAATGTAATATCTACAGATGAAAAATATATATTAGCACTTGAAACAGCACTTCGGATATACAATGCAAAATATAATTGTTGAAAAAGAAGAAGATGCAAAAGAAATTATTAAATTTTTAGAAGAAAAAAAGGCGGGAAAAGCTACATTTTTACCACTTTCTAAGTTTAATAATAATAGTAATAATAGTATAGAATATGGAAATTACAAAAATGGTATAATTTCTAAGCTTAAAGATATAAAAGATATAGAAAAATATGTATACTTTCCAAAGGATATTGTTAAGGTTAATGAAAAATATTTAGGGATAATATCTGTATTTTTAGATAAAACATTGGTTGTAGAGAATATTGATATTGCTATATCTGTTACCAAAAAGATTAAAGGAATAAAAGTTGTAACATTAAATGGAGAACTTTTTGCAAGTACTGGTAGTATAACAGGAGGATATAGTAAAAAAGTATCAAATATTTTAGGTAGAAAAGAAGAAATTGCAAAACTAGAAAAAGAAATAGTTTCTTTGGAAAGAAAAGCAGAAGAAACAAATAGTGACTTTGAAGATAAAAAAGCAGAATATATTTTAAAAGAAAAAGAACATAGTAATATCTTAAATGAAATATATGAAGAAAAGCTTAAAATAGCAGTAAAAGAAAAAGAAATTAATACTTTAAGAGAAAAAGTAGAAGAAATATCTGAAAAGATTAAGAATATAAATAGTGAGATAGAAAATATAACAAAAGAAAGTAATGAAATACTTACTAATAAGTCTATAATAGAAGAAGTAAAAGGAAAACTTGTAGAAGAACTTGAAAAAATGAATGATGAAAGATTAAAATTAAAAGAAAATCTTAATGATGAAGATACAAGTTCTAAGATAGAAGAAATTACAGAAGACATAATGAATGTTAAGATAAGTATTGCCTCATTTGAAGAAAGCGAGAATTCTATTATAGAAATATTAGAAAGAATAACTTCAGAAGAAAAAGAATTAGAAGAAAGAAAAGAAAAAAGAAATACTGAGCTTTTAGAATATGAAAAAGAAAATACAAATCTTGGGCAAAGAATAGAAGAAAATACTAGTGATATTAATAAGATTGAAGAAGAAAATGTTGAAATTAAAGAACTTCAAAATGAAATAAGAAAAGAAAAAGAAGAAAAACAAAATATTATTAAGCTTCTAAATAAGAAGATAGAAGAAAATGATAAGAAGATAGAAACAAATATTCCAGCAAAATTAAGTAAAGAACAAGAAATGTTTAAGATAGAACTAGAAGAAGAAAACTATATTGAAAATATGTGGAATGAATATCAAATAACATTAAACAATATTGATATAGCTGAATATGAGGAATATTATATCGAAAAAGGACTTCAAGCAAGAAATATCGAAGGTAACATAATGAGCTTTGACATAATCAAAGCAAAGAAAATGGTTAGAGACTTGAAAAGTAGTATAAAAGACTTAGGTGAAGTAGATACAAGTATTATAAAAGAATACTTAAATACAAAAGAAAGATATGATTATCTTTTAAATCAAAGAGAAGATTTAGAAAGTTCTAAGAAATCTTTAGAAAAGATAATAAAAGAAATAGCATTTGCTATGGAAGAACAGTTTGTATCTAGAATGGATATAATAAATAAAAACTTCAAAGAAATATTTGTAACATTATTTGGTGGACGGAAATGCTAAGATTGAAATAGAAGATAAGAAAGATCCTTTAAATTCAGGAATAGCAATAAAAGTAGAACCACCAGGGAAAAAATTACAAAATATGATGCTTTTATCTGGTGGAGAAAGAGCATTTACTGCAATTGCAATATTGTTTGCAATACTTAAATTAAATCCATCACCATTTTGCGTGCTTGATGAAATAGAAGCAGCACTTGATGATGTTAATGTTGCAAGGGTTGCAAGATATTTACAAAACTATTCAGAAGACACACAATTTTTAATAATAACACATAGAAAAGGAACAATGGAAACATCTAAAATACTTTATGGTGTTACAATGGAAGAAAATGGTGTAAGTAAGCTTGTATCATTAGATATGAGAGATAGAAAATAATGAAAGGAGGAAATATGAAATTTGTACATTTAGCAGACATACATTTAGATATGCCATTTAAGCTTGTAGGAGCAATGGGAGAAAAAAGAAGAATGATGCAACTAGATATATTAAGACAAGTTGCAGAATATGTAAACAAAAATAAGATAAAATATATGTTTATAGCAGGAGATCTTTATGAACATGAATATATAAAAGATGGTACAATAAATGCACTTATTAACATAATTAAAAAGATGCCAGACACACATATATTTATATCCCCAGGAAATCATGACCCATTTGTTGCAGGAAGCGTATATGATAGATTTGAATTTCCAGCAAATGTTCATATATTTAGTGACTTAGAAGTTGTAGAAACAGAAGATTATAATATATATGGATATGGGTTTAGTGACTTTTATGATGATGGAATAAACTTAGATGATATAGAACTTTTAGATAATGGGAAAAAGAATATACTTGTAATACACCGGAGATGTTGATGCAAGTTATGATGGAGAAACAAGTCATAAATATCTTCCATTATCATCAAAAGAACTTATGAAAAAAGGATTTGATTATGTAGCCTTAGGACATATACATAAACATATGATATTTGGAGATGGGAATATTGTATATCCAGGATCAATGATAAATACTTCTTTTAAAGAAGGAAAAACAGGTATGATTATTGGAGAATTTGAAAATTATAGTATTGTAAGGATTAATACAAATCACCAAAATGGATATAATGTAAATGAAGGTACAAAAGTAAGAATTGAACATATTAATTTAGATCCTATAAAATATGAGACACTATATATGAATATTAGTGATATCTCATCAAAAGAGGAATTGGTGACAAAGATAAATTATTTGGAAATAGATAAAAATAATTTTTATAAGCTTGTTTTTAAAGGTAAAAAAGACTTTTTAATAAATGAAAAATATATATTAGATAATATTCAATGGAATAATATATTAAGAATTGAAGATGAAACAGAAAGAGATATAGATATTGAGGAAATATCAAAAGAAAATACATTAAGAGGTATATTTGTAAGGAAAATACTTGATAAAATAGCTAAAACTTCAAAGAAAGAAGAAAGGGAAAAATTAGAAAATGCTATTGAATTGGTACTTACAGAAATGAGGGAAAGCTATGAAAATAGATAATTTTAAGATAAATAATTATGGGAAAATAGAAAATAGTGAAGTATTTTTACAAAATGGTATAAACCTTATAAAAGGTTATAATGAAGCAGGTAAAAGTACTATACTTTCATTCTTAAATTCAATGCTTTATGGAATTGATAAAACTAAAAAAGGTAATATATCAGAATATGACAAATATTTACCATGGCTTTCAACAAATTTTTCTGGTAGTATGAATTATAGGTTGGATAATGGAAATAATTATTATGTATTTAGAGATTTTAAAAAGAAAACACCTATAATTTTAGATAGAAATAGAAATGATATAACAGCAAATTTCAAACAAAGTAAAAAAGGTATAGATTTTTTAGAAGAACAGATAGGAGTAGATAAAAAGACATTCCAAAATACTAGTATCTCATATCAAAAATTAGTTGTATTAGATGATAAGAATAAAGCAGAAATGTCTGGAAAACTTGCAAATTTAATATCAACTGGGGAAGAAAATTATTCTTATGATGATATAATAAAAAGATTAAATAATAAACAATTAGAAGAAGTAGGAACAAGTAGGACAAAGAAAAGACCTATTAATAATCTAGAAGAACGAATATTAAAATTAGAACAAGAAAGAAGAGAAGTTTTAAATATAAAAGATAAAAAAGAAAGAATGACAGAAGAAAGAGAAGAAATGCAAAAGAAATTTGCAACAGTTGGATATATAAAGCAAATGATAACAGAAATAAAAGAAAACTTCTTAAAAAAAGAAACAGAAAAAAAGATATATACAGAAATATATAATAGAATTGAAAAAAAGAAAGAAGAAATAGAAGAAAAGAAAAAAGAAAGAATCGATGTTATAACAAAAGAAAAAGTTTTTGATAGAATAAAATGGATATATTTAATATTAACATTAATTGCAATACCTGCAGCATATTTCTATATTTATTCTTTGATAGTATATTTTTTAATATTAATATTTATATATATAATAGCAAAAAATAATAGTAATAAAAGAATGGCAGATCTAGAAGAAAAAAATAGAGCTGTAGAAAAAGAACTTAATATTTTAAGAAAAGATGTTATACAAGATGAGAGAGTTATACAAAAAGAAAAAAAAGAATTTGAAGAACGTTTTGAAAATGTAAAAAAACAAATGTTTCAAAAATATAAAAATTTTGTTAACCGAGAATATTTAGAAAGAATATTAAAAAAAGATATTGAAGGGGTATTTAAAGAAGCTTCAGAAATTGAAAAAGAATATGAAAATACAATGTATAGATTAAGCCAAATAAATGCAGAAAGAAATGTTGTAGAATCTACTTCTGGTAAACTTGCAGAAATTGTTGAAGAATTAGAAGAATTAAAACAAGAAAGAGAAAAATTATTAAATTATAATGATACTATAGAAATAGCTAAAGAAGTATTGAAAGAATCATATGATGAACTTAAAAATAATGTTGGACCAGAATTTGATAAAAAACTTAGTTATATTGTAAAAAAAATAACTAATGGAAAGTATGACGATGTATATATAGATATAAATCATAATATAAAAATGAAGACAGAACATGGAGAATATGTTAATTTAGAAAGATTTAGTACAGGAACAATAGAACAAGTTAATTTAGCATTAAGACTTGCATATATTGATACAATATCAAAAGAAAGTCTTCCAATCATATTAGATGAAGCTTTTGCATTTTATGATGATGAGAGATTGGCTAATATAATGAGATTTTTAAGTCAAGAATATATTGACAGACAAGTTATAATATTTACATGTTCTAACAGAGAAAAGAAAATAATAGATGAAGAAAATATACCAGCAAATGTAGTGCTTATATAATTAATAAAAAGATATGAATATAGTAGTATAATTAAATTTAAACTATTTTTCATATCTTTTTCTTAATATATCATTAATGTTTTTTTGATAAAATGTCATGTATTGCATATATTGCATCAGACATACCAGTTAATATTTGTCTTATTTTTGTATCTCTAACATCTCCAATAGCATAAATATTATATACAGATGTTTCCATTGTATCTTTATTTGTTACAATTTCATTTAATTTATTTAATTCAAGAATGTTAGCAAAAAGTTTAGAGTTTGGATCTGTACCTATTGTAATAAAAACACCTTCTACATCATAATTTCCGGTTAGTGGTTTCAATACTTGTAACAAAGTCCTTATTTCCTTTTATTTCCTTAAGAGTTGTATTATAAATGATATGTACATTTTCTTTTTGCATTATTTTATCTACAACAATTTGCTCACCTCTAAATTTATCACCTCTTAAAAAAACATAAACATTATTACAGATTTCTGAAAGAAGAGTTATAGATTCTAAAGCAGTATTACCTCCTCCTATTACAGCAACATCTCTTTTTTTATACAACATTCCATCACATGTTGCACAATATGAAACACCTTTCCCTGAATATTCTATTTCTCCAGGTATACCTAATTTTTTAGGATTAGTTCCTGTTGCTATTATAATATTTCTAGTGATATATTCATTTTTATTAGTTTTTACATTAAAAATATTATTTTTTTCTAAATTTGCAAGTTCATCGTTTTTTTCAATCGATTTAACTTCTTCAGTAATAACTGGTATTTCAAACATTTTTATATGTTCTCCTAATTTATCAGAAAAATCAAGACCTGATATTCCTAATAATCCTGGATAATTTTCTATTAGGTGTGTATTTGCAATATTACCGACCTAAAATACCTTTTTCTAAAATTTTTACCTTTAATCCACTACGAATAGCATATATTCCAGCAGTTATTCCGTCCGTGGACCGTGCTCCTATTATAATTAAATCTAATATATTTTCTTTATTTTCCATTTAATATTATTATTCCTTTCTTTTGTATTATATTTACTGATATTTATTTATCTATAATTATTATATCAGATCTGTCTAGTATATAATATTAGCTTATATATTTTTAATAATATATTTTTATTTTAATGACTTTTAAGTTTTTACATTTCATTTGTAAATTCATTAAATTATTATAAAAAAATAAAAGTTATAAAAGTTATAAAAATCAAAGAAATATTAAAAATATATAGAAAAATTAAATTAAAATAAAATAAATATTTACAGATATTTAATTCAAGTAAAGTAGTTTCAAGTTAAAAAAATATAAAATTATCGTAAAATATTGAAAAAACACTTTAATGGTTATATAATCAAAAAGAACAAAAGGAAAATTAAAAAGGGAGATTATATGTATTCATATATCATAGGAAAAGTAATAAATAAATTTAAAAATATTTTGATATTGGAAAATAATAATATAGGATATGAAATATATATGACTGAAATTTCATTATCAGAATTAAATATAGGAGAAGAAACAAAAATATATACATATTATAATGTTTCACAAGATAATATCTCACTTTTTGGATTTAAAAATTTAGAAGAAAAGAAAATGTTTGAAAATTTGATATCTGTAAGTAAAATAGGAGCAAAAACAGCAATTGGAATATTATCAAGTATATCAATAGCAGAATTTGCAATAGCTATAATTACAAATGATATAAATAGATTATCAAAACTTCCAGGTATAGGTAAAAAAACAGCTCAAAGAATAGTACTTGAGATAACAGATAAAGTAAAAACAGAAGAAATAATATTTACAGAAGAAAAAGAAAATAATGTTGATAAAAATTTTGGCATAAGTATAACAGAAAAAGAAAAAGATGTAGTAGAAGCATTAAAAGTTCTTGGATATAATATAAGAGAAATTGAAGATGTAATGAAAACATTAGATATAAGAGAAAGTACAGAAGATATGATAAAACAGGCACTTAAAATATTAAGATAATGGAGAAAATATGGGGGAACAAGACAAGCTATATAAGGCTTTAAAAGAAGTATCAGTTGTTTTAGATTATACAGACCCTACATTAAGAGCAAAAGTTCCTAAAAATTTCATATGGTTTATGGAAAAATTTAAAGATGAAACACACTATTTTAAAATAGATTTAAGAAAAGGACTAAAAGATCAAAACTTAATGTATGAATCTGTAGTCATACTATCAATAATATTAAAATCATCATGGTGTGATAAAAAAACAATAAATAACTTGAAAAAAAATCATAAAGTAAATGAAGAAGAATTTTTGGAAGATAGAAGGCAAAGAGCAAGACAATTAAATAGGGAAATTAATGGTTTAATAGTTGTAAAAAAAGAAGGATTTATAAAAAGAATGATAAAAAGTATAAAAAAATTTTTTGGATTTAATAAAAATAGACTATATATACCAGATTAAATAACCTTAAGGATAAACAAAGGAGAAAAATGGGAGAAGATAAGAAAAAGAATATAGCTATAATATTTATTTTAGCAATAATTATAATACTTGTAATATGTGCATTTGTATTTAGAGAATATAAATTAAATGAAGAGAAAAAGTCAGTTACAAATACTAAGACAGAAACAAGTAAAGAAAATAATGAAAATGAGAAAAAAGATAATGATAATGAAAAAGATAAAGAAAGTGCAGATAATATAGATTATATTGCATTACAAAAAGAAGCATTGGAAAAACCTAAAAAAGGTGAAACAATAGCTATAATAAAGGTTAAAGATTATGGTGAAATAAAACTTAAGTTTTTTAAAGATGAAGCACCAAAAGCGGTTGAAAACTTTTTAACACATGCTAAAAATGGTTATTATAATGGACAAATATTCCATAGAGTTATAAATGAATTTATGATACAAGGTGGAGATCCAACAGGAACTGGAACAGGTGGTGAAAGTATTTGGAAAGAAGCTTTTCGGAAAAGAAGTTAGTTTAAAAAGATTTCCTTTTAGAGGAAGTTTAGCTATGGCAAGTGT
>QWCI01002377.1_pt1 | contig 13925 bp, 11 predicted proteins | sample 1972541 | NCBI WGS metagenome assembly QWCI01 (sample SAMN09866712, study PRJNA288562) | Human oral metagenome isolate term3_saliva, whole genome shotgun sequencing... | isolation source: mouth | host: Homo sapiens | place: USA: California | reverse complement strand
CTTTCAACGAGAACGAGACATCTTACTTCCATAAGAGTATCGGTGGTTATCACCCTGCGAAGCTCCGTCGTTATCAGGAGATGATCGATGCTTACATCGCTCCAGAGATGCAGAAGACGATGCAGGCGATTGCTGCTGCAGGTGGTAATATGCAGGCTGTGGATGGTGCTAAGACCTTCCCAGTGTTGAACATGCTTAACACGAAGTACTTTATCCTTCCACTGCAGGGTGGCACAACGGCACCAATACAGAACCCTTACGCACAGGGTAACGGCTGGTTTGTTAACAAACTCACCTATGTCAACGATGCCAACGCAGAGTATACTGAGGTGGGTAAGATTGACGTGCGCCACGAGGCGGTAGCCGACAAGAAGTTTGAAGCGGCTTTGGGTCAGGCAAAGGCGAACGACTCAACAGCAACTGTGAAGCTCGACAAGTATGAGCCTAACAACCTGCAATACACCGTTAACTCAAAGAATGGTGGTGTGGTAGTCTTCTCTGAGGTCTACTATCCGGGTTGGACAGCCACCATCGATGGTCAGCCAGCAGAGCTTGGACGTGTCAACTACATCCTCCGTGCCGTAAGCGTAAAGCCGGGTAAGCACACGGTAGTACTCGACTTCCACCCAACAAGTATCTCTACTACTGAGACTATCGCTTACATCTCTATCGTTATCCTCCTCTTGGCGATTGCAGGAGCAGGGTATATGGAGTGGAAGAAGAAGAAGTAGAAGCCCCACCCCATCCCTCCCCGAAGGGGGAGGGGGTGAAATGTAACGAAGACAAACAGCCCCTCCCCCAACCAACGGTCACTGACCGAAGGGAAGTAAAGGGAGGGGCGTAGAATGCGAGATACCCCCCAATCATTTCTGAACTTGCGGTCATTGCGAAAAGTGAAGTGTGAAGACAAGGGGAAGTCATCACAAAAGATAAAGGTTGAAGAAGAATACCCCTCACAAGTATGTTAGCTTACGAGGATATTCCGTTTAAATCTAAGAGTGTTTAGAACATAGGCTTTATATGCTTTTATTATACAGGGCTTATAGCGTTCTTCACCTTTTATATATATTGTAAAACAAGATAACAAGAAAATTATGAGACAACGAGTTGAAGAGAAACTGAATCAATATTTGATACTACCGATAAAGCTGTTTATGGGTAGGGAGAAGTCGGGAGGTATCGTTCTGCTTTTCAGTGTAGCCTTGGCAATGGTGTTGGCAAACACCAACTTAGCAACAAGCTACTATCATTTCTTTGAGCAGGAGGTAGGCTTTATCATCAACGGAGAGCCTTATCTGAATTATAGTTTACACCACTGGATTAACGATGGACTGATGGCGATGTTCTTCTTTGTGGTAGGCTTAGAACTAAAAAGGGAATTCATCGGTGGCGAACTCGCTGACATCAGAAACACCATTCTACCTGTTGGTGCAGCAATAGGCGGTATGATCGTACCTGCCGTGATATTTCTAAGTCTTAATATAGGAACGGCAGAAGCAAAGGGATGGGGTATACCAATGGCAACAGACATCGCCTTTGCCTTAGGAGTGATCTATCTCTTAGGAGATAAAGTACCTGCCTCGGCAAAGCTTTTCCTGACAACACTTGCCATAGTAGACGACCTTGGAGCCGTTCTCGTTATCGCCTTCTTCTATACCTCCGAACTCTCTATCGTGAGTTTGCTCTTTGGCTTCGCCTTCCTTGCCGTGATGTTTATAGGCAACAGACTCGGTATCAAGAGCCTATTCTTCTATGCCGCACTTGGTATCGGTGGTGTATGGGTAACCTTCTTGCTATCGGGAATCCACGCAACAATCGCAGCCGTACTCGCCGCCTTTATGATTCCAGCCGATGCAAAGATTAACGAGTCGGCCTATCTCAAGCGTATTAAGAGACTGACAAGACGTTTCGAGAAAGAGGAAGCAAACGAGGTTAGAACCTTGGAAGAGGGGCAGGTTGACGTGCTGACACATATACAGCATGACACTACTATTGCAATCCCCTTGTTGCAACAGCTTGAACATAAGATGGCACCTATCGTTACCTTCTTAATTATGCCTATCTTTGCGATTGCCAATGCAGGTATCAGTTTCACGGATTTAAGTCTATCTGACATCTTCTCAACCCACGTAGCACTCGGTGTGACACTCGGCTTGTTCTTAGGAAAACCAATTGGCATTGTCAGTGCAATCTTTTTAATGGTAATTCACCGATGAGCTATTAATGACACAAGCAAAGTTGGGTATCTTCCTCGCCTCCATCTTAGGTGGAATAGGTGGATATGTACTGCTGAATAAGAAAAGTAAGTAAAAACAAGCAGCCCCACCCCATCCCTCCCCGAAAGGGGAGGGCGTGAAATGTAATGAAGGCAACCAGCCCAACCCCTCCCCCATAGGGAGGGGCGTGATTAGCGTGATACCCCTATGGTTAGAAAAGCTGTTTAGTCATTTTAAAGCAAACGGTGCGCTGCACTCCCCCTCTCCCTTCGGAGAGGGGGTTGGGGGGTGAGGTTTTTTGTCATAATTTTTCCCATTCCCTTTTTCAATAGATGCTCTTTTAGCTTTCAATTAACGCCCTTTTGGCTTTGAAAAGATGCCCTTTAAGGCTCTTACTAACGCCCTTTAAGAGTCCAACTAAGCACCTTTTCTTGCACAACTTTATAACCAACTGATTTTCTGTTAGTTGCAAACTTGCTTTTTGAGCATATTTCACCGCTTTATTTAAGCTGTTTTACCCGAATTTATGTAATGATTTTTCAAATCTCACCTGTTAACTTTCAATGCACTAAATTAGAAAGAAAATGCTTTATAATTCATAATGCACAATTATAATTACCGATGTTGAAAAATCAATTAGAACTTACTAACCCTTAAAATTCTAATCATAAAGGTCAAACTTCAAAGGTCAAAATTCAAACTTCAAAGTTCAAAGATCAATGTTTTTCTATCGGACAGACAGTGGAGGTTAGTTTCATCTTCTCGACATCAAATGTAGTGAGATAGGAAGTATTAGCAAAGGCTGTTGAGAGAACCGAGAACTTCTTTATCCTATATAGGTCGTAACCGTAAAGCATATAGTTAGCGATATCTGTTGTTGTGAAATAAGGTGTCATCGGAGTATGTGAGTGCATTACCTCTTTTATCTCCTCACCATTCATTGTTATCGGTTGTTCAAGAAAACTACGATGAAACCTGCGCCAACTGAGTATATTCATATCCTTATCAAAGTCGAAAGCGTAGTCATCACCGATAGGAATCACCCCATGTTTTGTTGTGCCATGCAGGAGGTAGAGTCTGTAACCACCTTTCTCCAAAGGGAGCAAGTCCCAGTTCAAGCCAGAAGTGTTAGACAAGAAAATACTATCTCCCTTCTCTTTTATAACCTTACGAGGCGCAAGGTAGCAGAATTGATTTCCTCTCTCTTGACATTATATTTCATAAGCGAATCAGTCGCTCGCCACGCCAATTTCTCATAAGTATACAACCACATTCCTTCTGCAAGGATAGAGTCATTGATAGCTTGGAAACGCTCTGGAGAGGGTGCAATCAACTTCTTTGGTGCAGTCTGTGCCTTACCATGAAGGGAAAAACATAAAAGTAGAAATGCAAACAAGATAAGTTTTATCTTGGACTCGCAAAGTAATGTTGTCATAATAATATTTGTTTAGAAGCCTCACCCCCCAACCCCCTCTCCGAAAGGAGAGGGGGAGTGCAGGGAACAGTTTGCTTAGGAACGACTAAACAGCTTTTCCAACCATAGGGGTATCTCGCATTCTACGCCCCTCCCTACGGGGGAGGGGTTGGGGGTGGGGCCAGTTGGTAGGCTGTTGGTTGTTTGTCTTTTACTCCTCCATCAACTTTCTATATCTACCCTTCTTAATCTCCTCATTGCCAAGACGGCGTGCCTTGTTGATTTCGTAATCAGAGAAGCCACCTTCGAAGTAGACAACTTCACCGTTACCCTCAAAGGCGAGGATGTGAGTACAGATACGGTCGAGGAACCAACGGTCGTGGCTGATGACAACCGCACAACCTGCGAATGCTTCAAGACCTTCCTCCAATGCACGGAGTGTGTTTACGTCGATATCGTTGGTAGGCTCATCGAGGAGGAGGACGTTGCCTTCCTGCTTTAATGCCATAGCCAACTGAAGACGGTTACGCTCACCACCTGAAAGTACTGAACAAAGCTTGCTCTGGTCGGTACCTGAGAAGTTGAAACGTGAGAGATAAGCACGTGAGTTGATGTCACGTCCACCCATACGAATCGTCTCGTTGCCCTGTGACACTACGTCATATACTGTCTTGTTAGGGTCGATATCCTTATGCTGCTGGTCAACGTAAGCGAGCTTAACGGTCTCACCCACCTCGAACGTACCGCCATCTGCCTGCTCCAAGCCCATGATAAGGCGGAAGAGCGTTGTCTTACCTGCTCCGTTAGGACCGATAACACCTACGATGCCGTTAGGAGGCAACATGAAGTTGAGGTCGTTGAAGAGTACCTTCTCGCCAAAAGCCTTCTGCACGTGCTGCGCTTCGATAACCTTATTACCCAAACGTGGACCGTTAGGAATAAAGATTTCGAGCTTCTCCTCACGCTGCTTCTGCTCCTCGTTGAGCATCTGCTCGTAAGAGTTCAGACGCGCCTTACCCTTTGCCTGACGAGCCTTCGGTGCCATACGCACCCACTCCAACTCACGCTCCAATGTCTTGCGACGCTTAGAAGCCGACTTCTCTTCCTGCTCCATGCGCTTTGTCTTCTGATCGAGCCATGAAGAGTAGTTACCCTTCCATGGAATACCCTCACCACGGTCGAGCTCGAGAATCCACTCGCTCACATCGTCCAAGAAGTAACGGTCGTGGGTAACAGCGATGACCGTACCCTCATACTGCTGCAAGTGCTGCTCCAACCAGTCGATACTCTCAGCGTCAAGGTGGTTGGTAGGCTCATCGAGCAACAATACGTCTGGCTTCTGAAGGAGCAGACGGCAGAGTGCAACACGACGACGCTCACCTCCAGAGAGGTTGGTCACTGGCAAATCACCCTTTGGACAACGCAATGCATCCATCGCACGCTCCAAGCGTGAATCGATGTTCCAAGCGTCTGTTGCATCAATGATATCCTGCAACTCAGCCTGACGCTGCATCAACTTATCCATCTTATCAGCATCAGAGTAATACTCCTCCAAGCCGAACTTTACGTTGATATCGTCATATTCCTTCAGTGCATCATAGATATGCTGCAAGGTAAATGTTCTTCAGAATCTGTTTCTGGTTCTGTGGGATAATCTTCGATACACCCACCATTGAGAAGATAATCTTCTTGTCGTCTACTGTTGCCATTAATTCTTTCGTTTGTTTTGTAGGCAAAGATAACGAAAATAATTCATATTGGCAAATAAAGACAGAAGGACGAGTGCCGTTATATGCTTAATGAAAAGACAGAATGACATAATGAACAGAAGACAAAATGTAAAAAGGAACAGAAGAAGAAGGAGAAGAAATAGACAAAGTAACAGGTTAATATTTAACCTTTTCTTTTTTCAATGATGTTACAGAGAAACAGATTGTGTATTAGCTGGTAAGAATCCTAAAACTCATTGGGATCAAAGAACGCTTATCCGCTTGTTGGGTAGTAAAACAAATGCTATGCAACTTTTCATTTTTTCAATGTGTAGTGACATTTTGGATAATTACTACAACCCCAGAATTTACCATATCTACCCACTCTGTAAACAAGAGAACCACCACAACGAGGACACTGCCCTCTCTGAATAGCCTTTTTCCATGATGTCATGTTAGCCGTTACCTGAGCTTTATGAAGTGACGATGTCTCACTTGTTTCAAAACTTGAATAGGTGAGTTTGTTAATTGCTGTTGCCAAAATGTCTTCTGTAAATACAACATTCTGATAGGCTTCAATCGTACTAATAAGTTCACTTACATTAATAACATTATGATTAGGATAATTACCCTTTATCTTGGCTGCATTTGTAAACACAACTATTGGAATGAAATATTGCAAAGGAAAGCCAAATAAAGATTGTAAGGCTTTGACATGACTATAGTTTTGTAATAAAGGATTATAGAACTGATACTTTGTTCCATACATGTTTTTAATCCAGTATTGATCTTTTTCATTACCATAAATCCAACCTCTGTAATTCTTTGTTTCAATAACAAAAATACCATGTGGAGATAAAACAACATGATCTATCTGTGAACTCTTACCATTTTCCAAAATATATACATCATTGAATATTGTATATCCATCTGGTAAGCGCATCAGTCTTTTTGCTACTTGTCTTTCGCCACGTTTACCCTTAAGCTTTGCATAGTTATAACGTATGATTAAGCGAACAAGGTAAAGAATGACTATCGCAGTAAAGAAAATTATTATGTATATTATATTCATTTGTTTTATAAATGTGGTACAAAGATAACATAAAAACACGAGACAAAAAGCCTAAATAGCAAAAGATTGCGCTAAAACCTTAAAGATAATCACTGCCGTTATCGAATTATTTAGGTTCTTCCGTTAAATGGATAGATATATCCTATTAGCTATATATAAAAGGGATAATTTGGAGTGTTACTAACGCCCTTTTGAAGTCCAATTAAGCACCTTTTCTTGCACGACTTTATAACTAATTGATTTTCTGTTAGTTGTAAACTTGCTTTTTACACGTGTTTTTGCCTTCATTTATAGATATTTTATTCGAATTTATGTAATGATTTTTCGGGGTTTTATCTACATTTTTGAAGTCTTAAAATGAAAACAAATGGTGGCGTTAGAGGGTAATAATAGAATAGACCATTGACAGTCTTGACAATATTTTTATTTAATGAATAACCTCGGTTTTACCGTTAAAGCTATACGAAAAGTATCCACGCATTTAACGGAAGAACCAGAATAATAAGGTCCTTGTCTTGTCAGCTTACTTTATTCAGTGCATACTGGGCGGATATTATACATATTACTTATATTTTAGTTATAACCTAACAAAGACAGTTGAATAAGCTTTTCTGCTCAAACAATTTGTTTCTTCGTTAACTATACACTACGCTACAGACCCTTCTGATAGCAATGCTGTGGCCATATTAAGTCTTGAATAGTCTTACAAATATAGTGTCGTACAAATGAGTCTTTCAATATAAAGACAAAATAATAAGCTTCAAATTCTTTCCAATCTTGCAAATATTGGAAAGAATTTGCAAGATTTTAATCTTAAAATGGCTACTATTAGATAAGAACACAGCTAATCTTACAATACTGCTATCTGATAAGCCTTAGATAGCACACCCTCTTATACTATCAATCTTTTAAAGAGGTAATACATTATTTTATAAAGGAAAGAATGATGTTAGCTACTCAGCACAATCGGTGCTTACCAATAACACAAAACGTGCAAAGCAACAACACGGTATAAGGTGGACAAGTAGACGAGTTAACGAGTAGACGAGTAAACAAGTTGCTTGTGAAGATGACAGAGTAACATAGTAAGTTAACAAGTTGACAAGTAGACAAGGTAATTGTGAGAAGGAGTATTCATTAGCTGAGTCAGGTGAAAAAGAAAACGAGTGAACAAGTTAAAAACTCGTTCACTCGTCATCTAAAATATGTTCGTATGTTACTTTGTCTCACTTTGAAGTGGACGAGTTGACGAGTTGACAAGTTACTTGTTAACCTGTCTACTTGTTAACCATGTTACTCTGTCTTCTTCGCAAGCAACTTGTTTACTCGTCTACTCGTTAACTCGTCAACTTGAAACACCTACTTCCGTGTAATTCTTGGCTGTACGTAGACCTCACCGATACCACGGTAGGCACCCATGACTGGTTTAGAGTCAGAGAAGCGGTTCCAGCCGTAAGAAGAGAAGGTTTGCTCAGAGGCAAGCTTCTGTGCTTCTTGGAAGACAAGGTTGCCAGCATCATCAATCGCCAGCATAATGCTCTCCTGCGTACCATTGATGGCAGTTTCGTGCTCCTTACTGAAGTCGTCGGCAACGACTACGGAGATAAGGTATTCGTAAACACCAGTCTGCACCTCGTTCTTCGCAACCACCTTACCATTGGTCATCTTGAAGCCCTTACCGGGGATAAAGTCTACTGACCATGTGTACTTGTTGTCAACGATGAAGTTAGCCTTGTTAGTACCAGCTGCAGCCTCGATACGCACGTCAGAGGTTCTCTCAGACAAAGTACGATCAGCGTTACGCATCTTTGCTGTCTGCTTATATTCGCCAACGAAGTCAGCCAATGAAGCCTGAACCACCTTCAGTGAGTCAACCAAGCCCACAGCCTTAGCGATAACCCAACCAACACGTGCCTTACCCGTTGTGTTCTCAGCCACCTTCACGCCAACCTCGTTGCCGTTCTGCTCAACGCTAATCCAGTCGCCCGTAGTGACATAGGTAACAGGAACGTTAGCGGTAGCAATCAGCGTCTTCTGTACAGCCTTGTCGTCGGTGAAGATGTCCTCACCAGCAGGCAAACCGAAGGTGATACCCTCCTGCTGAACGTTAAGGGTGATAGAGTCGCCCTGTTGGTTTTTGATAACGAGGAGCGTGTTACGCGACTGTGGGCTGGTATTTGTCGCAGCAGTCAACATAAGTGTCTCAGCCTTCTTCGTAACCGTCAGCCACGCGTCCTGCGCATAAGCCTGAGCAGGTTCAGAAGCCATCTTCACCTCGTTGGTACCACCGACTACGTTAAACGCTGTCTGCGCCTTTACGACATTCAATCCCGCAGCGTATTCAGGCAGTTCGTTATCGTTGCTGCTACATGCCGTTCCGAGAACGGCAGCTGCAACGAGCATGAATATTGAAATATACTTCTTCATAATTAATTAATTTTCTTCATGTACTGGATATTCGGCAATGTGAAGGCAAATACATAGTTGCCATCAGCATCGGTAACAGGCTGCAAGTCTTCGCCGTATGCTACACCGAAGAAGGAGTCAACGGTGTGACCTGTAATCTGTCCACTATCTTCAGCTGTAGCTTGCTCCATGTCATCATCCCATGTGAAGAACAAGCTACCTTGACCTTCACCGAAGAGTTTACCCTCCTTCTGAGATGCTGGAATCAACAAGATACCTGCTGGATACTTATAGGTTGGGTCGGTCACTGGCTGTCCTGGGAGTTCCAGACGTCCCGTTGCTGGGTCGTAAGTCAGGAGCAACTCATAGTTGACATTATTAATATTCAACTTACCCTTCAGTGTGTTGGCAACAGAACCCATCTCCAAGGTAAGCTTGATACGCTTACGCAAGTTAGTCTTCAACTGCCATTCGCCAACCCAGAAGTCGATACTCTTATGACTCTTTGGCAAGAACTGAATGATTTTAAGGTCGCCTTCTGTCAACGAGTGATCAGCATCATTCCATGTGAAGTGCTGATACTGCTTGTTACCGATGACGATAGGCTCACGGAGTACGATACCGGTATTGGTTGTACAATAAGGCATCTCCCACTTCTTATCGCCCAAGGTAACAGTAAGGCGTCTTACCTCTTGTGTGAGTGTTCCCTGTCCTAAGGTGTCATTACCCAAGACAAAGTCGTAGGTCTCAACGTTCATACCTTCCATTACCGTCACAAGACCGAGCATATACTCTTCCCAGTTAGTACCCTTTGGCAGACGAGTGAGCACCATCTCATTCTGCCACTTACGTCCTTTCAGGAAGATACTATCGTTAGTAGCACGGAGGATAGAGAACTCATAGTCGCCCTGCGCACCGTCAGGACTACCCAACCAAGTCTCAGCCAATGGGTGAATCACTGAGTTATACTCATTGAATGACAAGGTAGGACCCAAGTCTTTCACTACATCGTAGCCCGAAGTAGCCTTTGCCTCAACATCCTTCACATCGCCCATAGCGGTAACATGACCGTTCTTGAACTTCAGCAACAGTGTGTAACCACCGTAGCTATAGTTCTTTCCCGTATAATACTGCATTACCCAACCATCCTCTGATGACTCTAAAAGTGCCTTATAATCAGCAACCTTCTTCTCTATTCGCTCAGCCGCAGGGAGGTCGAAAGTGGTCTTATCGTCATGCAGACACGATTGCAAAGAAAGTGTCAGTACGATAGACATGAATAGCAAATATACCTTTTTCATTTGCGTACTTATTTACTTTTATAAGGTTCTGAGCTTAGTACGTGAGCTAATGCTCAGCCTAAGTCAAAAACCCTTGTTTATTTATTTATTGATAATATGCACACTCACGGCTCTGTTAGTTGAGCGTGTTCAAATCGAGTGTACCAATCTTTCCACCTCTTCTGAGGATTGCAGTGCGCAACACTTCGATATCAACATTCCAAGAGTTACGCATATATTCGCGAATCATCTTGAGCTTTCTGTTGATAATGCTACCGCCCTTGCTGCCTGCATTCTTCATGATTGTGTTCCAATCCTCTGGCGTACTGGTCACATAGATAGAATAAGCCTCAGCAAAGTCCTCAGCAGGATTCTCCATAGAGTAAGCCGAAACGAATCCCATGCTCTGTGCTTTCTTGTCTGGAGTAGAAGTCCAGTTACCACTTACGTAGTCAGAACGTGAGATGTTATCATACGACTCATCGTAAGGCTTCTTCTGATTAAGAATGTGCATGAACTCATGATGCATCGTGTGGAAGTAGTAGTTATTCATACTACCATAGTCCTTCAACTGCTCATCAGTAAGTGCGTTAACCTTACCTAATCTAACCTTATAACCACCCTCAGCACTACCGATTACCTCTGTACGATAACGTGTGTAACCCGGTGTACCAGTGACAAGGATGATACGTGGCGCATTCTCCTTAATAAAGTCAAGCCCAACGGTCTCGGCATAAGCGTCAAACCACATATACTTTGTGAGGATAGCAAGCTTAACAGTCTTTGCAGAGTCAGCAGGTACAAAGTTATAAGCCTGCTCGGTCTCCTCCGTCTTCAGACGATACTGGAACTCTATATTATAAGGCATGGTGTAATTCTTATACAACCACTGGTCAAAGGCGTTACGCTGTACAGCCTTTGTAGAGAATATAGAGTCACCGCTTATCTTGTCATCACTACATGAAGACAAGATTGCGCCACAGCTGACGATAGCGATTGCAACCAAATATAAATACTTTTTCATAACGGCTCGTTTTAATTATTACGTGGGTTAGGTGTCACACCAGCTGATATTACGTCCTGTGGCAACTGAATAGCTAAGCGTGGGTCGCCAACCTTCATAGAGTCAGTTACGGCAGTAACAGCCGACTGCACATCAACCTTTCTACGATACATTGTGATACCATAACGTTTAACATCCTGCAAACGGAAACCTTCATGGATGGTTACCAATCGCTTCAACTGTAAGAGACACTGCAAGAGAGGTTCCTGTGTGGTAGCCTCAACTGCAAACAATGGATTCAGCTTCTTCTTTGGTGTTGGGCGTGTTGATGTGTAGTAAGCCATCGAACCATAGAAGTCCTGAATGTCTGCCATTGTGAGTTGCTTTCTATTCTTTGAGAAAACAGTCAACTCGGTGTTGATGTCTTTCAATGCCTTGTCATACTGACCTAAGAGGGCGTAAGCCTCAGCACGCTCAAGCAGTGTAATGTCTGTGCTGAACACAGCATACTCACCGTAAGGAATACCAATCTCTGCTGTTGCATCAATCACCTTAGGAACGTAAGGAAGTTTGCGCAAGCAGTACTTTGATACACCATTATTATAAAGAACGGTATAGTTAAGCGTTGAACCGCTGTCACCCCATGGACCCGGAGCCTGCAAGGTTTCGTTCTTGCTAATCAATTCGCCATGCGCATATTTGCTACCTGCCTGAATAGGAATACTGATAACACCCCACTGTGAAGGAACTGGCAACAACATGATGTTAGCCGTGTTGCTTGCGTTCACAAAGGCATTTGGCTGTACATTACCACTTGGACCCAAGCGGTTCCATTCTGCCCAGTTGCGGAGAATGTCTGCTGGCTGATCGCCCAATACCATGTTAGCATACTTCACAGCCTTGTCATACTTCTGTGCATAGAGATAGAAGCGCGTTGCAAAAGCGTAAGCTGCCTGCTTGGTGAAGTGGAACTTTGGCTTCGCATACTTTGTACCGACAAGGGCAATACCCTTCAGCATATCTGCCTCAATCTTCTGATAAAGCTCAGCCAATGTGCCACGCTCCATCAATCGACCAACAACCTTCTCTGGCTCTGTTGGATAAGGCAAACCTAACTCTTTGGCAGCCGTAGTCTTGTCGTAAGCCTGACAGAAGACCGTTGACAACTGGAACATTGAGAACGCTCTGCAAAGCAAAGCCTCGCCCAACTGCTCCTCATACTCCTCTGGGTTAGAAACAGTATTCATGTAAGCAATCGCCTCATTACAAGCTGAGATAGCCGCATAATGTGCTGACCAAAGCTGATAAGGGGTCTCCGTATTGCTTACGTCGTCAATATCTTTCCACTGGTAGGCCTGCTCTTGGAATCTGTCGAACGCACTCCATGTACTATGGAGTTGCTCGTCAGTATTGTCCGAATACATCTCAGTGAGGTAAGCTGGGTGTGCTTGTGGATAAGCGCTTACCAACAACTGGCTCACCTCCGTAGGGTTCTTGAGGTCCATGCGGCTGTCTGGATACTTGTTAAGGAAATCGTTACACGAAGTAAGTGCAAGCGAAATCGCAGCCACGGGCAAGTATATAATATATTTTTTGACTTTCATCTTCGTATGTTTTAAAGTCCGAGTTTTACTGTTAGCGTAAATTGTTTTGGCATTGGCGAAGCAACACCACCCACGTTATAGAACTCTGGGTCCTGACCATTGAGTCGCTTGTCAGCATAGAGAAGGAAGAGGTTAGTAGCCTGAAGCTTCAACGACGCATTCTTAATCATGCTGTTCTGGAACATCTGTGCAGGGAAGTCATAACCTAAAGAAATCTCTTTGAGGCGGATGAAGTCGCCCTTTGCTATACGTGCATCACTGTAGTTATAGGCGTTGTAGCCCAAACGAACATTGGTGTTTGCCATGTACTGGCTTTTTGAAAGAATACCGGGAACATTGGTTTCTTTCTCCTCACCTGCTGCCATCCAACGGTTCTTGAATGCGTTAGTCATTGAAACGAGGTCGTTATAACGTGCACGGAACTTAGGATCAAGGCGTACTACGTTGCCGAAGGCATAAGTGAAGAATACATTCAGACGGAAACCATGATAGCTAAACATATTGCCCACAGAACCCGTATGGGTTGGATCGGTAGGACCTTCATACTTCAAGAAGTCGGTCTTTGTACGCTCTTGGAAGTTGATATCATCGGTTGTCACCTGTCCCTTCTCATTGAGAACCATTGGCATACCCTCGCTGTTCAAGCCCATGAATGGGATTGAGAATAGTGCACGAGCAGGATAACCCTTCTTAGCAAAACCATTACCGCTTACTAAGCTCATCACGTTTCCTTGGTTGAAAAGCTTTGTAATCTCGGTTGTTGCGTAAGAATAGATGAAGCTGGTGGTCCAAGAGAAGTTCTTCTTCTTGATGTTAACAGAAGAGATACTCAACTCAAGACCATTAGAATTCATCTCGGCAACATTGGCTGCACGAATAATCTCACCACCCAAACCAGCGGTAATCATCGGACCAATTTCGTCGAAGTTTCTACGTGTATAATAGTCGAAGGTAACACCTAAACGGTTGTTCCACAGTGAAGCATCGAAACCAAGGTTCAACTCGTTCTTCTTCTCGTAGGTAAGGGTTGAGTTTGCTAACTCGCTAAGCTCAAGCTGTGGCTCCTGATCCTCTGCAAAGAGACGGAAAGGAGTTGAAGCGGTGATGATAGCGGTTGAGTTACTATAAGACGCATCTGGAGGTGTACCTGTAAGACTGTAAGAGGCACGCAGGGTAAGTTTGTTCAATGGAGAGAGCTTGTTAAACCAGTTCTCCTCATGT
>QWCI01000683.1_pt1 | contig 13927 bp, 10 predicted proteins | sample 1972541 | NCBI WGS metagenome assembly QWCI01 (sample SAMN09866712, study PRJNA288562) | Human oral metagenome isolate term3_saliva, whole genome shotgun sequencing... | isolation source: mouth | host: Homo sapiens | place: USA: California | reverse complement strand
GGCCAGAGCCGTGATTCCGGCGTCTGCGTAGGCGGCGCGCAGGCGCGCCTCAAGGGTTGCGACCTGCTCCTTCAGTCGGCGGTTTTCGGTGCGCAGCTCTTCAATCTCGTTTGCTTGGCCGAACCACTTGCCCATGGGAATCCTCCATATCTCATTCTTTCTTGTTCCCTCCCATCTTACTCGCCCCGTCAGGACAGTGGACCGCCGTTCGAGCCACGGCCTCGTCGTTGAGAGGATCGTCGGGGCGCACACGCGCCGTGCCCGGCGGAACAAGCCGCTCGCGCCGCGCGGGCCGGTAAAATAGCGGAGACACTGCGAGCCGCGGAGGAAACATGGCAGGCGAATCGTTCTTCGGGCAAGAGCCCACCCACGACGACCAGCGAGGCGGCATCCCCGCCGACCTGATCCCGTATCTGGAAGCGGCCGACGAGGCCCCCGAACCCGAGGACGGCGGCACGGCTGCCGACCCGCAGGCTGAGGAGAGCGAGCGCGAGGCAGCCCTACGCGCCCTCGTTGAGCACTCGCTGCTGCTGGGACCCGACCCCTCCGTCCTCGCCGAGATCGAGGGTGAGGTGGACGAGGACTTCGCCGACGACGCCGCCGAGGAGCGCGAGGAACGCGCCTCCCACGAGGCAGCGCTGGCCAAAGCCGAGGACGACATCGCCCTGGACGCCCGCGTGCAGGAGATCTACCAGTCCATCGTCGCGCGTGCCCCCGAGCACGACATCGACCCCACCCTCGACCGGGTGAAGCTCGCCCTGGACATCCTGGGCGACCCGCAGAACGCCTACCCGTCAATCCACATCACGGGCACGAACGGCAAGACATCCACATCTCGTATGATCGACTCGCTGCTGACCGCGTTCGGTATGAAGACGGGCCGCTTCACGAGCCCGCACCTGCTCGACGTACGCGAGCGCATCTCGCTGGAAGGCCACCCGATCACGCGCGAGGGCTTCGTACGCGCCTGGGAAGACATCGCCCCCTACGTCGGCATGGTGGACGAGCGCAGCCAGGAAGAGGGCGGCCCGCGCCTGTCCTTCTTCGAGGTCTTCACGATCATGGCGTACGCGGCCTTCGCCGACTACCCGGTCGACGCCGCCGTCGTCGAGGTCGGCATGGGCGGACGCTGGGACGCCACGAACGTCATCGACGCCGGCGTCTCCGTCATCACACCGATCGCCCTGGACCACACGAAATGGCTGGGCTCCACGATCGAAGAAATCGCACGCGAAAAAGCCGGCATCATCAAACCCGGCCAGGTCGTCGTCATCATGAAGCAGCAGGAAGCAGTCCTCGACATCCTCCTCGAACAGGCCCGCACCGTCGATGCCATCGCACGCGTCGAAGGCCGCGACTTCGAGGTCATGGACCGCCAGATGGGAGTCGGCGGCCAGATGGTCACCATCCGCACACCCTCCGCGGTCTACGAAGACGTCTTCGTCCCGCTGTTCGGCCAGTACCAAGCGCACAACGCAGCCGCGGCCCTCGTCGCCGTCGAAGCCTTCATGGGCGGTCGCGGCCTAGATGGGCGCATCGTCGAGCAAGGCCTCATGAACGCATCGAGCCCCGGACGCATGCAAGTCGTGCGCCATTCACCCACGATCATCGTGGACGCCGCACACAACCCCGCGGGCGCGGCCACCCTGCGCGAAGCCATCGAATCCTCCTTCGCCTTCGCGCGCATCGCCGGCGTCTACGCGGCGATGGGAGACAAAGACGTCGAAGGCGTCCTATCCGAGGTCGAACCCTTCCTCGACCACCTCGTCGTCACGCAGATGCCGGGCGAACGCGCAGCCGACGTCGCACGGCTCGCAGAGATCGCGGAAGAGGTCTTCGGTCCCGACCGGGTAGATGTGCGCGAGTCACTGGCCGACGCGGTCGATCGTGCAGCCGAAATCGCCGAGGCCGGGGCGCAGCCCACGGATCGCAGCGGAGTCCTGGTGTTTGGCTCAGTGATGCTGGCCGGTGACATGCTGGCGCTCGCGGGCCACTCTCCGCGATGAACTGAATCACCCCTGAGGCGGTCGCCCTGTGGCGGTCGCCTCAGTTGGGTTTTTGTATGGAACGTGGCACGATTATCTCGACTACAAGAAAAGATGAGCATTTTGCAAGGAGGCACCATGAAGAAGCTCGTCAATGATGTTCACGCCGTCGTCCGCGAAACCCTGGAGGGATTTGCCCTGGCCCACCCCGACCTCGTCGATGTTCACTACTCGCCCGATTTCGTCACCCGCGCCGTTCCTAAGGCCGAGGGCAAGGTTGGCCTCGTTTCCGGCGGCGGATCTGGGCACGAACCCTTGCACGCGGGCTTCGTCGGGGAAGGCATGCTGGACGCGGCCGTGCCCGGCGCGGTGTTCACCTCGCCGACCCCCGACCCGATCCTGGAAGCCACGAAGGCTGCCGACCGCGGGGCAGGCGTCCTGCACATCGTCAAGAACTACACGGGCGACGTCCTCAACTTCGAGACTGCGGCCGAGCTGGCGGACATGGAGGACATTCAGGTCTCCACGGTCATCGTCAACGATGACGTGGCCGTCGAAGACTCCCTCTACACGGCGGGGCGACGCGGCGTTGCCGGCACCATCTTCGTGGAGAAGATTGCGGGCGCGGCCGCCGAGCGCGGCGACTCCCTGGAGGAAGTCACCCGCATCGCCACCAAGGTCAATGACCAGACTCGCTCCATGGGCCTGGCCCTGGGACCCTGTACCGTGCCCCACGCAGGTAAGCCCTCCTTCGACCTGGGCGAGGACGAGATCGAGCTGGGCATCGGTATCCACGGCGAACCCGGATACCGCCGCGGCTCCATGGAGAGCGCCGACGCCCTCATCGCCGAACTCTATGAGCGCGTGCGCGGTGACCTCGCCCTGACCGAGGGCGAGAGCGTCGTCGCCCTGGTCAACGGCATGGGCGGCACCCCCATCTCCGAGCTCTACATCTGCTTCCGCGCGCTCGCCGCTCTACTGAAGAAGGACGGCATCGAGATCGCCCGCCAGATGGTTGGCAACTACGTCACCAGCTTGGAGATGCCTGGCGTCTCCGTGACCCTCATGCGCGCGGACGACGAGCTGCTCGAACTCTTCGACGCGCCTGTGAACACGGTCGCATGGAAGTAATCAACGGTAGCGGGGAAGAAGGAGAGAGACGATGAGCCTGGATGCGCAGTGGGCACAGCGATGGATCGAGCTGTCGGCGAGTGCGGTTGCCGAGCACCGTGACTACCTGGTGGACCTGGACCGAGTGATCGGGGATGGCGATCACGGCGAGAACATGGATCGAGGCTTCCGCGCTGCGGTTGAAGCACTCAGCGAGGCCCAGCCGGGCAGCGTTGCAGAGGTTCTCAAGACGGTCGCCAAGACCCTCATGTCCACGGTAGGCGGTGCCGCCGGACCCCTGTACGGGACCGCGTTCCTGCGTGCATCGAAGGCCGCGGCTGGCGGCGACCTGGACGGCGGTGGCGTGGCGGCCGTCATCGAGGGTGCCCTGAGTGGCATCCAGGCGCGCGGCAAGGCCACCACGGGTGAAAAGACCATGGTGGACGCGTGGACCCCGGCCCTCGAGGCCGCCCGCGCGGTCGCTGAGGCGGGCGGAGACGCGGGCGTCGTCCTGGAGGCAGCCGCGACGGCCGCCGAGGCAGGGGCCGCCGCCACCGAACCCCTGCGCGCGACGAAGGGCCGCGCTTCCTACCTGGGTGAGCGCTCCATCGGGCACCTCGACCCGGGTGCCGTCTCCACCTCCCTCATTCTGCGCGCCGCCGCGCGCGCAGCCACCGAGGGCCAGGACGCATGAGCGCGCGCGTCTCCTTCGTCATCGTCTCCCATTCCGCCTCTCTTGCCGTCGGCGTGTGCGAGCTGGCCGCCCAGATGGCCCCCGACGTGCGCTTCGAAGCAGCTGGGGGCACGGACGACGGCCGCATCGGCACCTCCTACGACCGCGTGGAGGCGGCCCTCGAGGCTGCCCTCGCAGCCGTGGACGGGGAGGGCAGCGGCGTCATCGTCCTCACCGACCTCGGCTCGGCCACGATGACTGTCGAATCAGTCATTGAGATGAGTGACGACCCCGAGCGCGTGCGCTTCGTCGATACCGCCCTCGTCGAAGGAACCGTCGCCTCTTCGGTTCGCGCCCAGGTCGGCGACGACCTTGACCAGGTCGCCGAGGCCGCAGCCGCCCTCGCCCCGCGCCTGAACGACGCGCCCGCCCAGGAGGCACCCAGCCCGGCCAACCCGCCTGTCAGCGGGGGAGCGGGGGAAGCCCCGGCCTCGTTGGAGCGATGCGTTCCCCATGCCGAAGGAGACGCCGTCGTTGCGGATCCCGTCGGCCTGCACGCGCGCCCCGCTGCCGCCTTCACGCGCCTGGCGGCAACCTTTGACGCGGAGATCACGGTCAACGGCGTGGACGCAACGTCTATGCTCCTCCTGATGACGCTCGGTGTCGGGCAAGGCACGACCGTCCATATTGAAGCCAATGGGGCCGACGCCACAGCCGCGGTCGCAGCGCTGATGGATATGCTTGAAAGGACCAATTAGGTAACCCTCACTATCACAGGAGACAACGTGAGCGCTAAGAGTGTTCTGCTGGAACCCCAGCACCTTCTCGACCCCACCCTCGAGCACACCCTCATCGTCGTCAAGCCCGACGGCTACGCCCGCAGCCTGACCGGCGAGATTCTGCGTCGCATCGAGGCCAAGGGCTACACGATCAAGGGCCTCAAACTCATGGTTGCCACCCGTGAGCTGCTGGCCGAGCACTACGCCGAGCACAAGGGCAAGCCCTTCTTCGAAGGCCTCCTCGAGTTCATGAGTTCCGGCCCCGTCGTCGCCATGATCGTCGAGGGTCAGCGCGTCGTCGAGGGCATGCGCGTCCTCATGGGTTCGACCGACCCGACGACCGCCCCCGCCGGCACGATCCGCGGCGACCTGGGTCGCGCGTGGAACAGCCCCCACATGGAGAACCTGATCCACGGCTCGGACTCCGTGGACAGCGCGATGCGCGAAATCGCCCTGTGGTTCCCGGAGATTTACTGAGGGGCCTGTAACCTGCAAGGATGCATCTCAAAACCCTGACGCTGCGGGGATTTAAGTCCTTCGCCAGTACGACCACGCTCGCCCTCCAGCCGGGTATTACATGTGTCGTCGGCCCCAACGGGTCAGGTAAATCGAACGTCGTTGACGCTCTCGCCTGGGTCATGGGCGAGCAGGGAGCACGCGCGTTGCGCGGCTCGAATATGGCGGACGTTATTTTCGCGGGGACATCTGGGCGCGCGGCGTTGGGGCGCGCCCAGGTGGACCTGACGATCGACAATGCCGACGGGCTGCTCGACATTGAGTACTCGGAGGTGACGATCAGCCGCACCCTGTTCCGCGGGGGCGGCTCGGAGTATTCCATCAACGGCTCGCCCGTGCGGCTCCTGGACGTCCAGGAGCTGCTTTCTGACACGGGCATGGGGCGCCAGATGCACGTCATCGTGGGACAGGGGCAGTTGGATGCGATCCTGTCTTCCACGCCCGAGGAGCGGCGCGGCTTTATCGAAGAGGCTGCAGGCGTCCTCAAACATCGCCGCCGCAAGGAGCGAGCGCTCAAGAAGCTCGCGGACATGGATGCGAATCTCGTGCGAGTCCTGGACCTGACGGCTGAGATCCACCGCCAGCTGGGGCCGTTGGCCCGCCAGGCGCGCATTGCCCGGCGCGCCTCCCTCATCCAGGCGCGCGTGCGCGACGCGAAGGCCCGTCTGCTCGCGGACGACCTGGCGTCGGCTCTTTCGCGCTTGGCTGCTCTCGAAGCCTCGGATGAGTCGGCTGCGCAGCGACGCGCCACGCTGGAGGCGCAGATCGCCGCGTCGCGCGTGTCGTTGTCGTCCCTCGAGGAAGCTGAGCGTTCCTCCTCGCCAGCGCTCGAGCAGGCGTCGGCGGACTGGCAGTCGCTGACCACTCTCACTGAGCGCCTGCGCGGCACCCTCATGGCGGCCACGCAGAAGGTTGCTCTGCGCGCGACCCCCGAGCCTCCTCCGGCTGGCGAGGATCCCGATGTGCTTGACGAGCGCGCCCGCGTCGCCGGCACCGAAGATGCCGCTGTGGCCGGGCAGGTTGAAGTCGCGCGCTCTGCATTGACGTCCGCGACTCGCGCACGCGAGGCAGCTGAGGACACCGACGAGGCAGCCTCCCGCGAGCTGGCCCGCGTCAACCGCGTCATCGCCGACCACCGCGAGAAGGTCGCACGCCTGACGGGTGACGTCTCCACGGCCGCGTCGCGCCTGGAGGCCGCCCATGCCGAGGCCGAGCGCGCCTGGAGCGCGTACCAGGGCGCTCAGGAGCGCGCTGCTGCGGCGGAGGCCGCCGTGCCGGGGGCAACGGGATTAGCGGCTGACAGTGCGTTCGATAAGGATGGATTATCCGCCGATTCAAGCGGGGGAGCGGCCCGTGCACACGCCGAGGCGTCCGCGCGCCGTGACGCTGCGCGCGCCCACGTGGACGAGCTGCTGGGCGTCGAGCGCGAGGCTCGAGCCGAGCGGGCCCGCTGGGAGGCACGCCGCGACGCGCTCAAGCAGCTGCTGGCCCCCGAGGACGGTACCGCTGAGCTGCTGGGGAAGCCCGGAGTCCTCGGCCAGGTGGCGCCGCTCCTGCGTGTTGCCCCCGGCTACGAGGACGCGGTCGCCAGCGCGCTGGCCCCCTTCGCGGATGCCGTGATCGTGGATTCCCTGGCCCGAGGCCTGGGCGAGCTGGACGCGGCACGCGCCGCCGGGCGCTCGCTGCGCCTCGTCGTTGCACCCTGTGACCAGGCGCGCGCGGAGGAAACCCTGAGGACGGGGGAGGCCACGGCCTCGTCGCCTGTTGCTGCTTCCCCCGGTGCTCTCGGTGCTTCGGAGCTACCCGAGGGTGCCGCGTGGCTACGCTCGGTCGTCACCTGCGAGGGCGGTGCTGCGCCGCTAGCGGCACTGCTGGACGGGGTCGTCGCGTGCTCCGCTGAGTGTGCGCCTGCGGTGCTCGCCCTGGCGAGCGTACGGGCCGTCGTCACGCCCGGCGGCGACGTGCTGCGCGCGTGGTCGGTCGAGGGAGGTCGGCAGGCCTCGTCGGTGCTGTCCGTGCGCGCCGACTTCGAACAGGCAAGTGTGCGAGCGAAGGATGCAGGTGTCCGTATGGACGCAGTCTCCAATGAACTCGCCCATGCGAACGTGCAGCTGGATCGGTGCATCAAGGAGGCGAACGAAGCACTCAAGGCTCTGCGTGCAGAGGATGCGCAGCGCGCGAAAGAGGCCCAGGAGTTGGCTCGTGCCCAGTCAGCGGCGCAGGCAGCCCGTGCCGAGGCCGAGCGCGCCCGCGACGTCGCCCGACGCGCCGACGAACAGGTCGAATGGGCCCGCGAGCAGGACGTGGCCGCTCGCGCACGCCTCGAGAGAGCCGACTCGGTGGGATCGCCCGAATCCCTCGAAGACGCCCAGGCCCGTGCGGATGCTGCGTCCCGCGCCGCGCGCCAGGCCCGCGAGACAGAAAACGAGGCTCGGCTGAGCTTACGTACCCTCGAAGATCAATCGCGGCGCGCCGCCGCCCGCGCCCGCTCCCTGCGCCAGGCTGCCGCCGCCGAGCGCGAGGAGCGCGCCCGCTATGCTCGGCGCGAGGCGGTGAGGCAGACGGAACTGGCCACGGCCTCGGACGTGGAGGCGGCCACGCGCATCGCGCTGGAGGCCGCCGAGCGTGCGCTGTCCCGTGCCGCCACCGAACGCGACCGGTTGAGCGCTCGACGTTCCCAGGTATCTCGTGAGGTATCGGATGCGCGCCGCGCCCTGGACCGGATGAGCGCGGAGCTGGCGGATGCGATGAACTCAGCGAACCAGGGCAAGATCGCGGTCGAACAGACGAGGGTGCGCGTCGAGGACCTGCAGCGGCGCGCCCTTGAGGAACTTTCGCTTGAGCCAGAGCAGCTGATCGCCGAGTTCGGGCCGGAGGTGATGGTGCCGGTGCTGCCCCTCGACCCCGACGACGTGGAGAAAGCCGAAGCGGCCAAGCCACGCGCGTATGTGCGCGCCGAGCAGGAGCGCGCGCTCACCACAGCGCAGAAGGACCTGGAGAAGCTGGGGCGCGTGAATCCGCTGGCGCTTGAGGAGCACGAGGCGTTGGCGGCGCGGCACAAGTTCCTGGTGGATCAGGTGCAGGACCTCAAGCAATCCAAGGCGGATCTGCTTCGCATCATTCAGGATGTGGATCGCCTGGTTCAGGAGGCTTTCACGGCCGCGTTCGCGGAGACACGCAAGCAGTTTGAGCATGTGTTCGGTGTGCTGTTCCCGGGCGGCCAGGGGGATCTGGTGCTCACCGATCCGGAGGATATGCTCTCGACTGGCATCGAGATTGAGGCCCGGCCCGCCGGCAAGAAGGTGAAGCGCCTGTCGCTACTGTCGGGCGGCGAGCGTTCCTTGGCCGCGATCGCGTTCCTGGTCGCGATCTTTAAGGCGCGCCCGTCTCCGTTCTACGTCATGGACGAGGTCGAGGCCGCCCTGGACGACATGAACCTGACGCGCCTGCTCACCATCTTCAAGGAGCTGCAGGAGACGTCGCAGCTCATTGTTATCACGCACCAGAAGCGAACCATGGAGATAGCGGACGCCCTATACGGCGTCACGATGCGCGATGGCATCACGAGGGTGGTGTCCCAACGCTTGGCGGACTAAGAAAATTCTTTAAGGGCCCAAAAGGAAACGAGCCAGTTATACAGAAGCCACTACCAACAATCGCCTAAAAAGTAGCGATGTCGGGAAAGACCTCTTCAAGTGGCTGAACGTTGTCTTCTCCAAATAGCTCCTTGGCGCCAGCGATACTATCTGTCGTGGGATTCTTATAAACGACGATAAGGTTGTTACGTGCGCGGGAGATTGCGACGTAAAAGAGTTTAAGTGTCCGCTCTATTCGTGCGTCAATATGGTCAGATGACCCGAACAGGGTTGAGACCTTATACTGCTGCTTCCAAGTTGAGTTGTCGATGATTAAAATAACGTTGTCGAATTCCGCGCCCTTGGTACTGTGCTCAGTGCAGAAAGGGCTGGTGTCATTCAAATAGTCATAGAAATTAAGTAATTCTCTAAATGGAATCAGCGTAAGTGTGTTAAGGAATTCATCTCTTTTCTCTTTGTGTATTTCTTTGTTGAAGTCTGTTCGATCTTCGTATTGTGTAATGCGAGCCGCTTTGCTGCAAATCTCATTATCCCAAACGAAGCTGAGGATTGAGGAAATGGAGCTAACTTGAAGATTGTCAGATTTGCAGCGTGTTACAAATTCATCTAAAAGCGAGGACCAGTGTAGCATTTCGTCGGCGGAACTAAAAAGTTTTCGTTCTTTGTGGGAATCGGGTGATTGAAATCTGAGTGTGTTGAGTGCTGTGAAGCCATCTCCTGATGACCAGGCTCTGTATAGGCTAGTAACGAAGAAGAATGTGCTCGAATAGGTGTCGTCTCCTTTTCTCAGATTATCAAGTATGTCCCTGCCGCGCTTTGAGACTGCTTTTTGAAAATTGCTCCAATTACCAGTACGTGAAATTGCGGAATGAGTGAGCTCAAGTATCTTGGTATCTTCTCCCAATGTCCAACCGAAGCGTGAAGCGATGTGATTAAACATAGAAGAAATGAGGGGAATATCTGCTGAAGTGTAATACAAAGAGCACATGCTCTCAACGGGTAAATCAGTTCGTTTTGCGACCTGCATGACGGGTGTTGCTTCGGAGCTCCTCGCGCGAACTGTGTTGATCAGAGTGACAATCTCGTTTGTGGAACGAAAGTTCTCTTCCTTTGTAATTGTCACTGTATTCAGAGTTTTGGGCGGCACAAAGCCGATACCGTCATTATAAATACTCTGCATCGAGTCGCCGAACAAACCGACTGAGAATTTTGAGGGTTCGATGGGATCTTTCGGTTCAGATTCTAGTAGACATTGTAGTATCTCAATGACTCGAGGTTGAGTATCCTGATATTCGTCAAGAAAAATAATCGGATATTGGCATTTGGTGAGATGTCTCAATGATGAATGATTTTTGTACATGTGAAACGATATCTCAAGCAAATCGTCGTGCGAGATTTCGCCTTTTGATAAGTCTGCATAGCCGTCAACGTATTTGATCTCGACCTCGTCGAGATCGAGGTTTGAAACGTATTTCTTAGAGTTTTCGCGGTCGGCGTTAATGTTTCTGATAATCTCGCGCAACTCTGATTGGTAGTGGCCAATCTGGTTCCAAAGAAAACTATGAATTGTCGAAACGTGAACCGTGGTAGAATTGTTTTGGAGGCGTTCGGTGATCTCGTTGGCAGCAACATTTGTATACGTGATGCACGCAATTTTCTGTCTCTGAGTGTTAATGATACCTCCTGGTTCGTCGAGGATTTCGCGCAGGGTTTGGATTAGTGACGTTGTCTTTCCTGATCCGGGCCCTGCTTCGAAAATGAAATTAGTGCCTGACTTGATTGATGAAAGAATATTGCTATTCATGCTGTGATATCTCCATTATGAATTTGCTGTGATGTCTTTCTTGGATACTACTTGTTCAAGCCAAAGCAATCCTTCTTGAATGTATGGAGGAAAAATTAGGCCATCAACTAATGTGCAATCGATCGCGAAGGTCGTCTTTTGAAAGTGATTATCACTGACGATTTTGTAGGCGTTTTCGGCAACCATGTCTTTATCGGGTTCGTCCTCTAGCAATTTTTTGATCAAAGGTTCTTGAAAATGTTCTTTGAGTGCGCTTGAGGCAAACAGGTGAGCATTTGCGTAGATTAGTGCATCCTCTAAAGTGCGTGCGTATTTTCTTTGCTGGATGGTAAATTCATATCCGTCAGCTTCGGCTTGGTAGCATATGCGTACAAGGTTATTGTGCACTTTACGTGTTGTGTCAAGTGTTAAAAGTTCTGTAAACGCCATTTTGCCCACGTACTCATTTATGGTTGGATTGGCGCTTTTTAGTTCTGGTGAGGGCTTCGGTTCAGCTTTTTTGCCGTGCTGTTTGTTCTCAATGCTGTCGATGTCTGTGATGACAATCGATGGAAGTTCTATGAATTCGAGGAGCGGGATAATGTGTTTTGCGTAGATGCCGCCAACTTCGATGATTGTGTAATGAGTTGAGCGAAGATTCGTCGCGCAGGTTTGAATCGCTTTTGGAAGTAATAATCGTTCGGCCGCTCCTTCGACAAGTATCGCGCAGTCCGCAAAGAATAGATCTGAAATTCTCAATTGGATGTAATTCGATACCGTTGTGTACGCTTTGATATTGTCTGTTTTATAGTCATCTGCCCATTCTGATATATCTTTGCACACCACTCTGTCGTAAATCCTCTTAAAATAGCGCAGGCTCTTTAGATGGCGTTCGCTTAGGACGTGGGATGAGTGTGTGGTAATGATGAGTTGGCTACCGGTGTTGAGGAGACTGCTTACGAGGCGGATGAATACCTCTTGCATCTGTGGATGTAGATGTGCCTCAGGTTCTTCGATGAACAGAATGTTAATAGGTGTTGATTGTTGACTGTGCTTGCAGCGTTCTTTAAATGCTAGAATTTGGAGAATTGTGTACGTCAGTCGCGAGTATCCCAATCCATTGTGTGACTCTGGGTATGTCTGGCTTGATGTGTTGTCAGTATATTTAACCCGAGTCGTCGAGTTGATCATTCGTGAAGTATTCAACTCCGATTCAACCTTGAGTGTCAGTGATCCTGCGCTTGTGTCGCTCGTGAAATGCGTGATCTGCGCAATTGCATCCTCGAAGAACTGCGTGTAGGCGTTTGAGAGCGAAGTTTGCATCCCGTCTATGCGGTCGTCTAGATCATGTCGCAGCTGTGTATCTTCCGCTACCTCTTTGTAGAATCGCTCGAACGCAGACGAAAGGTGATGACCATTGTCTGTCGAAGTATCGTCGAGGTTGATTTGAGCGTAGATGTATTCCGTATTGACAATCGCTCGCACTTCCTCTTTTGTTAGGATCCGCGCGTGGTTCGTATTTTTAATGGCAATGTCGGAAAATGTTGATCGAGCTTGATATGTTGTTTTATACTCTCCGGTCTCTTCGATCAGTTTCAATAGTTTGTCTTCGATCTTCTCGCTCTTCTTTATTTTGGATTCGCTGAGTAGTTTTCTAACGGCGCTTTCATTCATTGGTGCGTATTTGCATTCAATTTAGAGTGTTGTGCACTCCGTGTCTAGAGTTGTCAGATAGGGTGTAATGGAGGCAATATCTTCGCGATTGTCGTCTTTTAGGCTGTAGTTTATGACGAGTGTTAGTGTGATTGACGGTGTGGATACGTTGTTGTTTCGTTTCTTGCTCTTGCGGCGTAAGGTGTCAATTAGTTCTCGGCGTTGTCCCGCTGAAAAATCTGTCGCGTGAATGCCGTTGCGTTTATTAGTTCCAATGAACTTGTCGATTATTTCGATGAACGACGTTTTTCCAGTGTTGTTGCGCCCCACCACCACAGTGAGGTCATTTTCAAGTGTTACGGTTGTGTCTTCGTGTGCCCTATATCCCTGTATGCGCACTGCTGCGAGCTTCATGGTTGCTCCGTTCGTCGGTGAACTTTTTTGAACCGTAGCACTTTTAAAGTAGGGATGCGCCGTAACTGTCAAACATTGTGTAGTTTTGGTTCAAATACAAGCGTGCGTGTGGACTTTGTTCCATTCAAGATGGCTGTGCGGTGAGGTCGCGAAGCGTTGGAGAGTCCGATCTGATTGTTGTGTTCCTGTGCCTTGGGGTGTTTGATGGGGGCTCGTCGTTCACCAGATAGGAGTTGCTGTTGCACCGGTTCTCACCGATGCTGCCGCTTCTCTGAGCATGGAGCGCTCGCCGCTCTCAGGCGTCGACCTTCGTTAGCATGCCGTGCGTGGGCTCGTAGATCGTGTCCACGTAGGGCAGGATCGAGCGATCATGTGTCACCATGATGGCGCTCTTGTTCTTGGACTTCACTTCCTTGCAGATCAGCTGGGTGATCTCCTGGCCGCGGTCCGGGTCCAGGCTTGCGGTCGGTTCGTCTGCCAGGATCAGCTGCGGGTTGCCGATGAGGGCGCGAGCGATCGCCGCCCGCTGCTTCTGGCCATCCGACATCTGGCGAGGATACTTCGCGTAGGAGGCCTCGATCCCAAGGTCCTCCATGAGGGAGCGGACCTCGACCTGACGCGTGGCCTTGTCCTTCTGACCCTTGAGCTTGGCGACCAGCTCGAGCTGATCGCTGATACGCATGTAGGGCAGGAGCTGGTGGTCCTGGAAGATGAAACCCAGCAGCTCCAGGCGCTTGCGCGTCCACTGCTTCTGGCTCACCTGGGTCAGGTCCAGGTCGGCGATGGAGATGCGCCCCTCGTAGGCCGAGAGCAGCAGGGCATCGGTGGACAGGAAAAGCTATCCGGAAACGTAGTGCCCCCTCATAGAGCATTCTTCCGCTGGATGACGATACATGACGGTGGTCTCCCAACGCCTGGCGGACTAGGGGAGTGTGCTGTCAAGCGTCGCTGATAGCCTTAACGCATGGTGGAACGATGCGACGCACGTGAGCGGGACCAAGGCGACAGCTTCGACAATGGCGTTGACTGGGCAGCTTTCGGCGAGCTGACGACCCGATGCGATGACGTCAGTGAACCGTGGCTCACGGACGCCGATATCTACGACGAGAAAGGTGCTCCGGCCGCGTTCGATGAACAAAGCATGACTGCCCACGAGGCATGTGAGACCGGTGTCTATCATCTTGCGGGTGGTTGCGTCGTTACCGATGCTGATCTTGAGGCAGACGCGGCGCGCTTTGAGGTGGGAGAGTCCACTGGTAAGCGGAGAATCATATAGGAATCGTTATTCGTATATCACTATGAAGAGCCAGTTACGCGCGTGCCAGTTGAGAGACTCTGGACCGGGAAACGCCCATGATCCAGGCAGTATCGTCAATGGACAGGCCTGAGGCGCGCAGTGAACGAGCGACCTCGCGGGA
>QWCI01001754.1_pt1 | contig 13935 bp, 10 predicted proteins | sample 1972541 | NCBI WGS metagenome assembly QWCI01 (sample SAMN09866712, study PRJNA288562) | Human oral metagenome isolate term3_saliva, whole genome shotgun sequencing... | isolation source: mouth | host: Homo sapiens | place: USA: California | reverse complement strand
TGTATACCCTGTCCTCTAAAGATGCTCTCGCTCGATTCCGAGCTAGCGGTACTAAACTCACACTTCGTTTCACTTGTGTTCGTTAAGTGCCGAGCTCTCCATACGCTTTATCGGAAGGGTATACAGGAGTTCCCCAATAGATAAACGATATAAAAGAGAAAAAATATTATGAAAACAAGGATATTTTCGAAAAAGGATATAGAGGAAGCGGCGCAGATTTTGAAGGCAGGCGGACTGGTGGCTTTTCCGACGGAGACGGTTTACGGCCTCGGGGGAAACGGACTCGATAAGGAGGCGGCACGGAAAATCTATGCGGCAAAGGGGCGTCCCTCGGATAACCCTTTAATTCTTCATGTTTCGAAAATGGAAGAAGTTTATCCCCTTGTGGAAAGCGTTCCGGAAAAGGCAAAGCGCCTGATGGAGAGTTTTTGGCCGGGGCCGCTTACGCTCATTTTAAAAAAATCGAAAATCGTTCCTTTGGAAAGCACAGGAGGCTTGGATACGGTGGCAATCCGTTGCCCGGACAATGCGTTAACTTTGGAGTTGATAGAAAGGGCGGGGCTTCCTGTAGCAGGGCCATCCGCGAACCTTTCGGGAAGTCCGAGTCCGACGGAGGCCTCCCATGTCTATCATGATCTTTCCGGGCGAATCGAGGGAATTCTCGATGACGGAGCGGTCGGAATCGGAGTGGAGTCCACCATTTTGGATATGAGTACGGATAGGCCTACCCTATTAAGACCGGGCGCAATCACGTTAGAAGACCTCACGGAGGTTCTGGGAGAGAAGCCGGAGATTGATCCGACTTTGCTCGGAAAAAAGATGGAAGACGGTTTTATTCCGAAAGCACCGGGAATGAAGTATCGCCATTATGCGCCAAAGGCGGAAATGGTTCTATTCTGCTCTTTGGAGGAAAAAGAATCGGAAGAAAAGGAATCGAAGAAAAAGGAATTGGAAGATAAGACTTCGGAGAAAAAGAGATCTGAAGACAGGATTTCGGAGGGAAAAGAATCCGAATACAAGGTTTCGAAAAGAATAGCGGAGTACCTTGAAGAGGAAGGCAAGGGATTTCCTCGGGAGAAAATAGCTGTTTTTTGCGCAGAAGAAACAAAGCATTTCTATCAGGAAATAGCGGAGAAAGAGGAAATAGTCTTGAAAGTTTTGGGAAGGCGGGATGAGCCCCTGTCCATGACCCACAACTTATTTCGCATTCTTCGGGAATGCGACGAGGAGGGGATTGAACTCATTCTTTCGGAAGGCTATTCGGAAAAAGGGATAGGATTTGCTCTGATGAATCGGATGAAAAAGGCTGCCGGTCAAAAAATTATTTTGATTAAATAGGCAAAAAAGATTAAAAAAGCTTGAAAATTTGTGATATATGTAAAAATCAATACTATCTTCAAAAAACTTTTATAGGACATTTCTATAGAAACTGCCGATATAGAGGAGTAGAATAGAAAAAAAGAATGTAGATTGGCGACCTACAGAAAGAGGTGCCTATGAAAATAGAGAAGGAGGAGAGAAACATTCATTTGAAGGATCAGATGATGTTTTCGGAGCTTTTAGACAGACTGGAAGAAAGAAATCAATTGAATATAGACGGTGACGGAAGAGTAGGGGCAGCTGAGGATTTGGGCGGCCTCTTTTCTGACTTGCAGGAGGAAATTGAGCTCTGCGATGAAGCCGGACCGGAAAAGCGAAGCCCGAGCTTCGATTCAAGTTCTTTACCGAAAGAGGGAGAACTTTTGATAGAAGGAGAGCGGCTTTGTCTTCTTGGTATTTCCGAAAAAGACCACAGGGGGTATTTGGAGGTAGAGTATGATTCCTCCTTTATTAAAGAGGCCTTTACGGATGAAAGCTTTTTGGATAAGATCTGGGATAGTTTTTTTATGAAGAACAGAGCGTATTACAGTATTTTCAATCTGAATTCCGTATTTCTCGGATATTGCGGGATCAGAAACCTGCAAGCTAAGCCTTGGGAGCTTTGCATTGCTTTGAAGAGGCAGTATCAGGGACACGGTATCGGGCCGGAAAGTTTGCTGCTTCTTATGAAAGCATTAAAGAGACGGACGGGGGAACGTGTGTTTCGCGGACGAGTAGATGCGGACAATGAGGCTTCTATCAGTATGATGCGGAAAATAGGAGCCAAGGCGCACGGCATTAGCGAGGTATTTCTTCACGGAGAGAGACTTGCCGCCTACGAAAAAAAGAATAAATACTTGGTGGACGACCGTTTAAAGGAGCTTGCCAAGGAATTTAAGGTGAAACCGCAGGAACTGATAGGACATGCGCTTGATTTTTGGATAGAACTTCCGGAATAAAAGAGAAGATCTAAAGGGGCTGTAAAAAATCAAAATGGTTTTTTGATTTTTTACAGCCCCTTTTTATGATTATCAGCTTATGAAAACGCTATTGGAGAGTATAGAGTAAAGATTTTATCAGTGGATCAAGAAATAAAGTAGAGTAATTCCTATTGGTGATTATGCGGTTCGTGTTTATATGCTATACTTGGAGTCAGTTAATTTTCCAAAGGAGGACAATGAAATGGAACAGGAAAAGAGAATTGCCGTGATGGCCATCATCGTGGAAAACCGGGATTCCGTAGAAGAGCTGAATACACTGCTTCATGAATACGGAAATTATATTGTGGGGAGAATGGGCTTACCCTATGAGAAGAAAAACCTGCATATTGTATCGATTGCGCTGGATGCGCCGAATGATACGATTTCCGCACTTGCCGGAAAGATTGGCAATATTTCCGGTATCAGCGTAAAAACAGCCTATGCCAGCGTGTAGAAAAAACTTTCTCCCGAAGCTTTTTCCGTCTGAGAGCGAGGTCGGATATCTTCCTTATTTCGAAGAAAAAGACAAAACGAGTTTCGAACTCCTGCGCCTTCTTTCCGAAAAGCATCATTTAAGCCTTTCTTCGTATGAGAAGATTCTCGAAGAGCGGACGGAGGCAGACGAAGAACTTGCGCATCAGCTTGCAAGAGAATGCACGGAGAAGTACTACGGGCGGGGAGTTTATACAAGAGGGCTCATCGAATTTACGAACTATTGCAAGAACAATTGCCACTACTGCGGAATACAGCGGGGCAATCAGGAAGTGGAGCGCTATAGGCTTAGCAAGGAAGAGATTCTTTCCTGCTGTGAGGAAGGCTATCGCCTCGGATTTCGCACTTTTGTTCTGCAAGGCGGGGAAGATCCCTATTTTACGGATGAGAAGATTGTTGAGATTGTGCAGGCCATCAAGAAAGCATTTCCGGATTGTGCCGTAACCCTTTCCATAGGAGAGAAGTCTCGAGCATCTTACGAAAAGTATTTTCTCGCGGGAGCCGACCGCTATCTTCTTCGCCATGAGACGGCGGACAAAGAACACTATCAGTACCTTCACCCGAAGGAGCTGAGCTGGGAGCACAGGATGCGTTGTCTTAAGGATTTGAAGGACATCGGCTTTCAGGTGGGCTGCGGTTTTATGGTGGGGTCTCCGCATCAGACCGCGAAGACCCTGGCGAAAGACCTGTATTTTATTCAGGAATTTCAGCCGGATATGTGCGGTATCGGTCCGTTTATTCCGCAGCACACGACTGTCTTTGCGAAGGAGAAGGCGGGAACTCTTGAAGATACCCTTTTTCTCTTATCGCTTCTTCGCCTGATTCATCCGAATATGCTGATTCCGGCGACGACTGCGCTCGGAACTATCGATAAAAGGGGTCGGGAACTGGGCATCCTCTCCGGAGCAAATGTCCTTATGCCGAATCTTTCGCCGACCGCGGTCAGGAAGAAATATCTCCTCTATGACAACAAGATTTGTACCGGAGATGAGTCTGCACAGTGCAGAGCCTGTCTTTCGAGAAGGATGGAATCTATCGGTGCCCATCTTCTTGTGGATCGGGGAGATGTCAAGAAAATTACATATTGATTAAAAAAGATTACTGTATCTGAGCGGGATGTATCCTGATTTGCAATGGCCGAAAAGAGACTTTTGCGGAATTGGTACTCAGACCGAAAGAAGGAGGAATTATGACTTACAATCCAAAATCATTAGAAGCCGAAGAATTCATTTCCCATGAGGAAATTCTGGAAACGCTCCGTTTTGCGGATGAGAAGAAAAACGATCGGGCGTATATCGAATCCCTATTAGAAAAAGCAAAACCGAAATATAAGCCGGATGGAAGTCTGGACTGTGCAGGATTAAATCACAGAGAGGCGTCCGTGCTTTTAGCGTGTGAAATTCCCGATTTGAATCAAAAGATGATTTCCCTCGCGGAGGAAATCAAGAAGGCCTTTTATGGCAACCGAATCGTACTTTTTGCTCCCCTCTACCTCTCGAATTACTGTGTAAACGGCTGTACGTACTGCCCGTATCATGCGAAGAACAAGACGATTGGAAGAAGAAAGCTGACACAGGAAGAAATCAAAAAAGAGGTTATCGCTTTGCAGGACATGGGGCATAAGAGACTTGCCCTGGAAGCCGGAGAAGACCCGATCAACAATCCGATAGAGTATATTCTGGAGAGTATCAAGACCATTTACAGTATTCATCATAAAAATGGAGATATTCGTAGGGTCAATGTCAATATTGCGGCGACCACAGTGGAAAATTATCGGAAGTTAAAAGAGGCGGGTATCGGAACCTATATTCTTTTCCAGGAAACCTATCATAAAGAGGGCTATGAGGCCTTACATCCGACCGGACCGAAGCACAACTATAAGTATCATACGGAAGCGATGGACAGGGCTATGGAAGGGGGAATCGATGATGTGGGAATCGGTGTTCTCTTCGGACTGGATAAGTACCGTTATGAGTTCGCAGGACTTCTCATGCACGCGGAGCACCTGGAGGCCGTGCACGGCGTGGGTCCGCACACCATATCCGTGCCGAGACTGAAAAAGGCGGATGACATTGATCCGACCCAGTTTGACAACGGAATTGATGATGAAATCTTTGCCAAAATTATTGCCTGCATACGAATTGCCGTACCCTATACCGGGATGATCATCTCGACCAGAGAGTCGGAAGAAGTGCGGAAGAAAGCGCTCGCCATGGGGATTTCTCAGATTTCCGGTGCATCCAGAACTTCTGTCGGCGGATACACGGACAAGGAAAGACCGCATGATACGGAGCAGTTTGACGTTTCCGACCAGAGAACCCTTGATGAAGTGGTGAAATGGCTCATGGACCTCGGCTATATTCCGTCTTTCTGTACCGCCTGCTACAGAGAAGGGCGAACGGGTGACCGCTTTATGTCCCTTTGCAAGTCGGGGCAGATTCAGAACTGCTGTCACCCGAACGCTTTGATGACTTTGGCGGAGTACCTGACCGACTATGCAAGCCCCGAAACCAGAAAATGCGGAGAAGAGCTTGTCGCGGAAGAATTGAAGACGATTCCGAACGCAAACCGAAGCAGAATTGCAGGGGAGCATATAGAGAGCATTTATCAGTCCAATAAGCGGGATTTTTACTTCTAATTTTGCTTTGTGACATAACAAGCAGAAAGAGATATCTTATATTTTACGGCTATCGTACGGAGGGACACGCTCTCGCTAACCTCGCCTCGTAGGGGTTCTAAGTTTTTACAATGCCAAAAACTAAGAACCCACGGGCTCAGATTGTCCTCCGTAGCGACAGCCGTAGAATAAAGATAAGCACAGTTTTTTTGTCAAGGGAGGAACCATGAGCTTACAGGACACACCGCAAAGTGAACGTATTCATATCAGCTTCTTCGGGAGAAGAAACGCAGGGAAATCGAGTCTGATGAATGCTATCGCGGGACAGCCGGTTTCCCTCGTTTCGGATATCCTCGGAACGACGACGGATCCGGTCAGAAAATCTATGGAAATCCTGCCTCTCGGACCGGTGCTTCTCATTGATACCCCGGGAATTGATGACGAGGGCAGTCTTGGAGAAATGCGTGTTTCCCGCAGTAAAGAGGTGATTCGCGAGACGGATATCGCGCTGCTTGTTTTGTCTGCGAAGGTTTTTTTAGAGGAAAGTGCCGAGGCTTTACATTCGGAACTATGTTTTCTTCCGAAGCGGGAACAGCTCCTTTTGGAAGTCTTTCAAGAGGAAAATATTTCTGTAATGCTGGTTTTCAGCCAGCTGGACAGACTATCCGATACCGAAAAAGAAGAGCTGAAAAAAGCACGGGAGGTCTTGGAACAGAAAAAGCGAGAGTACGGCATCCAAGGTATTCAGAGTTGTTCCAACCTGTCTTCGGAAGAAAGTGCAAATTTTTCCGGAAGTGGAGGCAAGAAGGTAAGTGAAGGTCATGTCGAAAACGAAGTAAGCAAGGTGAGCGAAGACGCTGTCGAAACCGGAGTGAATAAGCTAAGCGAAAGCGCTGCCGAAACCGAAGGAAGTGAGAGGCGTGGAGTCGAAAAGCGAAGAGAAGATATCGAAGCCATTAAAAATACCTTAGCAGAGCTGCTTCCGAAGACGGAAGGAAGAAGGCTTTTTTCGGGCCTTTTAGAAGAGGGAGACTATGTTGTTCTCGTGACACCGATTGACGAATCGGCACCGAAGGGAAGGCTTATTTTACCGCAGCAGATGGCGATTCGAGATATTCTCGACTATCATGCTATCCCCATTGTTACGCAAGTAGAGGAATTAAAGGCAGTCATGGAAAGTCTCGGGAAAAAAGTGAAACTGGTAGTGACGGATTCGCAGGCCTTTAAGGAGGTGGAGGAGATTTTAGAGAAAGATGTTCCGCTTACCTCCTTTTCTATCCTTATGGCAAGGTACAAGGGCTTTTTGTCTTATGCCTTACAAGGCTGTGCGATTTTGGATTCCTTGGAGGACGGAGATAAGATTTATATCGCTGAGGGCTGTACGCACCACAGACAGTGTGGAGACATCGGTACGGTGAAGCTCCCTAAGATGCTGGAAAAGTATAGCGGAAAGAAGCTAAGCTTTGTTTTTACGGAGGGAAAGGGATTTCTTCCGGAAGAAAAGCGGAAAGAACTGAAGCTTATGATTCACTGCGGTGCTTGTATGCTCAGCGAAAGAGAAGTACAATCCAGATATCAAGATTTTCTGCATAAGGGAATTCCTATCTGTAATTATGGTCTTGCTATGGCAAAGATGACCGGGATATTGGGACGCTCAGTCAGTATGCTCCCGGAGCTTTTGTCGGATTCCGGAAATATTTTGTAGTAGATAGACGAGTGAGAGTACAAAAATCACAAAGCAGACGGGTTGGAATGGGGAAATTACGAGAACAGCTTAGTCCGGTTTTTACAAAAAGGAAGGGGTTATATGGTGCGTTTAATACATACGGCGGATTTACATTTGGATTCGGCATTCTCTTCCCGCTTTTCCAAAGAAGAGGCGGAGGAAAGGAGAAGGAATCTGTTAATTGCCTGGAATAAACTTCTTCAATACGGTATCGAAAGGAAGGTGCAGGCCATCCTCATTTCCGGGGACTTGTTTGACAGTCCGGTAGTTTCCCGCTCTACTATGGAGATTTTCCTTTCTTCCATAAGGAAGAATCCGGAGATTTCCTTCTTTTATTTGAGGGGAAATCACGATACAAAAAATACCTTTCGTTTCCGGGACGATCTTCCGAAGAACCTCTTTTTATTTTCCAAAGAGGGCAAAAAGTATCGCCTAAAGGAAAAGTTGGTACTCCTTGGACAGGAGTTTTACGGAACGGAAAGAAGGAGCGAGTTTCCGGAAGAGTCGTATGGAACGGAAAGTCTGCTTGAACTTCAGGAAGAGCCGGAAGAGCTGGTAGAGGAAGAGCTTCTTTCGCCATCGAGTTCCGAGGATGCGGTGCAGAGTATATGGAATCTGAAAGAAGAGGATTGTAATATTCTGATGCTGCACGGTGCACTGAGGGAAGGGGGACTTAGTAGGACGGCTTCCGAAACGAAGAGCGCATCGGATACGGAGATAAGCGCAGATTCCCCAATTTCTTTCATGGAAGCTGGACCTGAAGTCCAAAATGAGCAGGGAATTTCTTTAAAGCAGCTTTCCCGGTATCCGATTCACTATCTGGCTTTAGGTCATATTCATAAGAGAGAAGAAGGAAAATACGGCTCTCTTTACTATATTTATCCGGGCTGTCTTCAGGGCAGGGGCTTTGATGAGGAGGGAGAGAAGGGCTTCTATTATTTGGAAATAGAAGAGGAAACGAAGGAAATCAAGGCGGAGTTTGTTCCCTTAAAAGAAGGAGAGTTTCGTATTATTCCGCTTTTTCTTAGCGAAGAAGACGGTACGTTGGATGCAGAGGAGAAAATCAGAGAAAGTCTTAAAAAAGAGGGAGTGGACGCGAAGGACAGCTTAAGAATTATTTTAAAGGGTGAAAAAAGAGCGGGGGAAGAAAGAAATCTTCGCTATTTGGAAAAACAGTGATGATTCTGGGAATAGGGCTTTTACAGGGAGAAGAATTATGATAATCGAGTCATGCTATATTGCACAATTTGGAAAGTGGAAAGAAAAGAGCTTTTCCTTTTCGGATTCCCTGAATTCCTTTCTTTGGGAAAATGGCGAAGGAAAAACAACTTTGATGCACTTCTTTCATATCATGTTTTACGGACTTTCCGGAGAGAGAAAGCAGGAGGTTTCCGAAAATGACAGAAAACACTATATGCCTTTTCAGGGAGGAAGCTTCGGAGGCAACATTCATTTTCAGGAAAATGGAAAAAAGTATATTCTGGAAAGAAGTTTCGGTCTTAGGAAGGCAGAGGACAGCTTTCGCCTTCTTACGGAGCAGGGAAAGGAAAGTCATGATTTTTCGGAAAATATAGGAGAAGAAATTTTTTCTCTTGATTCGGAAGCCTTTCAGAGAGTTTGTATGATTAGCCATGAGGATCTCTCTTTTCACTTTAATTCCGCGGTACATGCGAAGCTGGGGAATGTTTCCGGTGATGAGGAAGACATGAAGAAGTTTCAAAAGGTACAGGATACCTTAAAGGATGCCATCAATGCGCTATCTCCGAACCGGCGGACGGGAGCCATTTTCAAGAAAAGATTGGAAGAGGAAAGCCTTACAGCAGGGCTTTCAGGAAAGAAAAAAGAGGAAGAAAATGTACTTAGGCTGGAGGAGGAAGTGCTTCTGCTTAAGGAGGAAGAAAGAAAGATAGAAGAAAGAGAAAAAGAGCAGGAAAAAGCGGTTCGAGAGGGGATTTTAGAGAAAGAAGCTTTGGGGAAAAAGGTCGAGTACCGAAAGCTTTTGGAGGAGCTGGAGAAGGCCCGCACCCGATATGATAATGCAATGCGGTGGTATTATCAGGAGCGCTTCGGTACATTAAGCTCTTCCGAAAGAGACAGGCTTTGGAAGGAAGAATTGCCGGAGCTTAAGAGAAAGATAGCCTCTCTGAAAGAAGAGGGAAAGAAGCCGGTCTTGGACTTCTCCGCTGAAGAGAGTGAGATAGAGAAGAGAAATCCGCTTCCTCTTTTTCTGCTTATTTTTGCATTCTGCTTTTTGCTTCTGTTTATTTTAAAAATCAGCGGACTTTCGATTCCTGTTCCGGGAAGCCTTTCTCTTCTGATTTCCCTTCTTCTAAGCTGTATTGCTTTTGCCGTTTTTTACGGAGAGAAGGAAAAGAGGAAGTCGGAACTCGGGAAAAGACAGGGAGAGGAAGAAAGGAGAAAGAAGGAAGAGGCTTTAAAAATGGCTTCTTTGGAGGAGCTTCTTCTGCGCTCTCATAAGCTGGAAGAAATGGGCTCTTTAGAAAAGGAGCTAGAAGAGAGAAAGGAGGCTCTTGACCGCTTCCTTGCAAAAGAAGGAGAACCGGATATAAAGGGCGAGGAAGAAAAGTCCTTTTCCCTGGAGGAAAGACAGAAGAAGCTGGAAGAAATTCGAGAGGAAAGAGAAGCGCTGAGAGACAGGATAAGGGAAAAACGTGAGGAAAGAGAAGAAAGAGCGGAAGCATTAATAGCGCTTACCGAGCAGGAAAGGAGACTCTCCTCCGTGAGGGAGGAAAGAGTCGCCATGGAAGAGCGCATCCATATTTTACAGCTTTGTAAGGACTATATGGAGAAGGCGAAGGAAGCTTTTTCCGCCCAATACAGTGCCCCTATTTTAACGGCTTTTTGCAAATATTTTCGGGAATTAAGCGGATTGGAATTGCAATTTGTCATGACGGATGATCTGGAATTAGAGTTTCTGGAGAGCGGAATCAGAAGACCTACAGCTTATCTTAGTGAGGGCTTGCAGGATCTTTGCCGGCTTTCCCTAAAGCTTGCGATTTTTGATGCCATGTTCCCGGAGAAAAACGGCCTGCTTTTCCTGGACGACCCCTTCTGCCACTTTGATGATGAGAAAGGAAAAAAAGGCCTAGAGCTTCTTAAGAAGCTCGCAGAGGATAGACAGATTCTGTATTTCAGCTGTTCGGCTGTGCGTGCTGTTTAATTAAGCGAAGGTTTGGCACTTTGTTCCGCTTCTTAAGGAAAGGAAGAAGTCTTGCCGAGCGCAGATGAAGAAGTATTTGCTGAGGAAAGAGGAAGAAGTATTGCACTACGTAGAGCGAGAAAGACTGTGAAATGACTTCACGGTCTTTTTTTATGCTTACCATGTGGCTAAGGCGAAGTAGGAGACATCTTGTTTTTAACGGGTATCGTGTGCGAAACATACGATATTTACTGAATAAGCTCCAATCTTAGAGGAGGGAATCTTCTCTAAAAACAAGTGGATAAAAATACAAGATGGGACTTATACATTAAAAAATAAGACCGATATACATTTATGGCAAGATGTTTTAATAATATACATCTCCGAATAATTGAACGGCCAAAGAGGGGAACGCCCGTGGGACTAGTGTATGTCCGGCCAATAAGAGTTCAGCACTGTTTATGCCTGAACCGAGAGTGCCGATGGAGTTTCTGCCTGTGGTGAACTTCCCCTGCTTTGCAGCTTTTTACTTCTCTGTTTTATAAAAAGAGACAGCGAAGCTTTGCTTTGAAATGAAGCAGGAAAGAAGTGAGGGAAAGGTATGGAAAGAAAAATGAAAAAATGGCTGTCCTTTATGACAGCGGCGGCGATGGTCATTGCTATGGCATCGACCGGCTTTGCGGATCCGATTAGTACTACAGATCCGAACTTGAGCATCTTCGGAGGAACAGAAGTTCCCAACGTCGGAGTGGCTACAGGAAGTGCTACCTTGGCGAATAAGGTTTCTTTCGAAAAGGTGATTGTTGTGGAAGGTGGCGGAAATGAGGCGGTAGATGAGCCGGATGTAAGCTGGAAGTACACTATTCGAGGGGTGAACAATACCGATGCAATTAATGAGAATCTTACTGCAGGTGGCACTCTCCCGGATGTCAAGGCAACTTACACGAAGGGCACAACTGTGATTTCGGACGGAACCAACACCATTTATGTAGAGCCCGGTACAGCAGCACAGCTTACTGCGCCGACAGAGGTGACGGCTGCGTTTAAATGGGACCAGACAGATATATCAGGTATGGCAGGTCCGACCGCTAAGCAAACATTTACAAGGAAAGTCACCTTTAATTTTAATACGGCTGGCTTTACCAAGCCCGGAGTCTATCGTTTTGTAATTAAAGAGGAAAAATTAACGACCGGCAAGAATGCAGGAGATGTAGAAGATGTAGCGGGAGAAGGGGAAGACAGCGGTGTAAAAAAGAAAGTTCCCTATCAGCCTGAACGTTTCCTTGATGTTTATGTCAGAAAAAATGCTGCGGGTACAGCTTATGAAATCTATGGTTATGTTATGCATAGCGGCGATACCACTAAGACAAGCAATGAACACGGAAATAAGTGGACAGGGCATAAGAACTCCGGTTATGACGGCGGAAGCGACAAAGGGACCAATCACCTTACTCCGCAAGGTTATACCAGATACACAGTAAGAAAATTGAAGGTAAGAAAGAAAATTTCCGGTTTAATTCCGACAGATAAAAAGTTCCCCTTTGAGATTCGCTTACTGCACGGAGGAACGACCGCTCCTACAAATGATATTCCTGATTTTCAGGTCAAGATAAAATATCCGGACTTTGTTGCAAGTCCCCCCAGCACCTACAAGGTTATAAAGATAAGTGAGATCAATGCAGCAACATTTCTACCGGAACTAAAGGACGGAGAAGAAGTGGAAATTATAGGCTTACCGATAAACACATCCGTAGAAGTAAGAGAGAAAAACGGCTTTGTCGGAAAGATACTTTACGATATGCAAGCCTATACCTCTATCGGCTTTGAAGACGCTAAAAAAGACGGAGCTGCGGTAACAGGTCAGCCGATATTATCTACCGGAACGGATACTCAAATACATTCCGCAAAGGTAACAAAATCTTTGAAGGATAATGATGTGGGACTTGCCTACCATAACCATGTGGATGACATTACTCCGACCGGTGTAGTACTTACGGTAGTACCCTACGCTATGATGGTTCTTGTGGCATTCAGCATGGCCTTTATGTTCCTGACGAAGAGAAAGGAAGAGTAACAGGGGAGGCATAAGATGAAGCTTGGTGTGATTGCCGCGAAAGTCGGAGATAAGATCATCGTCATCTTCGCGGTAATACTCATGATTCTTCTGATGAGCTACGGAAGCTTTTCCCTCTGGTATACCTATATGACTATGCAGGAGGGCTTTCTGAACAATGAACTGATGGCACTAAAGCCCTTCACAAAGGAGGACGAAACTCTGAACTTTCAGGACCTCCTTGTATTAAATGAGGATGTTCGGGCTTGGATCACGATAGACGATACCCATATTGACTACCCTATGGTACAGGGGGAGAGTGATATGGAATATGTCAACAAGGATGTGATGGGGAACTTTGCCCTTTCCGGTTCCATTTTTATGAGCTATCGGAACAAGCCCGATTTTTCCGACCCCTATACCTTAACGTACGGTCATCATATGGATAACGGGGGAATGTACGGAGACATTATGAAGTTCATTGATCCGGAGTATTTTGAAGCACATCGGAGCGGAAGCCTGATATTACCGGACAAAACGCGGAAGCTGGAAATTTTTGCCTGCTATGAAGGAGATGCATATGATCCCTATATTTACAATGTTTCGGATAAAGAAGGGAATATGGGAGAGTTTCTGGACTACATTCGGGAAAATTCCCAGCAGTATAGAGAGATTAATATAAAGGATACGGACAGGATTATCAGCATGTCAACCTGCGTTTCCGCTTCCACCAATGGACGAATGGTGGTATTTGCCCGTATCAATCCGTAGAAAGGGAGGAGGACGATGAGGCAAAGAAAACGATTGTTTAATAGAGTCTTTTTCGTCCTGCTTTTTTCTTTGGAAATGGGATTTTCTTCGCAAGCAAGAGAAAGAGAGTTCGGAAAATTGATTCCGGTAACGGTGGAAATCCCTTTCAGCCTGGAGCTGAGTGGTAGAAATGCGCCGCAAAGTGATTTTCGTATCTATATGGAACGCTCCGTGGAAAGCCCCAATGCCCCTTTACCCGATCCATATTATATTGATATACAATGCGGAGAGGGGAAGGAAAAAAGAAGCTTCACGGATATGGAATTTTTGGAAACGGGAGTGTATCTCTATAAAATCCGGCAGGAGCAAAAGAACTATGAGGGCTTTAGCTATGACAGTGCGGTATATGACATAGAGATACAGATTTTAAAGGCGGACCTGAATAAAGATGGAAATGTAGTAGAGCCTTATCTCTATGCGGTGGTACAGGGACAAAAAGAGGGAGAAGAGCAAAGAGCAAGTAAAATCAGTTTTGTCAATGAGTACCTCGGAAAAAGGGCAAAAGGTCTGGATAAGAAAAAAGTCAAGAGAGGAAACTACCCCGCCTTAAAAAGTCGCGCATCTTCCGGACGGAGCGAGGTGCTTTCGGCGGAAAGGAATCCGATAGACAGGTTTAGCAAGGCTTTACCTAAAGCGTATTTAGCGGTAAAACGTTTTGCCAGAGGTGATGTTTGTAAAAATCTGCTCTATGGACTTACTACTTTTCTGACAACGGGCAGCCTTCTGTTTTGGTTTTAC
>QWCI01001655.1_pt1 | contig 13958 bp, 14 predicted proteins | sample 1972541 | NCBI WGS metagenome assembly QWCI01 (sample SAMN09866712, study PRJNA288562) | Human oral metagenome isolate term3_saliva, whole genome shotgun sequencing... | isolation source: mouth | host: Homo sapiens | place: USA: California | reverse complement strand
GCCGATACGGCGACGCGCGGCGCGCAGTGGCTTGCCGGACAGGGCGGCCAGGTCGTGGCCGTCGACGACGATGTGTCCCTCGGTGGGCTTCTCGAGGGCTGTCAAACAACGAATGAGGGTGGACTTGCCCGCGCCGGATCGACCGACGATGCCGTGGATCGAGCCGCGGTCAACGTGCAGGTTCACCCCATCGAGTGCGACGACTTGGCCGCCGTTTTTCACGGGGTAGACCTTGGACACCCCGGTGAGGTCAATCATGAGCTTCTCCGTTACTGGGCCGTTCGGCCCGCACAATCAGCATATGGGGGCGTTGTACAGGCACGCGCGGCATGCCGTTACAAAACTCCGTATCGTGGTTAAACCCTCACTGATCGGCCCACATAGTGGTTGTAGTTACGCAGAAAACTCCCTATCCGGCGCAAGCAATGCCCGCCAGTGCCGCAGCCCACGAGGCCGCCCATGTTCCCAGCGCGAGGGCCAGTGCTCGGCCCCGGAAGCCGTCACCCCACAGGGCAACCGCATCCAGGAGGGCCGTCGAAAACGTCGTGAAACCACCCAGGAAGCCCGTGGACATAGCGGGCATGAGCGCGCCCGGCACCAACTGGGTGGCCGCGCCGGCCAGGAAGCAGCCGATCACGTTCACGACGAAGATACCGAGCTTCGCGGCCGCCGGGTCACCCCACGACGACAGGGCGCGCTGCACGCCCCGATCCAGCCAGAAGCGGGCGCACGCGCCCACACCACCCGCCAGGGCCACACCCAGGAAGGTTCCTCCCGTCATGCTCGGCCCTCCTCGGCATTGGCGGATGCCGCGGAGACCGTTGAGGCCGCTGACGGTTCGCACAGCCACTCCCCCACGCGTACACCCGCCCACGCGGAAGCTGCACCCAGGGCGAGGAGACCAAGGGACTGAGAGACGGCCTCGACAATTCCGTTGAGTGACGCGTACCCCACCGACGCGACGATGTACGTCCCGTACGTCGTGAACGCGCCCGCAAAACCGGTGCCGATCAGGAACTTCCACGTCTTGAGCGACGCCGGATCGCCCACGCCGCGCGCCAGGCGTCCCGCCACCCATGCGGCCAGCGCGCCCAGCAGGAACGCTCCCGCCACATTGACCGTCAGCGTCGACCACGACAGGAAGAGGCCGCGCACGGGAGATGCCTTCGCGACCTCATCCAGTCCCGCGCGTGCAGCCGTCCCAGCGACCCCGCCCACGAAGACCGCCAACCAGTCGGGCACTCGAAATCTCGTCATGTCCCCCACTGTACGCCCGTCGAGCTACCCGCCCGGGGAGGCGGATCCCGGGAGGCGGCTACGGCCTCGTACACTGGGCGCATGACGAACACCGGACGATTCGCACCCTCCCCCACGGGCGACTTCCACCTGGGCAACCTGCGCACCGCGATCCTCGCGTGGGCGTGGGCGCGCACGACCGGGCGGCGTTTTGTCCTGCGTATCGAGGACATCGACCGAGAACGCGCGGGGTCCGCTCAGCGTCAGATCGAGGACCTGGAGGCGATCGGCGTCAACTGGGATGGCGAGCCGCTCATCCAGACGGCTCGGGCCGACGCGCACGAGGCCGCCCTGGCATCGCTGACCGCGCGCGGCCTCATTTTCGAGTGCTACTGCACCCGCCGTGACATCCGCGAGGCCGCCTCCGCGCCGCACGTTCCGCCCGGCCACTACCCGGGGACGTGCCTGTCGTTGAGCGAATCAGAGCGCGACGCGAAGCGCGCGGCTCTGGCCGCATTGGGGCGCAAGCCCGCGCTGCGACTGGCCGCCCCCTCACCCGAGTGGACTGTGTTCGACGAGCTGCACGGCTCCTACACCGGACCCGTCGATCACTTCGTCGTGCGCCGCGCGGACGGCGTGCCCGCGTACAACCTGGCGGCGGTCGTCGACGACGCCTACCAGGGGGTCGACCAGGTCGTGCGCGGCTTCGACCTGCTCTCTCAGGCACCCGCGCAGGCCCAGCTCGCGCACCTGCTGGGCGCTCCCGAGCCGACATACGCGCACGTGCCGCTCGCACTCGCGCCCTCGGGGGCGCGCCTGGCCAAGCGCGACGGCGCGGTCACTCTCTCGGATTTACGAGGCCTGGGCTGGTCCACCGCGGACGTCGTGGCCTTCATTGGGTCTTCCCTGGGAGTACCCGGGGCGCGTTGCGCCTCCGATATCGCAGATGCACTGGGGATTGAGGGGCTGCGTGCGTTGCCGACCGAGCCGTGGGTCGTGACGCCGCCAAGCGCGTGACGCGTCGCAGCGCGCTACCCCACCGGTCACGACTGTCGCCGCAGTGGTCGGCAGATATGGAAAAGCACTCCCGCAGGAGTGCTTTCTAAAACGCAGAACCCCCACCGGTGGAGGGGGCCGCTGCGCGCCCGAAGGGACTCGAACCCCCAACCTTCTGAACCGTAATCAGATGCTCTATCCATTGAGCTACGGGCGCTTTGCCGTTTGGCTGAGCATAAGCTTACACGCTTCTCACCGAGATGCAAAATCAAATGATATGGCCTGAAGCACACTCTAGTTTTGCGTCCTGTGGCCGACCGAAAACGAACAGCACATACAGAGATCCTCCGCGCACCCGGCAGCGCACCCTTATCCTTGCTGCATTCCTGCCCTGGGGAGGTTCGGATGATACCGTCACGCGGAGGACCGGCCACCAGCATACACGTTTTCCACCCCCGCGCGCAGCCGCTCCGCCACAAACACTCACAAGCGCGCGAAATCATGGCAGAATCAGCCACCCTCAGGACACCGCCGACTCAAGAGCGCACACCCGCCTGACGTTCACGTAGCCCCGCTGTCACGTCGACTCACGCAGCGGCCCCCGACCGCGCGGCTGCGACGCGCGTCTTACGCTGGGAGGCATGAGCGACATCATCATTCCCGGCGTCGGCTCGCTGCAGCCGGTGCCCGCCTTGGATCATCTGGACCTGCTCGCACCGCCGGTCGCGAGAGCACTCACCGCACTGGCCGAGCGCGGGGTTGCCACGGCCTCGTCGGCCCTCGTCGTCGCGATCAATCCCGAGCTAGCGGACACGGAGGTCATGACCCGCGAGTTCGGCATGGACCTGGCGCTGTCGTCGAACTGCATCCTGGTGGCGGGCAAGCGCGTCGGCGAGGAACGGATCGCGGCGTGCGTCGTGCGCGCGACGACGAACGCGGACGTTAATCACGTCGTGAAGAAACGTCTCGACGTGCGCAAGGCGAGCTTCTGGCCGCAGAACCGCGCCGTCGAGGCATCGGGCATGGAATACGGCGGGATCACACCGGTGGGCGTGCCCAGTTCATGGCGACTCCTCATCGATTCGGCGTGCGCGTCGGGCTGGAGCTGCATCGGCTCGGGTCTGCGTCGTTCGAAGCTCTTTGTGACGGGCGAGATCCTTGCGGCGCTCCCGGGAGCGGAGATCGTCGAGGGCCTCGGGGTCTAAGCACGTCGGGTCGAGGCCTGGGGCACGTTCCGCTCTCCCCCGCCGTTTCACGCGTGTTTCACGGGGGGGACGAGGCCGGGGCGCGGCACAGCAATAACCGCACGGTAGACGCCCGCCAGGGAACCCCCAAGGCCTGGCAGCAGTGCCCGCGGGCGGCGGCAAGGCCTGGCCGCTCACAGCGATAAGCACTGCCCGATTGGAGGCCGCCGCGAGGCCTGCGGGGCCTGGCCAGTGCACACAGCACGACAAGCGCCACCGGTGTGACGGGTGCGAACCCCCGAGGGCTTGCACCCAACACGCTTTCCAAGCGTGCGCCATAGGCCACTAGGCGAATCCTCCGTGCACATCGTGCCGGACAATCATAAGCAATAAACACCCCGCAGCGCCAATCCAAGCCAATGGGGCACGTCACAGCACGCCGAGCCGAGTACACTCCTCCTACGCCAGTGCATACATAGCGAGTATGAAGAACACGACGAAGGCGTCGTAAATCAGCGCGGCGAGCGCCTCACGCGTGCCGATCCGCCCGGGGAGTTCCTGTGCCCTGATGAGGGCGATGATCGCCAGGACCACGCTGATGATGAGCGGAATGCCCAACCCGGGGATGCTGAAGACCGCGAACCACAGGGAGGTACGCGCCAGCGGGTTGGTGATTGGCTTGGGTGAGGTGTAGCCGCCGCCGGCGAACACCTCGTACGAGTCGACGTATTCGGTGCCGGGGAAGGGGGCGGTCCCTATGTTCGTCGCGTTGGGTGTGGCTGACATGTAGGCGTACGGGTCGACCCGGTCCGAAGAAAACGGCGAGGCCGGGTGTGAAGCGCCGGGATACGTGGTCGCGCCCGGGTATGAGGCCGTGGCCGGGTATGAGGTCGTGGCTGCCTTCCCCGAAGGCGCGCCGCTGGGGGCGGGGGTTGGGTAGGGTGCCTGTGCGCTCATGCGTCCACTATCGCATAACGAAAGGGGCGTCCACCACACTTTGTCGGCGCATGCGCGTTTTCAGCGTCAAAATGCGCAGGTCAGTAGCTGAACGCGCTACTCTGTTGTTCCGACCGGTACGGCCATCCCGCCCATCAACTGATCGGATTTGTACGCGTATGAGCGAAACGAAGACCTCGCTGTTCCGTTGGAAGCTTCATGGTAACGGCACGTCCATTAATCCCGGTGACGTCGTCCTCCCGGGCGAGCGACTGTCGTGGCCGCGCACTATTGGCATTGGTGCCCAGCACGTGGTCGCAATGTTTGGTGCGACGTTCCTTGTTCCGTTGTTGACTGGTTTCCCGCCGTCAACAACGCTTTTTTTCACTGCGATCGGCACACTGCTGTTTTTCCTGATTACGGCGGGTCGTCTGCCCTCGTACCTGGGGTCGTCCTTCGCACTGATCGCGCCGATCCAGGCGGTCTCGGGGACCCTGGGTTCCCCCTACGCGCTCGGCGGCATCATCGCTGTGGGTGCGACGCTGGCACTCGTCGGCCTGATCGTTCACTTCGCTGGCGTGCGTTGGATTGACGCGGTGATGCCGCCGGTGCTGACGGGCGCGATTGTGGCGCTCATCGGCCTGAATCTGGCTCCCGCCGCGTGGAACTGGGTGAAGCAGGGACCGATCACGGCTGTTGTGACGATCGTGTCGATCTGCCTCGTGACTGTCCTCTTTAAGGGCATCCTCGGTCGCCTCTCCATCCTGATCGGCGTGTTGATCGGCTACCTGGCTGCGATTATCCAGGGTCAGGTTGACTTCTCTAGCGTCGGTCAGGCCGCTTGGATTGGCTTCCCCGAGTTCCACACCCCGGCCTTCTCCGTCTCGACCCTCGGCCTGTTCCTGCCGGTTGTGTTCATTCTGGTTGCTGAAAATGTCGGCCACGTGAAGTCCGTGTCCGCGATGACGGGCGAGAACATGGACGACCTGACGGGCCGCGCGCTGATGGCGGATGGCCTCTCGACGATGCTGGCCGGCAGCGGCGGCGGTTCGGGTACGACCACCTACGCGGAGAACATCGGCGTGATGGCGGCGACCCGCGTGTATTCGACGGCGGCATACATCATCGCGGCTGCCGTTGCCCTGGTCCTGTCGATGCTGCCGAAGTTCGGTGCCCTGATTGCGACGATTCCCCCGGGCGTGCTCGGCGGCGCGGGCACGGTCCTGTACGGCATGATCGGCATGCTGGGCGTTCGCATCTGGGTACAAAACCGCGTGGATTTCTCGAATCCGGTGAACCTGAACACCGCTGCTGTCGCCCTGATTGTCGCGATCGCGAACTTCACGTGGAACGTGGGCGGGATGTCCTTCGAGGGCATCGCTCTGGGCACTGCCTCGGCTCTGGTGATTTACCACGGCATGCGCCTGATCTCGAAGCTGCGCGGCACGAACCTGGAGGCGGCGACGCCCGCGTCCGCGCCATCGGGTTCGGAGCTGGAGGGCGAGGCGTACTCGAAGCGCCGCCGCTCCCCCGCGCCGCAGGCTGACGCCTGATCTGACGCGTTCATTGACGAGGCCGGGGCTCGGCCACTTGCTCACCGCCAGGTGAGAGCGTGGCTGGGTCCCGGCCTCGTTTATCCTCCCAATTCCGCATGCAATTCCCCGACGACGCCGAGAGTCCGATCAGCACAATACCTGGAATTTCAACGTTTTCAGACATGCCCACAAAGTGACCGCCTAAGAATTGCATGCGAGTTTTTAGAGGAGGGCACCAGCCGCGAGAGTGACGACGGCGAGAAGCGGCAGGAACCCCTGCTTGATCGCCGCGGAGCGCTTGTCGGGGGACGTGACGAAGAGCAGGAGGGCGGCGGCGAGCATGGAGCCGGTTCCAAAGAGGGCGAGGGTCAAGCCGACAGGGCGCGATGCCAAGTAGTAGATGGCGATGCCCGCGAAGGCCTCGATGGCGAGGAAGAAGTTGTAGAAGCCCTGATTGAATGCCATTTCCTTGGTCGCCTCGGCGGATTCGCGATCCATGCCGAAGACGGACAGGGCGCGCGTGGTCCACGCGAAGGACTCGATGTAGAAGATGAACACGTGGAGGGCGGCGGCCGGGAAGGCTGCGATCATTCCGACGAGGAGCATGGGGACCTTTCAGCAACGCTTGATTAGTTATCCTTTAACCTACGCCCGGTGCCGTCGAGTCCTTGTCGGCAGGGCGGCACTTATGCTCACAACTGAAGGAGTGGCTCCTCACAGAGACGCGATATGACAACGATGCGACCTTCATTCTGCGCGCCCGCCGCGCCGAGCGCCGTCGGCCCCTCAGCGTTTCTTGCCCCAGCCCCTACCGCTCGTCGCCCGAGTCCCCTTCTCCGCGCAGTTCGTCGAGCATGCCCGCCGTGATGATGCCCGAGGGCAGTGCGACGACGGCGACGCCCATGAGCGAGGAGATCATGGCGATGGTGCGCCCCACGTCGGAGGAGGGATAGAGGTCGCCGTAGCCGACGGTCGTGAGGGAGACGACAGCCCAGTAGACGGCGTCGAAGAAGGTGTTGAAGGTGTCCGGCTCGACATTGAAGATGACGAGGGCGCTGACGAGGATGTAGCCGATCGCCAGGCAGAGGACGGCGAGCAGGGCCTCCCGCTGCTTCTCGAAGACGGCGGCGATGGCTGAGGCGCTCTTCGAGTAGCGAATGAGCTTGAAAGCGCGCAGGGCGCGGAAGAGGCGAAGGACTCGCAGCGTGCGCAGCGCATCGTTGAGAGCGTTGAAGACGGGCAGGATCGACAGCAAATCGATGATCGCCATCGGCGTGAACGGGTAGATCACGAAAGACAGCGCCCCTTTTCGGAGCTTCAGGTCCGCCGTGGCCCATCGGGCCAGGTAGTCGACGATGAACACGAGGACGCACCCGTACTCGATTGTTTCGAGGATGGGGCTGGATTCTTTGAAGCACAGGGGTAGGAGGCTGGCGATGATGAGGACCGTCATGACGCGCCCGCACCACATCGCAAGGCCTTCATCGCCGTTTAACAGGTTGTAGAGCCGTTGTCGCACCTGCGACCTCCTCACTGCGCGCGCCCGCACCGTTGCCGACATAACGCACTGTATCACCGCGGTCACACCGTACATACGAGTGACACATCCTCAACCTGACAGAAAGTAGACATAGAAATCATTTCCCCCTAGGATCGTATACATGGCAACGAATACGTCATCCCTGTTCACCGCCCTCGTGGGCGCGGAACTGCGGGTCTGGAACTCGCTCGAGGCCGCCCTCACGGAGGCCGGAAACCCCCTGTCACTTGGTCGCTTCCTGGTCCTGCGCACGGTCCGGGATACCCGGGCCTGCCGCATCCAGGAGGTGGCGGAGAACCAGGGCATCACGCTGGGCGCAGCATCGCGCCTCGTGGATCGTCTGCATCGTGACGGTCTGCTGCACCGCACGCCCTGCGAGCACGACCGCCGCGCCATCATCTTGACGGTGACGGACGCGGGCATGGACCACCTCGGAAAAGCCGAGACCATCGTCGCTGCCGAACAGGACCGCCTCTTCGCTCCCCTGTCCCACAATCAGCGCGACGACCTTGCCCGCGCTCTCACTCTCCTTGCCGAGGCCTCGGCCCCCTCGCGCCGCAGCGCGGCAGCACGCAGGGGCCGCGCATGATTCGCTTCGACCACGTGTCCAAGACCTACCCGGGCGGCACGCGAGCCGTCGACGATTTTTCTCTCACCATCGAACAGGGATCAACGACCGTGTTCCTGGGCACATCGGGCTGCGGCAAGACGACGCTCATGCGGATGGTGAACGCGATGGTTACCCCGACCTCGGGCACGGTGTTCGTGCGCGACCAAGACGTGACGGGCGAGGACCCGGTGCGCCTGCGCCGCTCGATCGGTTACGTCCTGCAGGAGGGCGGCCTGTTTCCGCATCGAAGCATCGCAGACAATATCGCGACCGTTCCACGTCTGGAGGGCGTCAACAAGGCAGAATCCCGCGAGCGTGCACTCGAGCTCCTGACGCTGGTGGGCCTGGAGCGCGAGATGGCTGATCGCTACCCATCCCAGCTGTCGGGCGGGCAGCGCCAGCGCGTGGGCGTGGCCAGGGCGCTGGCGAACCGCGCGGATATCCTGCTGATGGATGAGCCGTTCGGGGCGCTGGACCCGATTGTGCGCGCGGACTTGCAGCGGGAGCTGAAGGAGATTCGGCGGGCACTAGGCACGACGATCTTGTTCGTGACGCACGACGTGGATGAGGCGTTCACGCTGGGCGACCAGGTCGCGGTTCTCTCCGCGGGCGGGCGCATCGAGCAGGTGGGGACCCCCACCGAGCTGCTCTCCTCCCCTGCGTCGCCCTTCGTTGCGGAGTTCGTGGGGGCCTCGCGGGCGGCGCGCCCGGTGCGCATCGCCGGGCCGGGCGGCCTGGTCCTCGACGAGGACGGGACGCCCGTGGGCATGCTCGCACGCGACGGGGACGAGGCCTCGGCCGCGTCGGGCGTATCACTCACGCCGCGCGGGAGCACCCGGCCCGTCGCCGGGGAGCGCTCGTGACCTGGCTGTCTTCGAATTGGGCGCTGATCGGGCAACTCACGCTCGCCCACCTGTGGATCGCGCTGCCGGTCATTGCGCTTTCGGTTGTGATTTCGGTGCCGGTGGCGCGTTGGGCGGCGTTTTCGCACCGCGGCGGATGGGTTCTGTCGGCACTGTCGGCACTGTACGCGGTGCCCTCGTTGCCGCTGCTGGTGGTTATTCCGGTGATCATCGGGGTGGCGCTACGTTCAAACGCGAACATGATCGCGGTGCTGACGCTGTACGGCGTGGCGGTGCTGGTGCGCCAGGTGGCTGAGGGTTTCCGCGCGATCCCGGGCGCAACCCTACAGGCTGCGAACGCGTGCGGCTACTCGCTGCCGCAACGTTTCGTGGAGGTGGAGCTGCCCCTGGCGACGCCGGTGATCGTGGCGGGAACGCGCGTGGTCGCCACGTCCACGGTGTCGTTGGTGACGGTGGGTGCGTTTATCGGGGTGCGTTCGCTGGGCACGCTGTTCACGGATGGTTTTCAGCGCGGCATCACCGTCGAGGTCGTGGCTGGCTTGATCGCGACGGTTCTCCTCGCGCTCATCATCGACGCATTGGTACAGGTCATCGGCTGGGCACTAACCCCGTGGGTCCGTCAGGAGCGCGCATGAGTATCTTCCTCGAAGCCCTGAGCTGGCTGACTACCCCGGCGAATTGGCTGAGCGGGTCAGGGATTCTGACCCGCAGCGCCGAGCACCTGTGCCTCACCCTCCTAATTGTCGTCCTCGCGGCGTTCATCGCACTGCCGCTGGGCACGGTGATCGGTCATACGGGCAGGGGCCGGTGGCTGGTGAGCGCGACGGGCGCGGCCCGGGCGATCCCTACTTTGGGAGTACTGACGCTTGCAGGCCTGTGGCTGGGCATCGGCCTCGCGGCCCCAACGCTGGCGCTCCTGGTGTTGGCGGTTCCGCCACTGCTGTCTGCAACCTATTCGGGGATTGCCTCGACGCCGCGCACGACCGTGGATGCGGCGCGAGCGATTGGACTCACGGAACCCCAGATCCTCGCGCAGGTGGAGTTCCCTCACGCGGCCGGCCTCATCGCTGCGGGCGTGCGCTCGGCGACCCTGCAGGTGATCGCGACGACCACCTTGGCGGCCTACACGGCGAACTACGGCCTGGGCCGTTTCCTGTACGCGGGCCTGAAGACCCGCGATTACGCGCAGATGATCGGCGGCGCGATCGTCGTGGTCACCCTTGCGCTAGCAACCGACGCGCTCCTGGCGCTCATCGCCCGGCGACTTCGAACCCGCACCCATTCTTTCTCTGATGAAGAGAAGAACTCACTCAAGGAGTCACTATGAAACGCACGATGATCACAATGGCTGCCCTCGCGGCCTCGACACTGGCTCTGGCCGCCTGCGGTTCGGCGGAGTCGATCAGCGGCAACGCCAGCGCAGAAGGCTCCAAGAGCGACTCGACGACGCTCGTCGTGGGGTCGCAGGACTACTACTCGAACGAGATCATCGCCGAGGTTTACGCCCAGGCCCTGGAAGATGCGGGGTACGCGATGGACCGACAGATGCGGATCGGTCAGCGCGAGGTCTACATGCCCGAGATCGAGGTCGGCACAATCGACGTGTTCCCCGAGTACACGGGCAACCTGCTGCAATATCTCGATCAGAACGCGACCGCCCGTTCGACGGACGAGGTCTACGACGCGCTGACCACCCTCCTCCCGCAGGGGCTGCGGGCCCTCGATCAGGCACCGGCGACCGATCAGGATTCCTACGTGGTGACCACGACCTTCGCGACGGAGTATTCGCTGTCGTCCATCGGAGATCTGGCCGGGGCGGGGCCGCTGACCCTGGGAGGAAATTCGGAGCTGGAGACGCGCCCGTACGGCCCGGCGGGACTCGCGCAGACCTATGGAGTGTCGGTCAATTTCACGCCGATTGAGGACTCGGGTGGCCCGCTCACCGTCAAGGCCCTGACAGACGGCGATATTCAGCTGGCAAACATCTATTCTTCGGATCCGGTGCTGGCCGACGGGTCACTGACGGTCCTGAAGGACCCGCAGGGCCTGTTCCTGGCCTCGCACGTCGTGCCCCTCGCCTCGTCGCGAGTGGATGACAAAGCCGCCGGCGTCATCAATCGGGTGAGTGCTGCGCTGGAACCCTCGGACCTGGTCGAGATGAACCGCGCGTCTACGCAGGATCAGGAGTCGGCCTCGCAGATCGCGCGCGAGTGGCTGACCTCCAAGGGCCTGCTCTCCTGAGTCCTCTCTTTATGGACGAGGCCGGGGCTGAGGATGCATGATCACACTCCTCACCCCAACCTCGTCGATTGATTGTTTGGTCACAAAACAGCCCTTTTATGTGATTTACACCATTATTTGACCTTCTTTTTACGTTTGTGACCAAAATGTAATGCGCACATGATGGACAGCCACGGGATCTTCCACGTTCAACGAGCTACCCTCAGACCATGACCTAGGGCACCACCCCACGGTCCCGTCCATCAACCAGGAGGAAGTAACCATGAACCTGAAGAAGGCATGGCTCGCCATTCCCGTCGGCGCCGCACTCGCGCTAAGCGCCTGCTCTGGCAACACCAACGCTAACGCTGTCGTCATGAACGGCTCCGAACCCCAGAACCCGCTCCTGCCGGGTATGACCAGCGAAAACGGCGGCGGCAAGATCCTGTCCGCAATGTTCAGCCAGCTCGTCCGCTACGACGTTGACGGCACCCCCGTCCTCGACGTCGCCGAGTCCATCGAACCCAACGAGGACAACACCCTCTGGACCGTCAAGCTCCACCAGGACCGTAAGTTCTCCGACGGTACCCCCGTCAAGGCCGAGAACTTCACCCGCGCATGGAAGCTCATCACCTCCCAGAACCAGACGCAGGCCTCCTTCTTCGACTCCTTCGAAGGCACCGACGAAGAGGGCGCGGGCGACCTGTCCGGCGTCGAGGACGTCGACGACTACACCTTCACGATCAAGCTGAAGCAGCCCAGCTACGACCTCGTCAGCCGCCTCGGCTACACCGCCTACGCGCCGCTGCCCGACTCGACCCTCGACAACCCCGAGGCCGGCGGCCAGAAGCCGGTCGGCAACGGCCCCTACAAGCTCGCCTCCGACACCGCGTGGGAGCACAACGTCAAGGTGACCCTGGTCCCCAACGAGAACTACGTCGGTGACACCCCGGCACAGAACGAGGGCGTCGTCTTCAAGTTCTACCAGTCGATGGACGCCGCCTACAACGACCTCAAGGCCGGCAACGTGGACGTTCTCGACGCCATGCCCTCCTCGGCCATCGGCTCCTACCAGACCACCTTCGCAGACCGCTCCGTCAACATGCCCTACGCCGGCATCATGACGCTGACCATCCCGCAGTACCTGGATCACTTCTCCGGCGAGGAAGGCCAGCTGCGCCGCCAGGCCATCTCCATGGCCATCAACCGTGAACTGTGGGCCCAGGCCGACGCCATCGCCCCGTGGGACGGCACCTTCGAGATCGCCTACAACTCCGACGGCGGCCACAAGGAATGGGTGGACGCTGCCGCGAACTCCATCAAGAACACGCTGAACATCAGCGCCGAGGGCAAGCCGATCGTCGACTTCAAGACCATGCTCCAGCAGGAGGACGAGAAGACCATCGGCGCAGCCTTCCGCTCGGGCTGGCAGGCCGACTACCCGTCGATCTACAACTTCCTGCAGCCGCTGTATGTGACCGGCGCAGCCTCCAACAAGGGCTTCTACTCCTCCCCGGAGTTCGACGGCCTGATCACCAAGGCCGCCGGCGCCGCCACAGAAGACGACGGCATCGCCATCATGCAGCAGGCCCAGGAACTCCTCCTCAAGGACCTGCCCGTCATCCCGCTGTGGTACTACAACGCCAACGGCGCATGGAACGACAAGGTCAACAACGTGAGCTTCGACTGGCACGGCCAGCCGATCGCCTACAAGATCACCAAGACGACCGCGAAGAAGTGAACTCCTAGGAGTTGACCTCTCGAGGGGGGCGGGTGGCGTGAGCCACCCGCCCCCCTTCGCACAACAACCGCCCCACACCGCCAGGCAACACGCACGCCGGACCCGCCCCGGCCTCGTACATGCCCGCATCGTGGGCCACACTTTCACCGACCAGCAGGGGGAACACGCCTGATCCACCGGCCACATAACGAACCCCATACCTCATTTGCTCATTCTTTACCCTATGATGGGAGATATAGGCAGCCCCGCCCCCAGCGGGGCGTACGCTCGGGAGCGGCACCGCGCCCATCCCTCGACACGAATCTAAAGGATTGCCCATGCTCCGCTACATCGGACGGCGACTCCTCCAGACCATCCCGGTCTTTTTCGGAGCCACCTTTCTGATCTTCGCGATGGTCTACCTGATGCCAGGTGACCCCGTTGCCGCACTCGGCGGCGACCGCGGCCTCACCGAGGCGGCCGCTGCGAAGATCCGCGCCGAGTACCACCTCGACCAACCTTTCTGGATGCAGTATCTGCTCTACCTCAAGGGCGTGTTCACCCTTGACTTCGGCAAATCCTTCAACCAGCAGCCCGTCATCGACGTCATGGCGCGGGCATTCCCCGTCACAATGGCCCTCGCCATCTACGCCCTGGCCATCGAATCCATCTTCGGTATCACGCTGGGCACCATCGCCGGCGTGCGCCGCGGCGGCTGGTTCGATTCCACGATCCTCGTGTTCTCGCTCCTGCTGATCTCAGTGCCGACCTTCGTCCTCGGCTTCGTCCTACAGTTCCTCCTCGGCATCAAACTCGGGATCCTACCAGTCACAGCCAGCGTCTCCGTCGACTTCGCATCCCTCACCATGCCAGCCATGGTGCTCGGCGGCGTCTCCCTGGCCTACGTCATCCGACTGACCCGCCAGTCCGTCTCCGAGAACGTCTCCGCCGACTACGTGCGCACAGCACGCGCCAAGGGCCTGACCAACCGCGCCGTCATGTCGCGCCACATCCTGCGCAACTCCCTCATCCCCGTCGCCACCTTCCTCGGCGGCGACCTCGGCGCCCTCATGGGCGGCGCCATCATCACCGAGGGCATCTTCAACATCAACGGCGTC
>QWCI01002202.1_pt1 | contig 14013 bp, 8 predicted proteins | sample 1972541 | NCBI WGS metagenome assembly QWCI01 (sample SAMN09866712, study PRJNA288562) | Human oral metagenome isolate term3_saliva, whole genome shotgun sequencing... | isolation source: mouth | host: Homo sapiens | place: USA: California | reverse complement strand
ATCTTATCTGGTGAGGCTAAACCAATTTTAATTACATCAAAATCATCATTTGATTTAGATTGTGCTTTTAAAAACTTAACTAAGTCTTTCACTTTTTGCCCCTAGTTTGAGGTTGTTTTGCTTGGCAGGCTTCGCCCACCTTATAAAATTTTTTCGATTGCAAGCGGTTCGATTTGTAAAATTTTTTGCAAATTTGACCGCTTGTTCCAGTCCCCCTCTTTAGTAAAGAGGAGTTAGGGGAGATTTGGCAGAAGTAAAAACGGAGTACATTGGGAAATTTAACATTGCTATCAAATCTCCCCTAGCTCCTCTTTGCTAAAGAGAGGAGCTTTTCTTTCTCCGTTAACCTCTAATTACGCCTCATCCAACTCCATATCAATCGCTAATGCACGGATTTCTTTGGTGATTACGTTGAACGACTCTGGAATACCTGGTTCCATATAGTGTGTGCCATCCACGATGTTTTTATACATCTTCGTACGACCGTTCACGTCATCCGATTTCACTGTAAGCATTTCTTGAAGTGTGTAAGCCGCGCCATATGCTTCTAATGCCCAAACCTCCATCTCACCGAAACGCTGACCACCGAATTGTGCTTTACCACCAAGCGGTTGTTGAGTAACAAGACTATAAGAACCTGTTGAACGAGCGTGCATTTTATCATCAACTAAGTGGTTCAATTTGAGCATATACATATAACCTACGGTTACAGGACGCTCGAATTTCTCCCCTGTGCGACCATCAAATAAGGTAATTTGACCTGATGTTGGTAAGCCGCCAAGCTCTAATAAGCCTTTGATTTCGCTTTCGTGTGCACCATCAAACACTGGTGTTGCAAGCGGTAAACCTTTACGAAGGTTTTCAGCTAAACGCATAATCTCTTCATCAGAGAAGGTGCTTAAATCCACTTTTTGTGAACCGTGACCTAAATCATACGCTTTTTGGATATATTCACGTAATTTCGCCACTGATTGTTGCTGTTTAATCATCGCATTGATTTGGTCACCGATACCTTTCGCCGCTAAACCTAAGTGGGTTTCTAAGATCTGACCGATGTTCATACGTGATGGAACGCCCAGAGGGTTCAACACGATTTCCACAGGCTGACCGTTTTCGTCGTATGGCATATCTTCAACTGGGTTAATTTTTGAGATAACCCCTTTGTTACCGTGACGACCCGCCATTTTATCCCCTGGTTGGATTTGACGTTTCACAGCAAGATATACTTTCACCACTTTTAACACGCCAGGCGCTAAATCATCGCCTTGAATAATCTTGTTACGTTTAACTTCAAGTTTACGTTCAAACTCTTTGCGTAATTCATCATATTGTTCTGCAAGTTGTTCTAATTGGTTTTGTTTCGATTCATCTTCAAGCGTTTGTTCTAACCATTTTTCACGGTTTACGCCATCTAATGTTGCTTCAGCAATGCCACCTTCGACTAAAAGGCTACGTACGCGTGCAAATAAGCCCGCCTCTAAGATCTCCAACTCTTCGGTTAAGTCTTTTTTCGCTTCACGAAGCTGCATTTCTTCGATTTCTAATGCACGTTTATCTTTTTGTACACCATCACGCGTGAAGACTTGAACATCGATAACCGTACCTGAGGTACCGTTTGGTACGCGTAATGAAGAGTCTTTTACATCAGATGCTTTCTCACCAAAGATTGCACGTAAAAGTTTTTCTTCTGGTGTTAATTGGGTTTCGCCTTTAGGGGTTACTTTACCCACTAAGATGTCGCCACCTTTGACTTCCGCACCCACATAAACGATACCTGATTCATCTAGTTTGCTTAATGCAGATTCACCCACGTTTGGAATATCGGCTGTGATCTCTTCTGCACCTAATTTGGTATCACGTGCTACACAAGATAATTCTTGAATGTGGATTGTCGTGAAGCGGTCTTCTTGAACCACGCGCTCAGATACTAACATTGAGTCTTCGAAGTTATAACCATTCCAAGGCATAAATGCCACGCGAATGTTTTGACCTAACGCTAATTCACCTAAGTCTGTTGAAGGACCATCCGCTAAGATCTCACCACGTGCTACTGGCTCGCCCAAGTTCACGCAAGGAATTTGGTTGATACAGGTATTTTGGTTTGAACGGGTGTATTTAATTAAGTTGTAGATATCAATACCTGCTTCGCCTGGAATTGTCTCATCTTCATTTACTTTCACCACGATACGTGATGCATCAACGTATTGAACAATACCACCACGTTTTGCAACAACCGCCACACCAGAGTCAAGTGCGATTGGTTTTTCCATACCCGTACCGACTAATGGTTTGTCCGCACGTAATGTTGGAACTGCCTGACGTTGCATGTTCGCCCCCATCAACGCACGGTTCGCATCGTCGTGCTCAAGGAACGGAATCAATGCTGCCGCAACCGATACCACTTGTTGGGTTGAAATATCCATATAGTGAACATCTTCTGGTTTATATAAACCAGATTCGCCTTGTTCACGGCAGGTTACATAAGTATCGGTAAAGCGAAACTCTTCGTCTAAGTTTGAGTTCGCCTGTGCAATAACGTATTTACCTTCTTCAATCGCAGATAAGTACTCAATATCTTCGGTTACTTGACCATTCACCACTTTACGGAATGGGGTTTCTAAGAAGCCATAGTTATTAGTACGTGCATACACAGAAAGTGAGTTGATCAAACCGATGTTTGGACCCTCTGGGGTTTCGATTGGACATAAACGACCATAGTGGGTCGGATGTACGTCTCGAACCTCAAAGCCTGCACGCTCACGAGTTAAACCGCCTGGGCCAAGTGCAGAGATACGACGTTTGTGTGTTACCTCTGAAAGCGGGTTATTTTGGTCCATAAATTGCGAAAGTTGTGATGAACCAAAGAACTCTTTTACTGCTGCAGAAATTGGTTTCGCATTGATTAAATCTTGTGGAGTAACACCGTCTAAATCGCCTAAAGATAAACGCTCACGCACTGCACGTTCTACACGTACTAAACCAATACGGAATTGGTTTTCTGCCATTTCGCCCACGCTGCGAATACGACGGTTACCTAAGTGGTCAATATCGTCTACTTCACCACGACCATTACGGATTTCGATGAGTTTCTTCATCACACCGATGATGTCGTCGTTGCTTAATACGCCTGAATCTTCGCCTTTTGCAATGCCTAACGAGCGGTTGAATTTCATACGACCTACTGCTGATAAGTCATAACGCTCTGTTGAGAAGAACATATTATCGAATAAGCCTTCTGCAGCCTCTTTTGTTGGTGGCTCGCCTGGACGCATCATACGATAGATTTCTACTAACGCTGATAAACGGTCGTAAGTTGGATCTACACGTAACGTTTCAGAAATATAAGGACCGTGGTCTAAATCGTTGGTGAATAATACTTCGATTTCTTTATAGCCAGCTTGTGAAAGGTTCGCCAACATTTCTAAAGAAATTTCCATATTCGCAGGACAGATGATCTCGCCTGTTTCTAAATTCACATAGTCTTTCGCAGACACTTTGCCTACGATGTATTCCACTGGCACATCAATTTTGGTCACGCCTGCTTTCACTAAATCGCGCGTGTGTTTTGCCGTGATACGACGACCTTTTTCTACGTAAACTTTGCCATCTGCTTCAATGTCGAATAACGCAGTTTCACCACGTAAACGCTCAGCCACAAGTTCCATTTGTAACTTGTTATCGCTTGAAACGGTAAACTTCACTTTTTCGAAGAACATCGAAAGGATTTCTTCAGTTGTGTAGCCTAACGCACGAAGAATGATCGTTGCTGGTAATTTACGACGACGGTCGATACGTGCATATAAGTTATCTTTCGGATCGAACTCGAAATCTAACCAAGAACCACGGTAAGGAATAATACGTGCGTTATAAAGCACTTTACCTGAAGAGTGGGTTTTACCTTTGTCAGAATCGAAGAACACGCCCGGGCTACGGTGTAATTGTGAAACGATAACACGCTCAGTACCGTTGATGACGAAAGTACCGTTGTCGGTCATCAATGGAATTTCACCCATATACACGTTCTGTTCTTTAATATCTTTTACCGTGCCCGCTGCGGCTTCGCGGTCAAAAGTCACAAGACGCAATTTCACGCGTAATGGTGCAGCATAGGTTGTGCCACGAATTTGACATTCACGCACATCAAAAACAGGCTCGCCAAGTTCGTAAGAAACGTATTGCAATTCTGTTACACCGTTGTTGCTCACAATCGGGAATACAGAACGGAATGCCGCTTCTAAACCTTGTTGTCCTTCTGAATCTTGTTGAATAAATTTCTCGTAAGAATCAAGTTGGAGAGTTAATAGGTAAGGTACGTTCAGAACTTGTGGACGTTTACCAAAGCTCTTACGAATACGCTTTTTCTCGGAATATGAGTATGCCATTTGTAGATAGCCTCTGATTTTTATGTATTTGGTTGAGATTTCACAATCCACACGAGAAAACTCGGCTGGAAGTGGCATTAAAATAGAGTACGATGTGTCATTTTCCTTTTTCCTCTCTTGAGTCAAAAATCACTACTGCAAGCGGTTAAAAAGGGGAAGGAATTTGCAAATTCAGCCACTAAAATGACAAAGTTCGCCGAATTTTATAAAGCACAAAAGGCTGACGATAATTCGTCAGCCGAAAACTTATGCAAAAATGGTTGAAGATTATAAAAGATTTTTGCTTTTTTGGCAAATTTTTTGCGAAAAATTGAGCAGGATTTCAATCTTCCAAATTTAGAATATATTGATTAGCCGCATCTTCTAATTTCTTAAAATCACAGCTTAATGACACAAAAAATGGATTCTGATGCTCCGTCACTTCCTTATAAACGGTATTGGCAATTTTGTTAATTTTTTCAATTGCTTCTTTATTTGAAAGACAACGATATTGCTTAGTCAATAAATTAGCATAATGCTTATCATACTGGCTAAAATCAATGTTTAACGCAACACCATCAATCAGAGGGATCATATTATTCAGTAATATTACGCCAAGCATTTCAGGCGACTTTTTCTCATAACTTTTGATAATTTTAAAGATGACCTTTTCAGCCCGATGTGCATAACTTTCTTTATATGAAGTTAGCGGAGCTAAATAGGCTTTACCATTTACCTCTATTGTTATACCGCTAATATAGGGCTTTTGATGTTGTGCATTATCATAGTTATTCTGAACCTTATTATCAGCCAACTTTAAGAAATCAATATATTCTTTCTTAACGTGTAAAAATCTAATTTTTGACATTTATTATCCTTATAAAAAAAGAGCAATGGGTAAAATCATTGCTCTTTCTTCGTTGCTTTACTTGGGTAGTGAGTCACCCGTTTTATCGTTTCACCTTTAGGGTAGCGAGACACCCGTTTTATCGTTTCACCTTTAACGGTAGTGAGACACCTACTTTTAAGTACACATTTGGGGTAAAGCACCCTGTAAGAAGATATTATGCCCGCTTAGGAATAAAGTCAAGCATACATCTTCATAAAATCAATTGCATAAGTAAAAAAACTTACTATTCATTTTACTTCCTTTATTAGCTTTGTACTGTGTACAACTTAAAATGCTACAAGGAGGGAATATGCAAAATACGGAAAAGTTAATTACATTTATAGAAACACCCATTTTTGAGAATGGGTGCGATCTTGCCCTGAGCATTCTCGTAGCAGCTTATTTTACAGATCAATCTTCCCACCAAAATCCCGATTTCTTTTTATTATTAGAAAATCCCCAAACATCATCCAATCTAGATGTTTTTCTATTACCAAACATAATCTCTTCAATCTCGCGAGTTCGTCTTTTTACTGGTTTAGAAGAAGTTTCTGACTTCGTAGATATTGCAGATCCTGCAGCTGTACCAATTGCAGCAGTACCACCAGTCATGCCTAATCCACCAACAACTTTTGCTCCACCACCCAATTTAGCTAATGCAGCACTTGTCTGAGCTGCTCCACTTAAACTGCTAATTTGAGCACCTGTACTTGCCGCACCTAAAACTCCTGTTTTAGCAAGGGCTGTAGCGACTGCTGGAGCAGCTACTGTCGCTGCTGCAGCTACTGCTACACCTGCTGCCACTGTTGTTACAGTCGGATTTTCTTTCGCAAAATCTGAAACAGCATCCGTCGCATCGCTCACTGTTTCAACCGTTGCAGAAATCCCATCACCGACTAGATCAACACTTTTTTCAATGGTGTTGAGCGTAACATCTAACGCTCCCATTGTAACATCGCCTACTGTTGAAACTGCACTTTCTACTGTATCTGTCACAAAATCCGTAGCTTCTGAAACAACATCAGAAATAAAACCGAAAAGTCCCATATACCAAATCTCCTATTTAAATAACAAATAAAAAGCAAGCTAATTCATCAATAAATTAGCTTGCCATTTCCTAATTACCCGTGAGTGACATAGCTAACACCTCATAAATTTAATTCATCAATATTGTTTAGTTGTTATGTCAATAACAACTAAAAGAAGTATACTTCTTTTAGTTGTTATTGACATAACAACTAAAAGAAGTATACTTCTTTGAAAAATCAACATTTATTTCTTTTGATGAAGGAAAGGATAATGGATAAAAATCTCTTCAATCGCTTAATAAAAAGTACAGAACAAATGGTTATGATTGAGAAAAAACTCGTAGCTAAAGCTGAAAGCATTACAAAAATACCTCTAGAAAATGTATCGTGTGCGGATGTGCAAAATCCACACACATTTTCGCAAAACCTCAATAAAAATTAACCGCTTACGTGCGTGAACCTTTGTTTCACACACCCTACGAACAAAGTTTTATGTTGATGAATTTTGTGATCCCCCTCCCAATTTTCGCCTTTCTTGCTCGACAAGCGGTCTGATTTCACTCAAAATTGGTAAATTCTTTTCCGACAAACCACAGGATGTGACGATGGAAAAACGCCACGAGCTGATTTTAGATTACTTAAAAGAGTATGAAGAGGCAGGTTCGGCAGAACTTGCCGAAAGTTTAGGGGTATCGATTGAAACTATCCGACGCGATTTAAACAAACTCGCTGACCAAAACAAGCTCTATCGCACGCACGGGGGAGCGATGAGTTTGCAAAGCCAGAATATTGGACAATCTTTTTCTACCCGTAAGAAATCCCATAATGACGGCAAAAAACACATTGCCGAGCTAATTCGCGAACAGATTTTTGAAGATGCGGTGATTGTACTTGATGCCAGCTCAACTGCATGGTACATCGCCCAACGCCTGCCCAATATTCCGTGTAAAATTATCACCAGCTCTATGCGGATAATCCATTCGCTTGCCCATAAACCACATATCGAAACCATTGCCACAGGAGGGGTTTATTCCGAAAAATATGATGCTTTCTACGGCCCTTTTTCCGAGCATCTGTTCTCACGCTTACATATTGATATGGCAATTTTCTCGTGCACAGGCATTTATGAAGGAGCAATTTGGGAATCTAACCAACTTAATTTGCCATTTAAACGTAAAGTACTTGCAATGAGCAAGCAAAAATTCTTAGTTGCCGATCACTCCAAAATTGAACGAAAAGATGTGTTCAGACTTTGTAAATTGACAGAAATTGATAAACTGTTTACTGACGAACCGATTGCTGATGAGTTGTTATCGCAGTATCAAAACTGCGTAGAAGTAATTTGGTAATTTGCAAAAGAAAACCGACCGCTTGGTCGGTGTTTTTATGCCTAAAATCGCTATAAGAAAAACGAGCTTACTTGGAACAATTTTTCAATTTCACTCACGTGTTTTTTATCGTTTACGAACAAAATTACGCGGTCTTCCGCTTGGATTTCAGTGGATTTGTGGGCAATCATCACCTGATTATTTCGCACAATTGCCCCAACAATAGCCCCTTGCGGAAGCTTAAGCTCTCGTACTGTTCTCCCTACCACTTTGGAAGATTCCTCATCACCGTGGGCAACCACTTCAATCCCTTCAGCTAAACCTTGTTTGAGCGAAACCACTTTCACAATATCGCCTTTGCGAACATAGCTAGAAAGTGCAGAAATAGTCGATTGCTGTGGTGACATCGCAATATCAATCGTCCCGCCTTGAATTAAGTGCAAATAAGACATCCGTTGCACCAACACAATCGCTTTTTTCGCCCCTAAACGTTTTGCCAACAGTGCCGCCATAATATTTGCTTCATCATCACTTGTCAGGGCGAGAAACAAGTCGATATTTTCGATATGCTCTTCAAAAAGCAACTCTTGATCCGACGCATCGCCTTGTAACACAAGGGCTTTTTCTAGCTTAGTTGAAAGTACTTCAGCTTTTTCACGGCTTCGCTCAATGATTTTCACGCTGCACTGATTTTCCAAATCCTTCGCTAACCCTAACCCGATTGAGCCCCCACCTACAATCATCACTCGTTTATGCGGACGCTCCAAACGTTGCAGCTCGCTCATAATCGCCTTGATATTTTGCGTTTCACAGATAAAGAAAATTTCATCACCTGCTTCGATAATAGTCGAACCTTGCGGAATAATGGCACGATCTTGTCTGAAAATTGCCACAATACGGGCTTCAATATAAGGCAGATGATCGTGCAAGGCAGAAATTGGGTAGCCGACCAAAGGCCCACCGTAATAGGCTTTCGTGCTAACAAGGCTGACCAAATCATCGGCAAAATGTGCCACTTGCAACGCCCCAGGATAGTTAATCAGACGTAAAATATCCTTTTGCACCAACAATTCAGGTGCAATCACGTGGTCTATCGGTAAATTATCGTTGCCGAACAGATATTCACGCTCACGCACATAGTCACTATTACGAATTCGCACAATCTTAGTCGGCACTTTGAACAAACTATACGCGACTTGACTGGCGATCATATTGATTTCATCGCTATCGGTCACCGCTACTAACATATCTGCATCGTTCGCTCCCGCCTGTCGCAAAATACGAGGCGATGCCCCATTGCCTTTTAGCACGCGTAAATCGTGCTTTTCCTGCAATTTATCAAGCAAATCTTGGCGATCATCAATCAGCGTGATGTCGTTTTCGTCATTAGAAAGCGAAGCAGCCAGCGTTGAGCCCACCTGCCCCGCTCCGAGGATGATTATTTTCATAATGATTTTTTATTTTTATTGTATTACCCTCATTTGCGTAGGGGAGGGATTTATCCCCACCCAATAAAACATATCATTGATATTGATTTCGGGCGGGGATAAACCCCGCCCCTACACAAAACAAGATTGCTACGAATTATATTGTTCTTATAAACCCACTTTTCTCAACTTCGCATAAAAGAACCCATCTCCGCCATTCGGTTGTGGGAAGAATTGTTTTTCAACCACTTTTTCACCGTGGAAATCCATCTCTACCGCTTCAACATCTACGTGATTTTCAAGGAAACGTTGAATTTGCAAGCTGTTCTCTTCGGGCAAAATCGAGCACGTCGCATAAAGCAAAATGCCGTTTTGTTTTAATCTTGCCCAAAGTGCCTCTAAAATCTTGGCTTGCAAGTTGGCAAGTTCAGTAATGTCCGCTTCTTTGCGAAGCCATTTAATATCAGGATGACGACGAATTACCCCTGTTGCTGAACAAGGTGCATCGAGCAAAATGCGGTCGAACATTACGCCCTTTTCAAGCCACGCATCAGGCTGGCTGGCATCGCCACAAATCACAGTTGCGGATTGATTGAGACGTACTAAATTTTCCCGCACACGTTTCAAGCGATTTTCTTCAATATCTAACGCAAAAACGACCGCTTGCGGGGCTTTTTCAAGAATATGTGTGGTTTTGCCACCAGGCGCGGCACAGGCATCTAAAATCGTTTCACCATTTTGAGCGTCGAGCAACTCAGCTGACCATTGAGCGTGAGCATCTTGCACCGTCGCCCAGCCTTGTTCGAAGTGAGGCAATTGGTTTACCGACACTGGGTTCTCAAGCAAAATAGCACAATCAGGCACGCAAGCGGTCGAATTTTCACGTTGATTTGCCAGCTCGCCCAATAAAGCCACATAATCTTTCGGTTGAATATGCTGCACGTTAGCACGAACCCACATCGGTGGACGCTGATTATTCGCCTCTACAATCTCACGCCAATGCGGATAGACTTTTTTGATTTTGTTCACAAACCATTCAGGGTGAAGCGTTTGCCAATGTTTATCGACTACAGCGAGAATTTGCTCTTGCTCACGCAGAAAACGACGTAACACGCCGTTAGTTAAAGCACGGAAACTGTCGAGTTTCAGCACTTTAGTTGCATTCACCACTTCATCCACTGCCGCGTGAGCTGGCACACGCATATAAAGCAGTTGATACAACCCAACCAATAGCAGGCAATGCACCAAGCGGGTTTTACCCTTGAGCGGTTTTGCCACTAATTGCTTGATGATGCTTTCCAAACGAGGCAACACACGACAGATGCCAAACGTCATCTCTTGCACCAACGGTAAATCTTTTGGCTCAAGCTGATGTTGCACTTCAGGGATGAGGGTAGAAAGCGATTTGCCCTGATCCAACACCTCTAAAATAATTTGTGCGGTAACCGCACGAGGGGATTTTTTTTTCATCATATATTTTTCTAAGAAAATTCCCCCCTTTAGCAAAGAGGGAGCAATATTAAAAACTCTCCGCATCCCTCAACAGATGCACATTCCCTTTACGACGGAGGAAACCTGTGCGATCAAAATACTCCATCAACTGCACGGTAAGTTTGCGTCCATATTGCAATTCATCGCGTAATTGATTAACAGAAATCTCACCGTGGGTTTGCACAAATGCTTTAATCCAGCTTGCGAATTGTTGGATTTGTTCAGCAAGTAAGAAGCGATCTTTGACAATTGGCACGGCATAGCCCAGTTTTCCTGCTTTGTAGAGCAAGTTTCGCGTATCCGTTTCATCAAGGCTAAGCTCGGTTGCGATTTCTCGCACCCACAGGGCTTGATTAGTAGCTTCAAAAAGCGGTCGAATTTGTTGCCAAATTTGCAGTTCTGTTGCCGAAAACTCAATGCGATGCTCAGGCAGATGCACCCAACCACGCGTTTGAGCCAGCACGCTTTCTGCTACTAATTCATTCAGCCATTGCAACGCCAAACCTTCAGGCTGTTCAAGTACTGCCATTCGATAAAGGCGAGCTTTCGAAAGCCCTAGTTGGTCTTGATGGTTGGCGTGATATTCCGTTAGTTTATCGACCATTCTTTGCTGGATTTGTTGCTTAAATTTGCAGGAGAAAATCCACTTATCGTAAACTATCGCATCTGTATTTTCAGGTAATTGGCTAGCAAAACGCTGTTCTGCCCAAAGCAAGAAATCCAACGTCAAAGCACGATTTTGCAACATCAACACCAGACGAGCAGTAAAATCATCGCAAGCGGTTGTTTTTGCCAATTCATTGACAAAAGCAAGACGAGCTTCACTACGTTTGTGTCTTTTTGGTGAATGAACTTCCACCACCTCCGCACTACCAAGCGTTTGTCGGTCATTGCCACTGCGAATAATCAATCTGTCGTTTACCGCAATGTGCAACGGCTCATCTAACAAAATTTCTGCAAAATAATCGCCATTTTCCACCGCTTGTTTAGCATTGAGCAAGCTCACTTTGCCCGTGATATGAGAAGCAAAATGGTAAATATGGGTAACGGTACTCTCTTTTAATGGCTGAATCACGTTAAGCCGCACGGTAATGCGGTCAGTCGCAAAATGTGGGACGAGTTCGGTAATCCAATCGCCACGCTGCACCTGCTCTTTTTCCACGTTCGCAATGTTGAGTGCCAAACGCTGCCCTGCCAAGCCGATTTCTGACGGGCTATTTTGGGCGTGAATGCCTTTTACACGCACTTTTTTACCGCTTGTGAGGTAGAACTCCGAGCCAATTTTAACCTGTCCCGCCACTGCTGTGCCCGTAACCACCAAACCAGCTCCTTTCACATTGAACACGCGGTCAATAGCATAGCGGAACGGTTTGTCTATCGCACTTTTAACTTGTGTATTAAGGGCAATCAGATGATTTTTTAACGCTTCAATGCCCTGCCCTGTATGTGCCGAAGTCACAAAAACAGGAGCTTCCGCTAAGAAAGGATAACGGCTTTGAATGGAGTGAATTAGCTGTTCGATTTGACTTGTTTCCACACGATCTGCTTTGGTAATTACCAGCATAATGTGCGAAAAACGGAGCAATCTCAGAATCTCAAGATGCTCTTCGGTTTGTGGCTTAATGCCTTCTTCGGCGGAAACTACCAACAAAGCGTGCTGAATGCCACCCACGCCTGCAAGCATATTCGACAAAAAGCGTTGATGCCCTGGCACATCGATAAAGCCAAGAATATCCTCCTTGCCGTTTGGCGTTTTGATCGGCAGATAAGCGTAGCCCAAATCAATAGTCAGCCCACGTTTTTTCTCTTCAGGTAAGTGTGCCGTATTTGTGCCCGTTAAGGCTTGCAATAGTGCGGTTTTGCCGTGATCGACGTGACCTGCGGTAACAACAATCATCTTATTCCCTTGCTGAATTTCTGTATTTATTGTGGGCAATCATACCACACCCCGCCTTTTTACGCTAAAATAGCCTTATTTTTGCCGATAAATTTATTCATAATTTTTAATAGGAAAAACAATGCGTACAAGTCAATATTTATTCTCTACTCTTAAAGAAACGCCAAATGATGCTCAGGTAGTGAGCCACCAATTAATGTTGCGTGCAGGTATGATTCGCCCAATGGCATCAGGTTTATATAACTGGTTACCGACGGGTATTCGTGTATTGAAAAAAGTGGAAAAAATCATTCGCGAAGAAATGAACAAAGGTGGTGCAATCGAGGTGTTAATGCCTGTGGTACAACCTGCGGAATTATGGGAGGAGTCTGGTCGTTGGGATCAATATGGTCCAGAGCTTCTTCGTTTTGAAGATCGTGGAAACCGTAACTTTGTACTTGGGCCAACTCACGAGGAAGTGATTACAGATTTAGTCCACCGAGAAGTTTCTTCATACAAACAACTTCCACTTAATTTATACCAAATTCAAACTAAATTCCGTGATGAAGTGCGTCCTCGTTTTGGTGTGATGCGTTCGCGTGAATTTATTATGAAAGATGCGTACTCTTTCCATACTACCCAAGAAAGTTTGCAAGCAACCTATGATGTGATGTATCAAGTGTACAGTAACATTTTTAACCGTTTAGGCTTAGATTTCCGTGCGGTGCAAGCGGATACTGGGTCTATTGGTGGTTCAGCTTCTCACGAATTCCAAGTGTTAGCTTCAAGCGGGGAAGATGATGTTGTGTTCTCAACAGAATCGGATTTTGCGGCAAATATCGAATTGGCAGAAGCAATTGCTGTAGGCGAACGCCAAGCACCAACGGCGGAAATGACATTGGTAGATACACCAAATGCGAAAACCATTGCGGAGTTAGTAGAACAATTCAATCTGCCGATTGAAAAAACCGTGAAAACCTTAATTGTGAAAGGTGCTGACGAAAATCAACCGCTTGTTGCCTTGATTATTCGTGGCGATCACGAATTAAACGAAATCAAAGCACAAAAACACCCGTTAGTAGCAGATCCCCTTGAGTTTGCGGACGAAACTGAAATTCAAGCAAAAATTGGTGCGAGCGTGGGATCATTAGGCGCGGTAAATCTTAATATTCCTGCAATTATTGACCGCACTGTGGCGTTAATGTCTGATTTTAGTTGTGGTGCGAATATCGATGGAAAACATTACTTCAATGTGAACTGGGAACGCGATGTAGCAATGCCAGAAGTATTTGATTTACGTAATGTAGTGGAAGGTGATCCAAGTCCAGATGGTAAAGGCACGCTTCAAATCAAACGTGGTATTGAAGTGGGGCATATTTTCCAACTTGGTAAAAAATACTCTGAAGCAATGAAAGCGACCGTTCAAGGCGAAGACGGTAAACCTCTTGTGATGACAATGGGTTGTTATGGTATCGGCGTAACTCGTGTGGTGGCTTCAGCGATTGAGCAACACCACGATGAACGCGGTATCATCTGGCCTTCAGATGAAATTGCCCCATTCACTATGGCGATTGTGCCGATGAATATGCACAAATCTGAAACCGTGCAAAAAT